>Ga0056128_1012426_pt1 | contig 10402 bp, 4 predicted proteins | sample WorMetLIZISLAND2_FD_71113 | JGI IMG/M metagenome (GOLD analysis project Ga0056128, IMG submission 71113) | Marine gutless worms symbiont microbial communities from Max Planck institute for Marine Microbiology, Germany - Olavius geniculatus... ... | reverse complement strand
AGTCACTATTAGTATAATATTAAACGGGTCTCAGTTAGACGCCGGGTCTCTAATACAGACCGAAAGGAACGAAAAATAGCTCCTAAAATACAAAAGAAAATGATGCGTGCGAGGTGTACACTGGATTGGTCACAATCTAATAATATTTCTTGTATCTATTTATTTTACCAACATTTTACTAAAAACTATCCTTCAGTCTCTTCACAGACATAATGCGCTGGAACTTTTTAGGACTCCTCAGTCGCTATGTAAATTAAGAATCTTTTTTGTTGATAACACTGATCGAGCTGTGTCTAAACAGTTTATGATACCGTAATGTGCAAGAGAAAATATTAAGGAAATACAAAAAATTATTGACTTCAAATAATGCTCAGGCTTCTTGCTATTATAATATCAGTCCGTCTGTTAATATGCAGCACTGGCTGAGTGCAATAAGCGAATAAATAAAGGTGTTCCCAGGAATAAGAAATGATGCGAAATCAGTTGAATGTTTAAAGCTAGTTATGACTAGTTAAATTTGTTGCTAATGTATTTTAGAGCTGTCTTTTTCTATATATACAATATAATTAGCACGACTGATTTTGTGCATCAATTCAACCGGTTTTCGTTGACATTGTGCACCATACAAATGTAGTTACTAACTTCGTTCATACAGATATGATTTTAAACGACTGAACGTCGTAGGCCTATTTAAGTCGAGACACACTGCAGCGATGTATTTTCTTTACTGACGGCATTTCGTGCATGTGTGTTACACGTTGATACAGTATAACCCATGTGTAACATCTGCGACACAAGAGACGGAGGATGCATGAACAACGTCTCACGGTTACAGCAGCTGCCGTCAGTAAGAGAAATGGTAGAACGAACGTCATCTGTTGTAACTCCACTTTGACTTTGTCGACGGACACACGCTGGCTTTTAGCACGCAACGAACGCAACGCAAGAGTAGGCACCGTCTTGCGTGCGTGAACTGTGTAAGTGGATGTGTATCGTCTTAGCATTTTGAAATGTATATAAGCAAAGCAAACTTACTATGTATACATTTCGCAAAATAAACTAAAATGAAATGAGCCAATGGACTGTCAGTTCCTTTAGCTAAAGTCCGTGCAAAGCAACTGGTGGGGCATTTAGACGCAACTTGACTAAACTGACATTTCAATTGAGCTCATTTCAGTTCATTATTGTCGACCATGGTATAAATTAAGCTATTGGGTTGGCGGTGTGGCGTAGAGGTAACGCGTTGTATCCGGTCAACGATGTTAGGCTAGGCGTAATCTTCGCCGGGCCGGGTTAGTACTTGGACGGGTGACTGTCTGCGGGCAGATAAACCATCCCGTTATGTAACTAGCCGCCTAGGTCAACTCAGTCTTCCATCCCTTTGGGATAGGTAAATCGAGTATCGGCCTATCTGGCTAGAACGAGACAGAACGCTTTCACCTGTCTCGGGTGGCAGGTAACACTGTGTAATCCCATACGGCAGGTGACGCTCCATAGCTCTGAGATAAGCCACCCATAATGAACTATAACATTACCTTTAACCATTTTTAACCTCTATTACAAATTGAGCGTAAGTAAGTAAGGCCTTGACAAATCTACGTGAACCCAAGTGAACCTAAGATAGAAATTGCACAAGGTATTATGACAGCGTCGTGACGAAATACCACACAATACTATAATAAAATGGTGTTATGTCCGTATTGTGCGACAATATATTAATATTATCTGGGGATTTTTTTCTCGATACAGCAGCTGCACATCTCTATCCTGGGAGCAATAAACAGGTGCAATTGCCGGCTGTATATCGGCTTACCAGTCATCAACATTAGACCTATCCATCCGGGCATCACCGATGGGCAGGTGCCCGTTGCCATGACAACCGCACGCGACTGCCGATTGCATACAGACAATTAGTAATGTAATTAACGCAAACCAGACGCAAGCGGTAATGAGTTTCTTTAATCAGCATCCGCTGATGGAAATAGTTCTCGCGGCTGTACACGTACTTAGGCGCACGATATTGGCTTTGAACGTTCCCAGTGTCTGGCGATGGCATATTTTTAATAACAAGTACTTGCAATAATAATTATTAACAAATTCAATTAATAAAGTTATGATTATGTATGGACATCCATTGGTTGCCGGTCATAAGTTGTCGTGTTGATAGAGAAAAAACACGACCAAAAAACTCAGCGACATTGCTGAAAATAGTACCCTCGTCGCTACCGCGGACAGTAATGATCCAACACCATAGCGCTAGTATGTCAGCAAAACTCCAGAGTCATTGGTGTTGGCAGTCACAAGCGTGCGTAACCAAAATAAGCTTGTAAGTCTGCGTGCCGGAAATACAGGTACTGTGTCTTTAATCATAATCTTAAGAAACGTGATTAATAAATACTCACGGAACAGCATCTGCGTAACCGGAGCGTCGGGCGCATTTGGTTTCTGGCGACGAAATGAGATCGCGTTTTTGATGTTTTCGCCGTTCGTCAAATAAACACAATATGCAAGCGGCTAAATTTAACGTTAAACCTACGTTTATGCTGATGAATTTCTATGCGAACTAATTTAAGCACATGTTCCTATGTTCTATGTTCCAATAATGTAGGTCTTATCCAAACATTTCGACTAGCGATTAGTTGAGCATAGCTAAGGGTAAACCATTTATACAAGCACTATACTCGGTATTATAGTCCAAGTTGGATAAGGGCTGAAAACTATTTTTTGCGGAAAAAGGTTTTATCAAGGCCAAAGCGTGTACAAAGCACAGAATAAAACAGACCTGAACTGAACTAAAATCTTAGTTCAACTGCGTTCACGGACAAAGCGGCAGTTAGTTTATTTTATTTCGTTTTTTTCATTTTGATAAATGCACCAAGCGAGCTCAGGTCAGTTCAGTTCAGTTCCGTCGCTTTATACTCGCCATTACGCTACCGTGAAGTGCGCTCGCTGTTAAGACGCGTACAGACCTACAGAGCGACGTAACTTAACTGAACTGACATAGTTTAGTTTTGACAAACAGACCAATGGGCAGATGCATTACAGTAAACGCCGTCTAACGGTGTCGGCGACAACGTGACTACGCGCACGTACGCATCAGCTAATGACCAGTGCGCTCGTCCTGCTTGCCCATTTGTCAGTTCGTTCGCCAAGAACTAAACCATGCCACTTCAGTTCAGTTCAGTTCAGTTACGTCGCTGTGTACGTGCCTTTAATTAGCCTAGGCTCGCAATCGGTGCTTACTGCTCCGCGCCATCATCGCCATGTGACACTTCAAGCTAATCTGTCTCATCACCGTCACTAGCAGCAGAAGCAGCAGCAGAAGCAGCCGGTGCGACCAAGCCTCGAGTTATATACGTGGCTGTCATTCTGAGGCAATGTGAGAATTTGAGACCGAAAACTTGAACCGAGTCCCAAGCTGGCGTAGGCGGAAATATTTTTTTCTTAAATGATTAAAAATGTTTCATTTTTAAATAAAAATGTTTAGAAACATGTTTGTATGTTTTCTGATGGTCGTATGCTTTTTATTGTTAAAACACGTAATGTAAAAATTGAAAATGTGCCGCAGTTTTTAGAAACAAATTGCGTTGAGCCTTTTCTTCAGTGTGTATTATTTAGTAGGCCTATTTTTCGGTTTTTGCTCCAACATTCTGAGTAAAGCGTGGCTTCCACTCAATGCAACAATATGACGATTGACGAACAACAATCAGACACAATAAATAATTGACTCTCTTTCACTCGGCGGAGACATTACTGATCAACTGTGCTGCTGTTGCAAATTTTCGTGACAGTAAACCTTCTGTTGATTTGCGTCAGAACATTGTAGTGGCCTAGTTTCCTTTCCTATTTCTAATTAACCGTTATTTTTGTGGTCATTAGTATATTGTCGTAGTACAATTGCGTATCTTAGTTCAGTGGCGGCAGGCAGACTCGATATCACGTAATCAGTAACGTCACCACTGCGAATGTATACTGTAGTAGAATAATTATTGATATCATGAGAAAAATGCTGAATATAGCTAATGTCGAACTAATAAAACACAAAAACGTTTGTTTTCTTGGCGAACATACTGTTCGGCATTATTGTTGGTAATTGCCGTATAAACGATAGTAAGCAACTAGCTCATAACGAAGTTTTTTTGTTAGGCTTTTCTTTATTTTTCCAGGAAGGCCGTCAGTTTATTTTAACAAACATGGCAAATCTCAACTTGTTAGTTTTTCTGCTTGATCTTTTCCCATTGTTAGCACTACAATGCGACGTTGGCTAATAGGCCGCATTATGCATCTCCAAGTCTTGCTCGTCTGTTCGTCCGTCCGTTTCGTTAAGAAGTGGGAAACCCATCGCGGAGTTACAAAACGTCACCTGCCATATGTGATCATACAGTGTTACCTGCCACTCGACATAGGTGAACGCTCCCCCCTCAACCCCAGCCAGTCAGGCCGGTACTCGATCTACCTCCCCCGGAGGGATGGAAAGCGCCTATAACTTGAACAACTGCAACAGCTAGTGCGGATGTTGTCCAGGCAGGCGTAGGGGTCTAATCGGTGTGCCATTAAATAAGCAATCTGCGCGAAATCAATAGACGTTTTCCTACATTTTCTACGCACATGGCCGAAATAACCGACAGCTAGAATAAGTAGGCAAATAGGTCTCAAAATGACGGGGAGTTGGTTGTGAAAAACACACGAGATGACATATCCGTATCAGTTAGCCGACATAATACTACGGCGAGTGGATTGTCAACACGATTTTGCTCGCCTAGGTGATTACAGCAATATGATATGATATGCCGGTAACTTGTATTGATCCTAAGAAAAAATGTAGGCTTATTGGTTGCTATAGTACTTGCATCAAACATCAACATAATTTGTTTGTAGCAATTAGTCATTCATATTTTTCGGAAATAATTTATGGTACGCCTGCGCACTCAGAGTTTGCACCAGCGACTTGGCAGCAAGCGGGGTAAATTGGCTGCAGGCCTAACGATTAAAAATTTTAGTCTGTTGAAAATTTTTTGTTGTCGGGAATTTTTCTTTCAAAAATACAGAAATTAAAGCTGGATTTTTTTTTAATTTTCAACAACTTAAAACGAAATATTAATGTTTTCAGCATCCATATTTCTTTTGTCGACAATTCGCAGCTGTCTGTCGCAAAGCCGCAACTTTCTGTTTTTGTCGCCAAACTTTTAAAACTTTTTAAACTTATGACACCGCTGCTTGCGTGCTTACTTACTTAATAATCAGCCATCATCATAAGCGTCGTTTTCGTCGTCGTCACTGCTAACTATGTTAAACATTCGTTCCAAAAGAACTGATGCCACTGTACAAAGGCTAACCAAGGTATCATACATTCATAAATATAAGGAGAAACCATAGACTTACCTGAGTGCTGCCAGTGAAAGGCTGTGATTGGCTACTGCGAGCAGGTGCGAGAAGACGGCGCATGCGCATTGCGCAGTCACTAACAGACTCAGCACAGCGTCTGAATGTTTACGTCATCTCGCCTTCGTTGCCATGAATACCGATCAATTAGGGTCGTGAGGGAAAGTCTAAATCGCAGACACGGATATGTAGAACAGGAAAGTCCTCAAAAGTCTGGGCCATTTTTCGTCATTTAACGCACAGAAAGTATTCGTATTCACTGATAGCTCTACTTTTCCCTGCTTTTAATGTGAGCAATATTCCTGGAAAACCGGCCAAGCTCAAAATATACGTACTTGTTTTGAAAAAATACAAAAATTGAACAGCTACAAGGAGCATCAACGAAAAAGTTTTTTTTTTCTGTTATAAAAAGTTAGCCCGCCAGGATATTGCTATGCATGGCAGATTAAATTAGCATATAAATGTTTTTAAAAAATAAAAATCGAACATCAATTTCATCGATCAGTATAGCCCGCAACGCTGCAGTAAATAAGACTAAAATCTTTCGTCCCCAAGAATAATACACCTTGGTCCATAAAAACGTGGCACTGCACTTTTGCCCATTATTTTCGCTAGTTATTGACCGATTATCAAAATTCTTCCACCAGCACACTCTGCGGACAACTTGCAATAACGTATTTGTTATATATTCCATTACGCAAATTTTTTGTTGTCAAGATTGCGTCTCTACACTACCATGTGAAATATAAATGTAAGAAAAACTAACGATATTAACAAACATTTAAGTAAATGTAAAAAACAGTTTAGACCAACATTGCGGTGAATGATCCGTACGACACTAGAGTGACTAGACTGTGTTAGACCCACACAGTCTAGTTTTAAACCGCAATGTTGGTCTGAAGTGTTTTTAGTTTATTTACCAAAATGTTTGTTTGTTATTATCATCATATATTCATATTTCATTTATATTTCACAAGGTAATGAAGAGACACATTTATAGTGTGGTGGGAAATATAATAACCTCATCACTGCAAATTGTCAGCACAGTGCGATAGTAAAAATTTTTTGAAAATCGGTTAATAATTGGCGAAGATATGGACAAAAGTAAAGTGCCACGTTTTTATGGATCATCATGTAGTAATAACGTTGAGAGAAATGATGGTCCGCGAATTGTCCAGATAGCGTCAGAGGCAATGAGCAAAATCTTTGATTTCGAAAGGTTGAATACTAAGGTTACTAAGGTTGAATCCAAGACCGCGTTTTCGGCTTCCATGCCGAGGTGGGGACCCAAAGTCGTCGGCATCTTTGCGGCATAATTAAGCGTCAACATTTTACTCTTTTTATTGCAAAAATATGCGACAACTCGTAAAAGTAAGTGGTTTAGGCTAGGCAGGTCGCAATTGCCTTGATCCGGTGGCTTCGGCGTGATAAATTATCTGATCGGGCGGTACGTTACCTTATAGTCGCCGATGTCATTGTCATGTCGGCTTGTGTGATGTGCTAGATAGACATCGTGGGTGGTCTGACTTGGCGGCGCTTTGAACGACGTTGGTGGTCCGTGCCGACAAAGACCGGCGGTGATATCCTTTTCAAATCGTCACGACGGCCAACGAACCTCAATACGAGCTAATAAAACGCACGCCGCCGCTTGAATGATTTAGATTGATGGAGGATATCACAGGCTGCAACCGCGATCGACACACGTGGGAATCAGTGAATGACTGTGACGGTACTGTCTCGAAATGTGTTTTTAACCTCCCCAGATCGTCATGGCATGTATGTTTTGCGCCGATCGTGCCTGACGCTTTTACGTACGAACAGGATTACGATACAATACTACAGAGATTCGCCACAGTTCAGTTCAGTTCAGTTACAGTATTTTTGTTCACGAAAATCTCATAATAAAAGTTATGATTGACGGCTGCGCTGATCCGTAGTAGCTGCGTGCAAACATCTCTGTCCTCCTCAGCTGGCTGGTGAAATGTCCAATAGTCAGTGACGTGTTCTTGATCTCCGGCGGCAAACTGATCTGTGCTGACGTAGGGGCCTACCAGCAGCCGAGAAACTTCGTGGACCAAAACCAACAGTTCTACTTTGTCTGGTCAAGGCTTAAAGAAATTCACGCGTAGTTTGTTTCAAACAACGGCATGTCTTGGCACATTTGACAATTCTGTTCAAGCGTTAAGGCGCGTACTGTCGTAACTATAATGAACTGACTTTGGTTTAACTTTTGACAAACTGACCAATGTACAAGTTGTACTGCATTACAGTAGTCACCGTTTACCGACGTCGGTGATTGCATGAATACCCTCACGTACGCGTCATCTAATGACCAATGAGCTCGCCCTGCTTGCCTATTGGTCAGTTTGTCAAAAACTAAACAGAGTCAGTTCAGTTCAGTTCAGTTCAGTTCAGTTACGTCGCTTTGGACTCGCCTTTACTATCAGCTGAGCATAGTCGCAAAGCGATTACGTGTCTCGGTTACTTATGGACAATTTACACTAACGATGCAACTCAGTTAAGTTATACCTCGTTTACACGATCGAGCAAACATCGAGCAAACGTCGAGCAGGCCTGATGGAACCCCGGCCCCTGGCTCAAATGAAGGCTAAGCTTAGCCCACAGCTGATCACGGGTTATATAGGCCTTCCAATTACAACCCGTCCGCCTTTCTAATTAGCATACTAATTACCGTAGCTCGTCGAGCTAGCTATAGATGAATGCTAGCAAACATCGAGCAGACGTCGAGCAATTAGTACGTGTATTTTGAATACATTTGCTTGACATTTGCTCGTTGTTTGCTCGATCATGTAAACGGGGCATTAGGTTGCGTTGGCGTCGTAGGTCTGAATTGGCCGTTAGCTCCGCCTACCGAAACCACCCACCTGTCCGCATTCCGAGCCACCTTATGGATCTATGAAAACCGACATTTCGGCACACAATTTTTGTGACAGTTGCGGCGACTCTGTCACACTGCCAGCGCGTGACACCGTCTTGCTTGTGATTAATAACAATGATAATAGCCAGGGCTCCGTCTCAACTAACGAGACATAATATGTCCTTATACATTTACCGTACCGCACCAAGTTCGGCTTGCAAAGAACCCCCTGATGCCGCAACGCCACGCTATCTTATAATAATTAATTTTTAAGTTACACAACGCAGCCTCTGATAAAAAGAACATCTGCTGCAACGCCGCTCGCTCCCATTAGTATTACTCAACGCACATCACCGGACGTAAATTTAATTCAATTTATTAGTTCTTTTTGTTCCATTTGTCGGCAAGTTTTCACGCGATCGCGTGGACACCGCGGCGAAGTGGAAATCGAGGGTAGCGTCTGTTCGGTTTATGATTTTATTCAGCCGAAGCTTATGCCGACTTCAATGGCTTCCATTGCCCCAAATCTGGAACCAAAATTGACAGCAACTTTTCAAAGCTTTTGAGGTCAGGTCTCCCCCTTCTTTCCGGCTTAAGTTTTTCCTTTATTTTCAAACTTAAGTTTCCCCTTTAGGCTTCTTCCCTCTTTAGGAAAATTTTTTTGTTAAAGTTGTGGAGTGAAAAATAAGTAACGAAGTAACAAATAGGTAAAACGTTTTGTTAAATATGTTGACTGCTCTGTAAAAAAATAAGGGGAAAAGTCTTATTTAAACTGCGTGTAGAAAGTGTAGATTGCGAAGTAAAAAATAGGGGAAGTTTTGATCTACACCCTTAACAAAACTTTCTGTCCTATTTTTCACTGGGCGCAAGCTGCGCCTACCAGGTATAGGGATAGAAACCACTAGACGAATTAAGCCTAGGCCCCCATCAGAACGTATACCTGTCAGAACGAAAGAAAAAAATCGTTTTATTAGGACAAATGTTTTCGTTCTAATGTGATTCGTTCTGATGGGTCTTGGACGAAAAAAAATTATAAAAGCGGAGTGATCATGAAAAGTTAACGGGGCAATTTTTCTCCACCTTCTCAGCTATTGCACTAATCTGACCCATAGGCTAACATTAATTTCCATAACACGACGTTTAATCGACAAGTTTAGTCGCAACAATTACACAGAAAGACGTTTTGTTTTTGCCGTTTTTTCTTCGTTCAAATTTTGTTATTTTCTTCCTTTTTCAGTTTCTCAGCCTCACAACTTACTGCGTGTTTATGGATGTGTTTTTGTTTCTCTTTACATAGCACTTACTTGTTTCATTTCTCTTATTTTACCTCCGTTTAAAACAGTTTTAGTTTTTTTCAGTTTATATGTTATTTTTTTATTTTTTAGTGCAATAATGCATTATATCATACCGATGCATTTGTCCTACTGCTGCGATTAACTGCGATTATTTTACTGCTGTTCGTCAGTCCATTCAGTGCACTTGAAAGTGTTTTTTTAAAGCGTACAATTTTGCACATCTTTTACCGATTTCCAGTACATAAGCTTAGCTGACACCTAACAAAATTATTTTAAAAAATCGACTAGTAACGATAAATGTCAATTTAATTGTGACAGTAATACAATGTCACATACAAGTGTAGTTTTAAAGCAATATACACTGTGTCTCAAAAAAACATCCCCGACATTTTTGAATGTAACTTAAAAACCAATTATCAGATATTGACAATTTTTGGTACAAATATATCTGACACAACTTGCCATCAAATGACCATTCAGTTTCCCGTTTCACCCAATGTATGCTTTTGCACTACCTAAGGAAATCAGGTCAAACAAAATATGTGCTAAAATAAACAGAAAACCTGAAAAAAAACATCCCCGACATTATCTATCGTTCGTCGAAGAAAGTTTTGCAAATTTTAACAATTTTTGGCAGAAATATTTCTTACACCACTGGCTATAAAATAATTGTTTTAGTTTCCACCTCACTCTACGTCTGCTTTTGCACTACCTGGGGAAATCAGGCCAAGCATAATACGTGCTAAAATGAATGAAAAAACGTCGATAAATTCCATCTATCCTAATCTGTGGGCCTCAACAGCCGGTCTATTACAAGGTTTGACTGTCATGCAGCAGTGTGTATACT
>Ga0056128_1012425_pt1 | contig 10402 bp, 6 predicted proteins | sample WorMetLIZISLAND2_FD_71113 | JGI IMG/M metagenome (GOLD analysis project Ga0056128, IMG submission 71113) | Marine gutless worms symbiont microbial communities from Max Planck institute for Marine Microbiology, Germany - Olavius geniculatus... ... | reverse complement strand
TTTTTCCGTGTTGACAAAACGCTGGGCGCCGATATTACTGTCAAAGTTATCAGAAAATTCTGCACTTTCAGGAAAATGGATAAAATGTATATGTTAATTTTGGCGTCCACGGACCTTTAAAATATTTCGAATTAGTATTTTTTCAGCTACAACTGGTAAAAATTTCATGTAAATTGCTCATAATTTGAATAAATTATGAAAAAAACAAAAAAGGGTCATTTTTATGAAACACTGTGTATAGCATTTCAGTGATGAGCAAAAAAGTAAACAGATTTCACAGAAACCAACACTGAACAACTGACCAGCCCATGTAGCACCATCAGGTACGTGAATAAACCGCCGCTGAACTTCGCCCGGTCGAAAACTAAGATTCTTGTATGCAATGCGGCAGTGCACCGAGTCCTCCACTCTGACGCATGCAGAAATAAAGTTGTCATTTTCCATTCTCTTTAATTAAATAATCTACAGAAATTATCAGGTCAGTAGTAAACACTAAAAATAATTACGATGAAACTTTTAAACATAAAAAACAAGATCTTTGCCTTCCTGCAGCCCAAACATCGGCATAAAGAGCTGAAGTATTACAAATATGAATACATATAAAAAGCAATGACCAAATGGATGGCTACAGCAGCACATTAAATCACACAGAATATTTATACATAATGTACATACATCGAAAAAATCTAACTAAAAGAAATTATAGAGTTACAATAAATCTTGCAGTGAAATGTTACAAAACTGTTATTCACCACTAACCTCTCAGGAACTATCACAGTGATCGGAAATTGAAATAACGTTCCTTTCTGTACACAGCCGATGTCATAGGCACAGATCTGCAAGTAACAAATAAAGGTTGAATATTTATGCATTATGAAAACTGACAGAAGAACAGATATAAGAAAATACATATGACATGTTATTCTGTTTTCAACCAAAACAGCAGCGAAAACTGATAATACATATTACCAGTACCAAAAAACATTCACAGTAGCAATATGCAAAAAAGTATTAAATTTCATACAAATTATATTAAAATTAAAGCAATAAAACAATAAAACAATAAAAGACAACAATAAAAAAATATGAAATAACTAAAAATATGTCAGCTCAGTGCTGACATGTATTGTGCAGCCATCCACCTAGCTGTACACTGCATTGCGCAACCAAAACCCTAACCGTAAACCTAACACCAACCTTTCAGCCAGTTAGCTGGAACACCAGTTACTACTGCCTAGAAATATTCACACCAGTCTTTTCTACACCTTTTTGTTTCAAAGTTAAGGGGCCACATAGGACAAAGCGATGGACCCACAGCCAGTCACACGCAGACAAAACACATATTACAGCCTGTTAAAACAGTGAGTGAGTGAGTAGGGTTTAACGTCCCACCCGACACAGTATAGGTCATTTCGGGGATGGCCTTTCCAGGTGGAATGCACAGAAACACATAATAATGGAATGGTAAGTTTAACCGTTACAATAAATAAACAGAAAGTTTAACCTTTACAGAAACACAAAACACAAAAAAAGAGCTAAACCTAAAACTGTAAGAATTATGCTGTCTATTGGACACGAGTAAACCCTGTCAAAAAACAGCCATATAATAATAACAAGTTCAGTAATCATGGTAATCGTACAATTGCAGCATGATGCTAGTCTCACCTCAGCAAAGTGGACACCAACACCCAGGCCGGTGGGATTAAGTTTCACAGTAAACTGTCGTTGCATATTCATAAGTTCCAGATAGGCAGGACAGTCGACCCATGCGGCGTTGCAGGTCAACGCCATACGACAACTGAATGCTATCTTCTCCAAATGCACTACACAAGCATAATGGTAAACTGCAGTCACTGGCTTGTCTTGACAAACAAAGAAACAAAGAACAAAAAATAAAGATCCAAAAAATAAAAAAAACAATCCATGTATGTATTAAAACATTAACTCGTATGTGTGTACGACGTACACAGTCAAATTGGAATCTACAGTGCTATATGATACACATGAATTTGTTTGATAACGTAATCCAGTCGTAACTCCTCGAGCAGGACAGCTTATTATAAGTTCTGTACAAAACAGCTACTGCCAGTCAAGTTTTCTACAATTACTTTTACCTTCCACTAAACCAGACAAATGTTGCAGTGATACTCAACACGAGTCTGATACACTTACAGCACCAGCACTATGCAAATGTGATCAAAACCAACTGATTGACTCAAACTTTAAAAAATTATTGCAGCAAGAATTTTTCAGGCTAAATGCTGTTTCCACTGATAAACCAACTGCATCAAAGCTCTGAAAAGTGAAAGTAGAAAAAAACATAATAAAAGTAACAAAAATGACTAATTATCCATCACCGAAACATGTAACAATGGGTCTGATGCGGCTTAAATGAATCAAGCAAATTACAGAGTGTCTGTTTAAAGGTATCTATAACTTCATAAAAACCTGTCACCGCTAAAGAGCATCACCTGTCATACGAGATCATGACACAGGTGAATGAGCCCCACCTTAACCCTTAAAACTGGTACTCAATGATTCACCTACCCCAAATAAAAGTTGACGCTTCAACAGGCTACATAACAAGGCAGTTTAACCGTTCAATACTCCATTACAAAATCAAGCCACACTGTCAATACATGGTGTTTCATAAAAAAGAACCCCTTTTTCTTTCATTCATAATTCACTCAAATGATGATCAATTTACATGAAATTTTCACCAGTTGTAGCTGAAAAAATATTAATTCAAAATATTTCAACAAAATATGGCAGCTGATAAAATATTCTACGATAGTCGTGATGTAATGCTGAAGTCACGGGTACAAGCTTGCTAGTCTCAACTGATGCTGTCAGTTGCTACCCTGCTCCAATAGTGAAAAATATGGTTGGTTCGTGCCAAATTTTTTAAGTTTTACAGTTACAGTTACAAAAAATGTGCAAAGCGATTGCATTTACGTGTCTGTGGGAATAGTTAGACTTTCACATGTTCGAGCAAGACAGTGCACTAGCACACCGAGCTTGTGAGAAGGTTAAGTTTTTGGATCATGAGACGCCTGATTTCATGTCGCGATGTTGCTCACAGCCGACACGATAAACATTTTTCATTAGCACACGAGATTAAGTTCACTATTTTTGAAGCTTGGTAGCAACTGACAGCACCTGTTGAGACAAGCAAGCTTTTTTATGAAACACCATGTAGACAGAAAATACGAGCAGAAACAAGTCAAACCGGCATCGGTATCTCGATGTATTGGCTCAACGGTAACAACGTGCTCTGAAGGCTTCAACGTCTGATGGGTTTCGCGGAGGTAAATGCCACGCGAACGATCCGAACAGGAGACCACAAAACGAACGTTCCTCTCAGCAACATTGGCGTAATTCACTAGATGTTCATAGGCTTTATCAACCTGCAACACCGTGTGATATTAACACTCACCAGTATCAATTACAAAGGTGGCCACTACAATGTCCTAACAGACTTGAACTTGGATTACCAAATTTTAATACTCTGCTACATAACAGTTGTATTATTTTCTGGCGTACTGGGAGTAAATGTTGTAACATGCTGGCATCGCATATTCGTCAGCCAAAGCTATGTTTATAATTGCGGTTTTTAATGTACAGTTTCTTAGCTTAGTTTTCTGTGTTTGCTGTGTGTTGCTGCATTGTCTGTGTGATATGGACATTGTGCCTGATTCAACTAAATAACTGACTGACTGATATAAAAATACAGCAACGGCAACTACCATGATGCTTAATTTCTTCAAACATTACAATATTCATTACTACTGACTGCATATTCTAGGAATAATTGCAAATTTATCTGGATTACACTGCTTGCACTGGTACACGTATCTTAACGTCACTAATCAGTTCTTGCCACTGAAGAAATAATTCTCTCTGCTGGTGACTTTGCAAAGTTAAGCCATAAGAGCAAGACCAAGACCCTTTAGTTGCATCCTAAAAGCTGCAAATCATCGCCCAGAATGACAGTATCATAATATCATGAAAATGACTCGATATAATATCACAAACACTACTGCTACTTTCGTTTTTTAAATTTAATCCAGTCTGGCCCAGTCATAAAGGAGGACCTTTGGGGATGGCCATGGGCAGTTTTGTAATTTTTTACAGGGGCGATGCCCCCCTCCTTGTTGTCTTGCCAATGACAGCAAATGAAATATGAAGCAATTAAAATAATCATTAAAATACTAAAACAATTATAATACTTGATGGGATAAATCAATTGACTGAGAGAAGACATTGTGCATTTATTGAACGGTTATTGTGTGATTGTCGATTTTCTAGTCTGCTTTTAATGCATGTTCAGAACTCTATTTTTTAGCATAGGACTATGTGTATGTGTGTGTGAGGGTGTGTGTGTCTGTGCATTTGGTTGCATTTTACAGTTCTTTTATTTTTTTTGCAAATCTGTTTCTCTTTGTGTGTGTGCTTGTCTTGTTACAGTTTTAATTGTGTTTGTGGCTGCCCTTGAAGCGAAATAAAGATATCTAATACATGATAATAAAAACTTGACATACCTGCAAAAGACCTGATCCCTGAGCAAATACTTCTACGTTTGGCAATGTCAAAGCGCTGTTCTGTAATGCCCGTCGGATGCTGAATGGTGAATACTGAACACGATTGGCCTTCAGTGCAGAGAGAATCAGAGCTGACCAATCACAGCAGCTCAAACTTAACCAATCATCTAAGTGAAATCTGTATTACTATTAATATAATTTATTGAAGCAGCATGATCAGCAAAATCTGCACAAAATTCGAATAAAAACTTGCAATTCTACCACTACTGATGTGGTATTTTTGTTCTTTGTTTAACTGGAAAACATTCTGCGAAATTAAATTAAATTAGCTAAGTCTTGCAAAACTAAACTTACAAACTTAAAGCAGAACTTTTTACAGGCAAAATGTTCTACATTTTGCCCAACTAACAGACTGTCAGTGTCGAGGCCATAAAGCATACCTAATGTTTATACTATAAAGAGTTTTCTGCTGGCAAAATCAAGCCAATAGCATATAGCATTCATACACATCAGTGTAATTTGTATTAAGTTAAATTTACCATCAAAACTCTGTAACTTGTAATAAATTAGTAAGTAAGCAAATAAGTAGGATGTTCAAAGCAACAAGCAACAAAAATTTTCCTGCTGTACAGACTAACACGTTGGGTTATAACATGCAGAAAATAGACCATTAAATGGGACCAGAAGAGAGCCACAGAAGGCGTGGAAGTAATGTGAGCAGGCAGACTGTTCCAGACACAAGCAGCAACCAGAAAAGCTCGGTCGAGTGCAGACGACAGTGACGAAAACGAGCTAAAACGTAGTCGCTGACAGCCTTGACATCTGCCATTTGACAAAGCTTGTCAATGAGGTATAAAGATGCAGACATGGACACAGTGCAAGACTAAACCAGATGAAGAAACAATAAAGAAAATACTACAGACCAATGCCTCCGCAGGCATTCGGAGAACTCATACTGGTGCCATTCATCAGCTGAGAACCACGAAGTGTCCAGTTTGGAACGGATGCAATTGCAGCACCAGGTGCACTTATACATACGCCCAATGCACCGTCGTGCCTACAGCAACAGATAACTATCAAAACACTGTGGGCCATATAAGATGTGTCAGCAAACTTGTGTCAATATCTTCGCCAGATATATTTCAAAAATTCTTTCTCTGTCACACTCTGTGGAAAATCTGCTGCAGTAGAGTGTTTATAAAATTACCACGCCATCTTAGCTATATCGTTACAGTAACTTGTGAAGTACAATTGTGAGAAAAACTAACAATAATGGAAAACAACAATAAAGATATCTAACTGCTTACAGTTTTGAGTTACTCCATCGCAGGTTAGGTCCCACAAAAATAAACATTTAGCAATATTATGGGAACAAGTATTTTTGCAGATCAAATGTCCCTTCTGTCTCCGATTAATTAATGCCAAAGCATTGTAAGGTTCACAACTAACAACATTATAATGAGTTTCGGCTATGATATGATCGCAAACATAGAAAGCGCATCGGCAGCTTTTCTAAAGACAATTTATGCATTCTTCATGCAAACCATAAACTTGTCACTACTATCATAAATACTACTGCTATCACAGTCACACAACACTGTTTTCTATATCACCACCTGTCTGGCTGGGATTAAGGCAAGGTGTCGGGTGACAGGTAATATACTGTGTGATCGCATATGGCAGGTGACGCTCCATAGCTCTGTTATGGATTCCCCACAAAGAGCTTTACACCACCTTTAACCACTTACAGTACTAACTATGCATAAGACAACATTTGAAAAAGCTTCAAAAGTGCTAAAATACAGTATAAAGTACAAGTTCTATTGTGGATGTAGACTCACGCGGGGCCACGTGAAGACCACGTGTAGTGCATGCTGGGAAGTTTGCTGCGAAGAGCATAGCTCGCAGTCATCATTGGTGGAGATATGTGGGCGCCAACGCCTGTCACAGAGAATACAGAGCTCACGGAACACTGCAATAAACTGTCATAGGTTTGATAGGTGGACACTTAGAAAGTAGACCAAAAAACACCCGAAAAAAATTTACACGAAGACATGTGGAGAGGAAGTTTCAAGTATAGCTGAAGGAGGATGGAGCTGACAGCACAGGGGATGGCTGGATGGAGCGAAGTGGTCTGTGACAGCCTATGTTCCACTGGGAACGACAATGCATAAGTCGAGTTCAACATAAACCAGTTTAATGTTTAACATAATGGCTGCAACTAAAACGTTAGCAGTAGACATCGTTGTGACTTTCAGTAACACAACTCTTTCCCATACATGATCCAACTGAATCTTTAAGATCATCTACTGACAGGCACTTATAATAAAGTATTATCAGTACAATCCCACATGTGAGCTTTGATCTATTAGAAAAGGCTGCTTCATCTTCCATTTTGTAAAGCCTATCTTAAACAAAAGTGCAAAAAACAATGATTATTCATGCGACAATTATCAACAAATTGTGATATAACTGAAATTTTATTCATAAAATATTAGATTAAAGTGACATTGACAAGAAAGCAAAAAAAAGATAAAAGAGCAACCATCTAAAAAAATTAATCTTCTCCCTCTTGAATACATGAACATTTTTGTTAGTCAGAAATGGATAAAAACACTCACAATTGCATCTTGATGCATCTATGACAGCTGTAAGTGTAAGTTATAAGCCTCAAACCAGAACTAAAAACGTGCATTTTTTGGACAATCCATTGTTGGTTTTAATAAAAATTAACAATTAAGCAAATGTAAATTAACGTAAAATTGACTGTTAAAAGCTTTTAACAGCCGTACATATGTGAAACTGTCCTTCATGATGATAGTAATCACTAAAGGATAGATAAAGAAAGGTGAATGATACCTATGACAGCACTGGTGGTGCCCCCTGGAGCGCCAACTGTAGACAAAGCCGGTCCACTGTTACCAACGCTTGATACAAATATCAGCCCATGTTTGTTTACGGCTTCCGAGATTATATCACAGATCCGTCTGAAACCAGTGAGTAAACGTGCATCACAAAACCATCACAACCGATCAGTCAACAATATTAAGTACAACACACAATCAATCTATGAATAAAAAACAGATTCCCAGAGCAATACAAGCCGAGTGTCACACAAGACAGACTCAGTGGCAAAGTAGCCTGATAAATACACTCTCCGGCTTCATGTTGGTCAAAAGGGTAAAAGCATAGACCGGTACTTGCTATAGCGCTTTCTACATGAGATGAATCACGATCAAAAAAGCACTTTTACAATCTAGGAAGCAGCAGCTGATTGGCATGAGCTGGTTACGAAAAATCTACGCACAAAAAGAAAGGTATAAAATGCAAAAAAATCACAGACAACTGACCCAGCATTGTCCCAATGGCATGCTTCACCGTAGCTGTAGTTTATGACATCACAACAGCACTCTATGCACTTTATCATCTGTCAACAACATATCCAATCCATTACTGCCCATCAATAGTTTCAGAAATATAAGCCAATAAAAGAAAGCTGGCTACAAAATCATTGAAGAGAAAGAGGAAAATAAAAACAACAAGATAAGTACTTTAAAAAATGAAATCATCCCAATGTAGTAATGGTGGTGTAGCATTAATTAGTACTGCAATTAACAACGACCATGTATCACAAAAATAAACCATGTAATTTTGCAAAAAAAAGGTAATCAGCTGTGCTCATGATTTGTTCACAATAGCAATCTCTCACTCTTCTTACAACAGTGGCCTAAATTAACAGAGAACAGACAACTGACTAACATAATGCCTGGGCAATGATGTTTCAGTTCATACCTGCTGGCAGCCTAACTTCTACAGGCCTACAGCAAACCTATAACTATACTCTATTAGCATTAGACCAATATCCAAGCAGTTCTAATTATGAGAAGATAAATGTTCGCAATATTTTGACAAGAGTTGCTTTTGCATCGTAATGAAGCCCCGCTTCATAAATCTCGAAAGGTGGTATTTGTCGATTCCAGTTGCAAAGAGACAATCAAGATATCATCACCACTTGTCACTCAAAAACCAGCTAGCTGTACCAATGATGAAGTTCTCAAAATACGATTCTCACTCCTTTTCTGTAACCAGGTCTAGTGTGAGAAATATACTGCCAAACTATCTGAAAGATCCAACCTTCTCTTAGCTTTACTACCACATTAAGGCACCATTTAGAAAAATTCCCTTCTGAACTTTACCAAATCTGATGCTACAGTGCACTAAGAACTTCTTGTGCCTCTGTGTTAAACACATATTATGCTACTATGACTGATGGACAACAGATTTAACACCACATGCGTGACATGTTGTTTAGTTTTCAACAAAAACAATGTTTCTGTGTCCCATTATCATGTACTGCATTTTAATAATAACCATTCTGCACCACCCAACAGTCAAGGTAAAGCGAGAAGATACTGGCTGAAATGGATATAGTGTGTACAGGCAACCACGGCAGTAAGTGAATGACTATGGTTTAACGTCCTGCCCGACACTGTATAGATCATTTTCGGAACAGCCTTTCTAGGCAATGCACATATACATAATAAATGATCTGAAAGTTTAACCTTTACAATAAAAAAATGAAAAGTTTAACCTTCACAGAAAAACCAAATATGGTACACAAAAAACAAGAATGACCTGAACCTAAAACAGTAAGAACTCTCCAATATGAATGTGCATATGTAACAGTAGCGGCAGTTCTAATAATCTTCTCTGTTTTGCTCCAGACAGTCATTAATCTCAGAATGCTGTCTATTGCAGGACAGCATGGTAGGTAGCAATGGTGGAATAAGCTGACTCACAGCGCGAACGAGAGCGGTGCCAGTCTCCATTGAACCAAGCCGAGTATCTCCGATCTTGATAGAGACGACCTGAGCACCTGGAGCTATTCCACACTTCTCCACTTCACCTTCAAAATACCCCGCAGCTATACATGCCACGTGTGTTCCATGGGCACCTGACACACATCAGTGCATGAAATGAATTACAGCTGCGCAAATCAACAATTAATCACATGATTAACCATTACAATTTTTAACGATTAATACAATTTTAATCGTAAAATTTTAGACTGAAGTCACATTACAAAAAATGCATTATAAAGAAAATACATTGGTCAATATTTGATAAACAAAAATATCACTTTCTCCAAACATTTAGGCCTATACTAATGATAATTATAGTTGTATTGCTGTACGTGAACAATATAGAGCATTTATGACAAAGTTCTGTTAATTAAACAGCAAATAACTTATACAATAACCACTTTCTGTTTTAACTGCTGTAGAAGTTTGAAGAAAATTCAAACAGATCTATGCTATGCTATGCCGTAATAACTAAACACTTGCATCCAAATACAACTGCCAAGCTTCGTTGACTATCTTTTTGGGGCCGGTTTCTGGATCTTTTAGTTAACTGATCAGTTAGCAAACCGTCTGTTAATTGTAGGTTGCTAGTTAAGTTTGTGCACGTTTCTGAACAAAACCTTACTCGCTGTCAGCTAACTGAGCGGTAAACTATAGTTGCTTAGCAACGACACACACGACACTTAACACTTCTGCCTAGTGCAGGCGGGCGTCATGAATATTAATGAGCACAAGCGCACGTCAGCCAGCCGACGAGCCAGCCAACTGATTGCAGACGGCCATTTTGTTCATTCATAGATGGAATTTGTAGTAAAATTTGTAGCATCAAACGTCTCCTCGAGCATTTTGAAGACTTTTCTATATGGTAATATCATTGTGTAGTATCACATTCGTCAATAAACTGCTTGCAAAATAGTACAAAAGTTGGGTTAAATACGGTTAGCTAACTGGCTGATTTCGGCCAGTTACATTTTTGGCCATTTTGACCGTTGGTTAGTG
>Ga0056128_1012423_pt1 | contig 10402 bp, 7 predicted proteins | sample WorMetLIZISLAND2_FD_71113 | JGI IMG/M metagenome (GOLD analysis project Ga0056128, IMG submission 71113) | Marine gutless worms symbiont microbial communities from Max Planck institute for Marine Microbiology, Germany - Olavius geniculatus... ... | reverse complement strand
CAATAAGCCTAAACAGTGAAGTCACGTAATAGTAGTCAGTGCAATGAGACGTTGTTAGTCATGACTGTAAGACCAGGCAAAAAGTTCGGTTTTCAGTCTGCTGCGGAAAACTTGCAACGATGGAGATGATTGAACCGACTCTGGCAGACTGTTCCAGACCGATGCAGCAGTTGCTGGAAAGGTGCGGTCGCCAATGGTAGAACGCTATGGTAGAATACCGAGATGAGTTGCATGGTTGATTCACTGTCGGTTTCTTGTCAGATTTGTGATTTTCATTGTTCCTGATCTTCTGTGATCGAGACAGCGGTGAGATTTAAATTAGCAGAAGGCAAAAAACATTGCAGTGATAATGTGTCATTTATGAGGCAGAAACTGTAATCTGTAAGGATTGCTCGTGGCAGCCATTGTTTCAGTGAAGTCTGCTGTGTTTATGCTGTTGTTCAGTGCCAAGTGCTGCACCGACTAACATCACAGTGACTGTTATCAGTTCAACGATGATTGATGTCTCGTGGTCTCCAGTACCAACGTATCACCAGAATGGTCTTGTACATGGATATAAGGTACGATTTATTATTTATGTTTGTAGCATATTTCGCCATCCTTTAGATGCTCTGAGATGTTTCATCTAACCTTGTTTTAGTGTTTGTTTATTTTTTGCATTTTGCGCCCATGAGGCTTAGTTTCTTAGGGCTGACATATTATTTTTTTGTTTATTTGATATTTATTCTTTTATTTTATTTGCTATCATTTGTGGTGGATAAAGATTAGCTATAGTTCATAAGGTAGATGTGCATTTTTGCACTTCATTGTTATCCTGCACTGTAGTAATGTTATTACCATTGTACAGGGTGGGCCAAAAAACCGAACCTGTTTGAGCGTTGGTAACTCAGCGATGGTTAATGGTAGAAAGACGTGTGATACATCAAAAGTTTCAGAATGCTGTTAAGAATAAACAACAAATTTGCATAGTGAAGCATTTAAATATTCTTTGCCTTATTTGCATAAATATTTGTCACCCCCAAATTCTGCCAAATTTGACTGTAACACATGGATTTAACATGGATATTTGAGCTTTTATAACTTAGCGATGTTTATTGATGGAAAGGTGCGCAATATGCCAAAAGTTTTAAAATTGTGTACAGAAGAAGTGTATAACTTGCATGTCTCAGCATTTAAATATTTTTTGCCAGATTTACACAAATCTGTCCCACGCCTAAAATCATGCTAAATTGGCAGTAACACATGAATTTAAGTTGATTTTCATTCAGCATACACTGAAATATCAACAATCATTAACAAATACGTTGAGTTTAGATGAAATTCGACATAGGCAATTGTCCAGCTTTTGCATTCATAACCGTCATCAGTCCTTTCAGGCAGCTGATCGATCGCTGGAGTCAATGTGTTCAGGATCAGCTGAGCCCAGCATTCGATTAGCACACGTTTTAGCTGTTCAGTTACTGAAATTTTGTGGCCATGCCATCTGTTGCAATGCCCGTACACTAAATAATTCACAGAATTTAAATCTGGACTTTTCTGGCAGTGAGTTTTTGAGTTCAGTGAACTCGGGCACATGGGAGTGCAGGCAAATGCTTAATTTCAGGGGCAATGAAGATTTATGCAAATTAGGCCAAGAATATTTTAATGATTTGCTATGCAAGTTCGGCCCTTTTTGTCTACAACATTCTAAAACTTTTGACGTATCGCACGCCTTTCTACGGGTAACCATCGCTGAGTTATCAACGCTCAAACAGGTCCGGGTTTTTTTGGCCCACCCTGTATATTGTTTTTATAGTGTTACTATGCATAACATGGGTATCTGCAACATGGGGAAAGAGTACAATGAAGGGCGAGAGAAATGCCAGACTGATGTAATTGGGTGCATGGGTTGCTGGACATTGCAGTGAATGCTTTTCTTCATCAAGTGATATCAAGTCAGTAAAATGCTGCATATCGTATTGCAGTCTAATTAAATGACTAACATTTTGTATAACATATTATTTCACTTTTGGGCATAGATTCCTTCTCCTCGGAACGTAGTTGATTGGCTCTGCCGAGGACCTCAGAGACATAAGAATATTGCTTTTTCTTCGGTGCCTGATGTTGATTTGTGGTCATTGTATGGTGCCTGGGCGGTATGCATAACAACGTCGTAGATTAGTTTGGACGTAAGGCTTACGTCGCGACTAACTACTTCCAAACCAGAAAGTTACGTTCGACGGCATGCAAAACGCTATCGTAGCGAGCCAATAGCTAGTCGCGACGTAGTTGACATTGGGTAAGTTTGACTCTGGAATTTCCTGGCTAAACGCACTCTGCCTCGGCCGGCCTGCAGCTGAAAATAGATATGGCTTGACTTGTTGTCTGCTGCAGTCTCGAGCATGCTCGAGCCTAGTTACAACTCCATGATCTAAGTAAGAATGCGCAATGCGAATAAATGAAATTTGTCGAACGCTATAGGTTTTATTCAGCAACTTTTAATACTGCAATTAGTTTCAATAGTGTAGTTGACTCGCCAGAAGTCCTTTACGACGCATGACTTGATTGCAGCTTCTCCTTAATGATGTTAGTTTACATTGACAACGATCGACTAAATATTTACGTCAGGTCGCTGGAGCGACTAGCGTTAGTTTGGACGTAGGCGTCCGACTAGTGCTACGTTGTTGTTATGCATACCGACTTTTCGCTACGCCCAACGTAAATCGATTTTAGTTTGGAAGTAAAGTTACGACGTTGTTATGCATACCGCCCCTGGTGCTATGCTCTGATTCTGTGCAGATCCACTACAGGTCGTTGGGTGTATCCAGTGCCGAGGTAGCAACAGTGAACTCTAGCACTGTGAGGGCATTCAACTTGACTGCACTGAAGAAGTACGTCGTCTACCACGTTCAGATGCTGGCATACACATCCGTCGGTGACGGCATCCTTAGTTCACCGCCCATCAGCGTCCGCACCTTTGAAGATGGTACGTAACGTAAAAACGTAAAGTCCTTCCTGAGCCTTACAGCCCATAGGGTGGCGCTGATCTTTGTTTCTTAAAGCCCTCAGCCAGACACCAGTTTTTACACTGCGAGACCACGAATACGGGGCCAGTGTATCGTGCGATGTGCCTGTTTACATCCCAGCGGTGAAGCCGGTACCAAATTATACTGCTTGGTGACAGAGGCACATGTGTGTAAACAACTTGCCTGAGGTCGTTACCTGGCAGTGTCCTGGTGCGGAGTCGAACCTGCACCTCTGAGTTACCTCAGGATTACAAGTCCGACACGTTACTGTTAAACAATCGAGCCACACCACAGCAATGGTCATTGAAGATGGTAATTGACTGTAATTATGGTTCACGGTTCAAATACTCAGAGTTTGCCTAAAAGAAGAAGAAAACTAGATTCTGTTGCATGGGAGCTCATCACCTGTGCAGCACTTTCAGCTAGATGGCCGGCTCTATTAGTAGCCAGCACCTTTAACAGACTTGGTTAGTCTGCACATCTTTATTTGAATAGTCGCCAATAGATGGCCATCTGACCAGTTTTTTATTAGTCTATTGCTTTTCCATTGCTGTGGCACCAATTGTCATCTTGTGTGGTGGAAGTTTAGCTGGTGCGAAGTCAGCAAAACAGCCTTGGGTTGGGCTGAAAAATCACCAATCAGGGTGGGTCTCTCAAGTTAAATAGGTCACCCCAACCCGTAAGTAAGCAGATCATCCCAAGTGGAATAATTATGGCCTTTGCACAGGTTTGACCAGAAGTTGCTGCCAGAAAATAGGCCAGTTAAACACGAAACACATCCTTGGAATATTTTTTGTTATACACCATGTCCGGAGAAAAAAGAGTCTACACTTTTTTCCAAATAACTTTATCAAACTTAAGCTTACTTTTACAGTTTTTGGCAGACATTATGCTGATGATATGCTTTACTAAGAACATCTAAAACTAATCTTCAATATTCACTTGTCACTAAGTATTGCCAATGCAATCATGACATCATCGAAAATGCCGTTTTTGCAAAAAGATAACGTCTAAATGTGTCTTTGCTATACAAAAACAAGATAAATGATGAAAAAATGCAGTAAAAAACTTGACAGATTGTTGGCATAGAAATAGGATATTTTTTGCCAAAACTTAGTTTACGTAGTTTTTTGCTTTTCACCATGTTAAGCGTGGTCGTTGCATGCACTACAGGAACGTCGTTGTGCAGACGCTGTTATCAGCGTACAGCGTCGTCTCTGCAGCATGTGTTAGCGTCGTGACAGTGACATTTTTAATAAAGTTTATGACTCAAAAGTTGGTTATTAGCAAGATTTGTTGACAATACAAGCAGCTGTGAGAGCTAACAAGGCTATTTTTTTTTCATTTTTTGTTAATTTTGGTGTGGCGTTTTGTAAGAATGCAGAGAGTGCTCCATTTTACGAGGTACAGTGGCGTCGCTAATTAGGTGAGGCGGACAATCAGTACACTGTCAGTTGCACATTACTTTTCTAATGTTGACTACCCAAAATTCTAAATGTGCATTTGAATTTTGTAAAGTTATCATCTGGAACACTGTTAGCTTTTCCACTTCGGATACAGAAAAACGGCATTTTCGTTGACGGCATAATTACGTCAGCACCATATAGTTTCGTCGTGATATAAAAAGAAAATTTCTCGACAGTATAACAAAGTAAATACTAATAAGTTACAATAAATTCATCAAATTACAACTTTTTTATTATTGTTTTTGTTGATGTTTTGGCAATTGCTGCTGCCATCGTCCGAACGACTGTCCACCAGGTGTAGCTGCGGCGGACAGTAAGTAGTCATAAATGTGTGGAAGTTGGTAGGACCCCTCATCTCGGTTCATGGACTTGTCTTGTTTTTTTCTAATGTGTATCGCTTCCCTGATCCACCGGTCCATTCTGTTGCTTTTTCTGTCGATCACCTTGGCATGGTCCCAGTCTATGACGTATTTGAGAGAGATGGCGTGGTCTGTGACTGCTGACTTGTTTTGCTCTGTTGCTGTGGATTTGCTGGTGCTTCATGTGTAAGCCCTTACATCATGTTGTGTGACTTCCTGTCGATGTCAGCAGCGGTTGCCGAAACGTCAACAAAAACAATAATAAAAAGCTTGTAATTTGATGAATTTATTGTAACTTATTTCGTTACGTTTCAACCTATGAGTCTATTCAAAGACAAAGTAAATACTAATTATGACTCATGACAAAAATTATGAAAATATATTTGATTTTATTAAAGATATGTTGAAAATACCGTAGACTCTTTTTTTCCGGACACGGTGTATTTTGAGACCGTGTGTTTGTTTGTATCTGATTATGCACAGTTCCCGGCCCACCGTCGTCCATCTATTTCCCCGAAGTGAGCAAGCAGTCGGTGCTTATAGCGTGGAGTGAGCCTCTTGAGCCTAATGGCGTGATAACCAGCTATCGTGTGGCATATGGTCTGCACTCGTCGATGCAGTTGTCTGATGACACTGTGCCGTCAACACGTCACGACTATCAAGTGACTGGGCTCAGTGCCTATCAGCATTACGTGTTCACCCTGGCCGCTAAGACTCAGTCAGGCTGGGGAGCCGAAGCATCTGTCATGGTCTACACCGTTTCTTACAGAAGTGAGTCAATCCACTCATCAGATGTTATCATCACAGTGGGTTTAACATGATTCGAGTAATGAGTATTATTTCTGTGACTACAAAAGCGAAGTATCGTATGAGAGGTTTAAGTATGAATGAAGAGTGTTGAAAGTCTCGTGACACTGCCTGAAGACCATGAATAATGGTGTGAAAGTAATCTCTGGTGGAACCTTGGTAGTTTGTAATAATAACGAGACCTTTCAAGTTTGTGTATTAATTTGTGCATTATTGAGTAATTGTCAATTAAAAAATTGTGCCATTCAGAAATTTTTTGTGCATTAGCTTGCTTTCTTCCATTGTGAGTGTCTTGCTCTATCAACAGAGTGCACCAGAAACTGGCTAACTAAGTCTTTTCTAACAGTTTGTAACGTTGATGATAATAATAATAACTAATAATGTAAAAACCAGAGAATAATAACAACAACAACCACAGCAATGCAAAGACCAGTTAGGCAGAAAAGTTCTGTACTAATGCTTTGGTACATTCTGTTGACATTTTGATTTCTCTGCTTAAACTAAAGGTAATGGTAAAGGAAACACTGCCATGTTCGAAGACATCTCAAGTGCTGTTGTGTATACGCAGGCATTCCGAGTGCACCTGTGCTGTCAGTGTTGGAAGTGGGTGACCGCTGGGTACAGCTCAGCTGGGTCACCGGTGATGACAGATACGCTCCGATACGCAACTTCACTCTGCAGAAGCGTCTTGAGTCTTCCACATCGTCTTCTGTATTCATCAGTGCAGCCGATCATGTGCCCTCAACAGAGAGGAACTTCACTGTAGTCGGGTCAGTTAAGTTGAATTCAGATGAAGTAGATAGGCCCTGAGCAACATAACTTATATAATATGTTTAGTACATTCAGTGTAAATAGCATAGAATGTGCTCGGTGTAGAATGAGTAGTAGAATTGTTTGAGATGGCACCTTGAGGTAAACACAGAGTGTGTGCTGCATTTAAGATTGTTTGGAGAGCATTCCAAGTAGATGGACCCAAAAACGCGTTTTCGTTGACATTCTGAGCTGCAGAACCTGCAGTTGACCATGGTTTGCAGATTGAAGACATCTCTTTAAACTACAGGGTGTGCCAAAAAAATGATGTAACTTGTTTTTGTAAGAACTTCGTCAAATCTCCACCAAATTTGATAATTTTTGGCACATAGATAGCCAAGACGATAGAAATATGTGAGGTACACTCATTGTCCACCTCACCCAGTTTATGTCAATGCACTACCGTGTTAAAGGCAGATGCTTTAAATTGTTGCATAATGCTTAGTTGTTGTCACCGTAAAAGTTGTAACGACTAAATTAGGCACACAATAAAATAAAGTGTGATTTATTTTGCAGAATTATAAGTTTGGGTAGCAACTTGCTTACAAATTATCAGAATTTATGTTTAAGGTGTACACAATGGTTTGGACGTGATGCCATGGCTGATAGCGGCATTAACGTTCAACTGATCAAACTGTACAGCACTCATTCATTGATTAGATGTGTTTTGAGCTCATCAGTCAGCTATTTTATTGTCTGCTATTTTCAGTGTAAAATATTAAATACCACTAAATTATTAAATCACATGTTGCCTTCTGTCGAATGATAATGAAAAGGTGAACAATCTGATACTGTTAATCACTGTGTAATGTAACAATTTTGAGCATTGGCATTTTTCACGGTAGTGCGTTGACATAAATTGGGTGAAGTGGACAATGAATGTACCTCACATATTCCTATCATCTTGGCTATCTTGCATCAAAAATTATCAAATTTTGTAGAGATTTGATGAAGTTCTGACAAAAACAAGTTAGGTCATTTTTTGGCATACCCTGTACATTCATTTGTCATCATCATTTTCATCATCTGTGGCTTTTTCTATTAATTTTAGGAATGCCGTGTGAAATGAATGTTGAATTTAAGTATTTTTGTTTGATTTTCAGATTTTTTTTTTATAAATTCTAGGTGTGGCTTATCTACTTCTACAGTATATCTTCTTCTTCTTCTTCTACCAGTCAGTTACTTGCAATTCCATGGCATAACTTATCCTTTGGTTCTCGTTCTTTTCCTGGCTCTGCACTGAAAATTTGGAACTCCTTAACTCCTCAAATTCATCAATATCAAACCTTGGCTACATTCAGACGTCACTCAAAGACCCACTACTTTCAGTCAGCCTTTTCTGCCACCTAGCGTCCATCATCCTATGCACCCTGATTCTTTCTGAGACTTTGGCACTTTATAGATCATTTACTTACTTACTTACTTACTTTTGCATGATGTGCTCAGTGTATGAAGCCCTGGATAAATAGGGACACTCGTCAGCAGTGTTGCCGGAGCACATGGTGTCAGTGGGAATATGGACAGTTTTGGCCTGTGTGGGTAGGATGCTCAGGATGATTAGCAATGAAAACTGCATATCACAGGCGCGCGGCTAAGTCAATGGAGAATGGCAAAATTCAACCCAGCGCAGATCCAAAACCCCTCAACCAATCGACACAAAATTTGAAACAGATGATCACATCTGCGAGACGACCCCATGTGCGAAATTTCATGCAAATCCGTCCACTGGAGGCTTCTCGGCAAATGGGTGAAATATAACGAAAATTTTTCTAGTATATATATAACTTTTTTGTTGACCGACCTACAGGTCAGACCGCCCGGCAGATTTTTACGCGCGATTGCTTGGACAGCGCGGCCTCACGCAAGGGTCAAACCTTTTTGGGAACCGAAATTCGAACTTAATATCTAACCCCTGTCGAAAGTCGAAAATTGGGCCCAAAAATTCGGCCAAAAACGCTCCAGTATAAAAAAATTCACCTATAAGCGGCCCATAATCGTCGTCGTAGGCCCATAAAATATAGTGAATAGGCAACATGGCCTCGGGAATTCTAAATATGTGGTCATTTTTGATCCCCTACCCACAGGTCACGGGGCATGTGCAGTCAACGTTTTGGCCTTTAAAACGTGCCTATGTATAAAATTTTCACCTACAAATGACCCTTAATCGTCATCGTAGCCTCATAGAAGTTGTATAGTGAATAGGCAATATGAACTTAGAAATTCCAAATATGTAATCATTTTGGACCCCCTGCCTACAAGTCACGTGACGTGGAGCATGCGCAGTGAACTTTTGGCCTTTAACATGGGCAAATACAACTTTGAGGCTTTATATCTCCGTAACGATGCAAGATAGATGCATGGTTCCAATGGACCACCAATAGGAAACCACATATGCCGAGTTTGATCTTTTGGGGTCACGTGACGTCAAAAAAGGTCAAACTCGTGACCCCAAAATCTTTGAAGCCTCGTATCTCCGTATCCATGCAAGATAGAGGCATGGTCATCATTGACCACCAATAGAAAAGTGCTGTCGACGAGTCTGATGGTCACATTCCGATGACATCACGTAACCCCTAAAGATCAAAATCGTGACCTCAAAATATTTAAGGTTCAGTGTCTTCGTGGCCGTGGAAAGCAGATGGTTTATAATGGTTTGACCATCAATATAAAAACTTTGTTATTGTAATAAAACAGCAAATATAAATGTACAAAACATCAGTTTATACACTTGTTAACGGCGACATGCAATGAGTGATGCATCGAAAACAGCAAAAAAAAATCATAAAAAGGTTATATTATTCAACAGCACATTGACAGTCAGATGATGTGATCTTTAGGGGTCATGTGACGTCAAGAACACAATTCAGCAGTTAGTCACTATTTGCTGCATTCTTGAAACCGAGACAAAGATGTCTTTAGCAACTGCTGTAACTATTCGTTGAACTTGATTTTGATGTGTATGCTCAGTGTGTGAGTATAAGTAATGATGGAGGCTGTCTGTTGAGACAAGAAGTTTGAGCTAATGCTCACGAGACGCACGAAAGCCTATAGCAGTTCCTGTTCGCAAACTCTACAGCCATTTCGTTGTGACTTTTACGGCGGTACCGCTCTTTGGTGCCCTCGTGTGCAGTTTTCCTTGAACCTAGAAAATCGAGACTTGGATCGTTGAAATCTGCGTTCAATACTGAAAATTTCATGTGCAGCTTGTCCATGTCTATCTGAATTGGTTTCGGCGCAATTCCCTCTTGAAATGTGTCTCGCAGCCTGAAATCGCCAAAAAATCCATAAAAACCCCTATTTTAGCATTCAAGGTCATTCAAGGTTATCGAATTTGGTGGCAATCGAGAGCCAGTTTACGACTTCCTATTAGTGATTAATAGTAACCTTGGCCCTATCTCGCAGCGTTATTGAGATACAGTGACTTTTTGGCTCAAAAATCAGTAATTTTTTCTCTCCCCTCCTTTCATTTAGTGCCCTCGTTCGGGGTGACCCCTATTTACAGTTTCTGAAACTAGAGTCTTCCAGGCAGCCGACGGTGAAGATTTGGTGATCCTAGCTTGCACCGTTTTTGACTGATCTACCCGTGTGATGGACAGATGGACGGATGGACAGACAGACAGACAGAATTGCGTTGGCTAAGACGTGCTGAAAGCAGTAGCTGCTTTTTGCGCGTAAAAATATATCATGTAGCTGATGATGTGATGCTGTGTTGCAGCCTACTTCCGTATGCCAGTTATCAGTTCCGTATTGCTGCCAGCAATGACGTTGGTACGAGCAATTTCAGTTTGCCGTCGCCTGCAGTTAGGACTCTACAAGCGGCGCCTGACAGTCCCCCATTGTCCATAGCAGCACGCACTGTCTCTCCAACCAGCATTCTAGTCTCTTGGATGGTCAGTTTTTGCATTGCTCAGTTTATAAGTTTAATAATACTATTGTTAACAAAGCCATTGCATCT
>Ga0056128_1012421_pt1 | contig 10403 bp, 7 predicted proteins | sample WorMetLIZISLAND2_FD_71113 | JGI IMG/M metagenome (GOLD analysis project Ga0056128, IMG submission 71113) | Marine gutless worms symbiont microbial communities from Max Planck institute for Marine Microbiology, Germany - Olavius geniculatus... ... | reverse complement strand
ACTAACCAGCATGACATTTGTGGCTTAGACAATATTCGTTTACAGTGTTTTTATTCTTTCATCTACTAATTTATCATAAAGCAGAATTATTTCATGTCAGTCTTTTTTCGTCATAAAATGACCTAGTTGCAATGAAGATAAAGTGTATGATGTCAGAATGAATACTACAGCCAAATGTAGATGACGTATAAAACTATAATCAGCTGTAGTGTACTAATTTCAGTTGCTTGCAAATTGCGATACACATAATGGCTCATGTTTACGGCACTGCAGTTGCAACTGTTTATGGTGCAAGCCGTTAATTATTCAGTGATAATAATTGTCAAAATAAAGTGCAAAACCGACAATATCACAAATAGAAAGCGCTTACCATGGTGCGAGTTAATTAATCCGTATAATTTATTTTTCATTGTTAATTTTTCATTGTTAATATTTTTCACCATACGTCACAGAAAACGTATCGGCGAGATGTTGAAGCTCCCGAGACTTTCGAGAGTCTCGGGAGCTTCAAGGTCTCGGCCAGCGTCTCGGAATCTGCAACGTCTCGTCTCGGTCTCGTCTCGGATTTTAAACGTCTCGTTTCGGTCTCGTCTCGGACAAAATTTTGAACGTCTCGGTCTCGTCTCAGAAGGACTCGTGCACATCCCTGTAAATAACTGACAATACGGACTGAGGAATAAGTTTCACTTTACGTTGCGTGACCTAAAGTAAAGAAAAACCATAAGGTCTGGTAACGTCACAATAGAAGTTTAGGTGCCGGTCATAAAGTCTTGCGCCTAGGAGCGCTGACGGTACGTGGCAGTCGAGTAGACCTACAAGCGCCTATGTGGTCGTCAAGCAGCAGTGGCGTAGACAAGGGGGGCAGCGTTTTGCCCCCTCCCTCTAATCGTCCAGACGAGACAACCAACGTTAAAACTGCACTGAATTTGGTAAGTCGATTCTCAAGAAAATAATTACAATTGTTGCCACCAGATCTTATAGAGCGATTGAATATATTTTTATAATGCACCAAATTCGATTTCGGCTAGGGCTCCACTTCAGACTCGGCTGGGGTAGCTTACAACGCTCCCAGACCCTCTAACTAAATTTTAGTGGTCCTACGTCAAGGGGAGGAAGGGAAAGGACGACGAAAGAAGAAGAAAAAGAAATGTCGAAGAGAAAAGGGAAGAACAAAGGGAAGGCGAAAAAGTAGAGCCCCTAATTCCAATAAAAGCTTTTTTAGGAACAGAAGTCGGTTGTCGGTCGGTCCTCAATATTACACTGATTTTATATACTCCTCTTCGCTACGTTAGGAACGTATAGCGCACGAGGAGTAAAAAACCAGTGTTTTCAGTTTACGCCCAAAAGTTCTGTACGAGATGTCTTCATCGCGTAGGAGTGCTGGTAGACTGTTCCACACGAGTGGCCCGGCGGCAGCAAAACTCCTGTCGCCAAACGTGTTAAATGGGTGCGTGAAACAGCACACGATCTGTCCGTAGACGAATGCAGCCGACGTCGAGGACCTTCCGAGACCAGGTGTATGTCGTCAGTCAGGTACTGAGGTGCCTGGCCGAACGAAGTCAAGAAGACAAAGCACGCCAATTTGAAGTCGACTCGTCTCTGGACTGTATAGCCAGTGGTAAAAATTAAAAAAGTTTAATTGCCGCTTCAGAGATAATGAGCCCATGACCTTGACTTTTTGAGGTCACGTGACGTCATCGGTCTTGTGACCATTCGACTCGCGGTGGGCCATTTCCTATAGGTAGTCCATTGTGACCATTCGTCTATCTGGTACCGTTATGGAGATATGGCGCCTCAAAAGTTGGACGGACGGACGCACGCACGCACGCTCAGGTGATTTTATATACTTTGTGCAATGTTATGCATCGCATTGGACAGACAATAATGACATTTGCGAACTAGATAATACAGTATAGGGTCTGTAGGCATATCTGTATAGCTACGACTCACGGGTCGATCGAATTGGGTCGAGGTGACACGAGTCAGTTAAAAGTGATCCACTCACCATCGGTCGCCTGCAGTCGGTTCCATGGGAACGGGCGTTCAGCATCAATGCCAATGAAAACAGAATAATCGTAGTTAGTAATCGCTGTACGACGAGAATATCCCACGTCTGCTGGTTTAATTCACGTTGAACGGCGCACAGCAAGCATTCTCTTACAACACGAAATGCAGCATTCCTCAAAACCAGGATAAACGCGCACCATTTCTACCAACTCGCTGTAAACAGTCGTGCAGCAGAACAAAACGCATCGTATCGTCGTCATGTCATATCGTCGTCGTCGTCATAATCAAAATTACAAAAATGTCAAAACAACTTGGCACTAGGCTGCTTTACTAAGTCATTTTAAACATTATTTTTGAGCAACGATACCGTTGGATGGGACGTCTGTAGGCTGTCTATATATAGGTCTACATAAGCCTAACCGCTCCGCTATCCGTAGCGATTTGACCGCAATTTGCAATACACGTGCTATTGTTATATAATTGGGTTTACGTGTCCGACAGTCAGACACTCAGAAAATCTTTACAAACTTGGGCTGTTGTGCAATACAGTATTGCTTGTAGCCACCATAATGTGATGGTCTACGGTATTGGTATCATAAATGATTTTCACTGGAATAACAGGCAAGCAAGAGTGTTTTTGCTAGATCTATACGACATCTCATTCCTCAAATGACTTCAAAAAGGGACACAGGTGAAAATTTACAGTGACAGAAAATTATTTGGAAAAGAGATCGACGTTTGATACAGTGTTATGCATGATGACACGACAAAACTTAGAAAGGGTTGCGTAAGGGCTTAATTATTTTTACCGGCGAAGGCTACTCTGTACGTGTGTGTGTTGCAATACACTGAAATATTATATTCATTTTAATTATTTAAATTTCGCTAGAAAACACCAGTCAATCTACTACAGGAATTAACATAAACACAGATGCTTATTATACATGGATTATACTGCTTTAACATATTTACTATGTGTAGCATTAAGACTTAAAAGACCATAGGTGCGCACTTACTTTATTATATAGAAAAATTCGCTTTATGCTGTCCAACAGTCATACAAACATACTACATTAGGTCCAGAATGACCGGTAAGCGGTACAAAAGCACTGCTGTGACTGTCTGACTGGCCGGAGCTATTCAGTTCAGAATGAATGTATTGTAGGCCCTATGGGCAAAATCGCTAGCATGACTGGCTGTCATAAAAGCTAGGGCTTTTCAACTGTCAAACTAGTTATTATCATATAGGCTATTCTTGTACGCGGTGTCTGCTAATGCAAATGCAAACCGATGGCAAAGCCTAGAAAACATTCTTCTGGGTGAAATATATCTGTGTTCAGTTTGACCTTTGGCCTACTAGGCGCGTTTAATGTTACGCTGGCGGCCAGCCAATAGCAAAAGGAAGCAATACATCAACTAGTGGGAAAGTGAAGGGAAATGAAAGGGGAATTCCATCATAGGCTGCAGAGATGGGCCGCCGATAAATCGCAAATGTCGTGACATATATCGTCGATAACAATATAACCGGTAATCGTATCGGCATTAAGTCAATTTTTGACATATCGTAATCACTGCCACTTTGACAAGTACAATAGCCTGCAGGCCATTATTTCGAAAATAATATTATGGCTGCTGTTAACGTAACAGATTAAAAACAGACTCACGTGTGCTCGCATAATTAAATGGCACTTTGGCTGTGTTTTCCTGCGGTAAAGTGACTACACTAAATAAACGTGATGAACAGCATGAAATAAATATGTTGCAAATTTTCTCAGACGCATTTCTGCCAAATATGTAAAGTTTGGTCAACATTTGGCCAAGTTATTCCCAAAATAAAAAGGGTGCCCTTTTATGGTGTATTTACAGGTATATGCCACATTCAGCTCACGCACTTGCATTATTTTCACAACTTTAAGTAAGTAAGTAAGTAAATGATTTATAAAGCGCCAAAGTCTCAGAAAGAATCAGGGCGCATGAAAGAATCAGGGCGCATTTCGGCAGCAGTCGTGCGTCATAAAAAGAAAAGCAAACGACGGTGTAGTCTAAGCCATCTGAGCGTGGTCTAAGTACGATACCGCACTGTTTGGAGTGATATAAGCTCGCACTGCGTACTCGCTTACCCACTCCAGCAGAGCGGTATCTAACGCACAAAGCACCGACTTTAAAAATGCGATTTCGACCCATCTCTAATTTGGAGCGCGACTGTTGAAAGTACTAGCGTTGTCAGTGGTACTAGGTGCGGGGAGGGGTGCCGCTCAAAAACCACACAACAATGTAGGCCTAGGCCTACAGTCTCTTCAAAACAGATCGACTGACTTGTATATAACGAATTATTTATTACATACTATTGTTTATCCGGGTTTTCACGTTCATCATTGTCTGTCTTTTTCACTGTCGTTGACACGTCGTTGTTTATTACTGTCTGCAGTAGCAACGACAGTATTGTTTTCAGCATCGTGGCTAAGTTTTTTTAACTCATAAGACGTTGCACGAAAATTTTTGACGTTGACGAAATTTTGCACCCAAGAAACCTACTGAATATCAAAAACAGTTTTTTTGTGTGTGCATTATACTGCGGCTAACCGAGGGCAGTATTTAGCCTTGAGGAAGGTTGGGCAGTCTTGTTTGCACATTAAACAAACGAATATGTCACCATAGTGCCCACATCATGTGCGGCCGCCCGCTTAGCTATGCGCATACCATAACGTGCTTGTTTAAAAAATAAATTTCAACTGAAAGTCCATTTTTACATCGGAGCGCCCAGCGTGACGTGGGATAGGCCCACTACGCCTCATTTTCTGGAGACCTTTGTCGCCGGTGACCTTGATAATTGACCTTTTGAGTTCAAAAATTGTGGTAAACCATTTACTCCAGCTCCACATCAATTCTGGTTTGGTTTTTGATGCCTCTTTTTCGAGTGAGAAACCCGTAGGCCTACGTGACAAACGATCAAGCGCTAAATTACAGCAATCATAACACATCACTTGTCATAAAGTATTAGTAATTTAATATATTGCACAATTCAAATTATCCACAGTGCACCAATGAACGAATTTTGAGACCTGATAATAACTGAGAAAGTGATCAATATGAGATTGGCGTGCTACTTTTTTATTATAGTTTATTAGCCAGTGTTTAAACCAAAATTTATACAAAAATGAATAATGCAATTAATCACTTTATTATTAGAAAATCATTAATTATCAATCACTAAGCAACGAGTGATCGTTGCAAAACATTAGCCAGGTGTTGCAATAATCACTGCAGCCTACAGGAAAAGACAGACAACGCACAGCAGACAACAATATGATGTGGAGAACGAAAACAATTTGTTGTCTAGACTAAAAATACTGTTACACAGCTTACATGGATCGGGACGAAAATCTGACACTGCAGCGAGATAAGAATATGAATATATTTTTCAAAAAGTTTTTTTAGAACCTTAAAGAAAAATAACTTGCATGAAAGTAAAGCCAGAGACCACAATGACTATGCTGACATTTAGCATACATACTTATATTTCTAATGGCAAGTACGCGTAAAACTTCACATTCATGTGTGGTGCAGTTAACCAGACAAATTAGCTAGCACAAAACAGAGTAAGCGAAAACGCGTAGACCACCGAGCGATGTAACTAAACTCAAATGACACGGTTTGGTTTTTGACAAACTCTGCAAGCCCATTAGTCACTGGTTGACACGTACGTGCGCATAGTCACGTAGTCAACGACGCCGTTAGATGGTGTCTACTGTAATGCATTGCTGCTTGCCTATTGGTCAGTTTGTCAAAAACTATACCATGTCAGTTCAGTTCAGTTACATTGCTCCGTATGCATCTTAAGGTTTAATGCACAATACAGACGTGACCATGGTAAAAATTAGTACGTTTCTGTTTTGTCAAACATGAAAAAGAAATGATTCCTATGCCTCTGAAGTCACGACCTTTCATTTCTGCAGTCCTACAACGACTATGATCATAACATCATATTCATGATCATATGACGTCAACATCATCATTATTACAGAGAACAACAGGAGCTGCAGACTGCAAGCTCGTTTGTTAGTCACAATAATTAACTACGAGTCATTCAATGTTCAGCACAAACAGACGTGTAAAGAAATGAGAAATGAGAGTGACTTCTGAATGAGAGTGGTTTCTGGTTTTTAAGCACTAACCGGTCGGTCAACCAAGCTCATTAATATTCATGATGTCCGTGCCAGTGACTCGTCTGTTTACACAATCATAACCTTCTGCCCTAGATTCCCCCAAATTTTGTATATTATAGGAACAAATTTTTCGACAAGAAAATTGTCCAGCAGGCTAAAATTCAGGGAGAGGAGCATGCTCTCTGCCAAAATGCCATTAAATCTTGACTGAAAGTTTAACTTTGTATGAGTTTCTGGACAAGTCTCTCACATAACCTGTAACCGTGACTAGAGTACTTTGTGAGAATGGCTGCTATAGGTCACACGCTAACCTCGTAGTTGTGTAAACAAATGAGTCACTGGAGGTCTACAATGTAAACATAAGCTAGCCTAGCCAAGAGAGGCCAGAAACACTTTCGGATGTTTTGATGAATGAGTGCATGAATTTGTACTACAGATTTGTAGTAAAAATCTGCTGGACTGCTTTGTATAGAAAAAATCTTTCATCAGTATCAAAAAGTTTGCAATAATCGTATAAAAAACTGCACAAGTATATTGCGAATTTTCCAAATAGTTAACCAATCAATCAACGCAGAGCAGCTAAAGGCCCAAAACTAGGCAGTTATGATTCAACCATGTGTTAATCATTGTTTTAACTTAACCAGCTGACTGTTAGATTGGGTTACAAATCAGAAACCGGCGCTGAAAAGAGACGATCAAGTTTAAATCAGTTCATCTAGATATGGCGTCTTTGCTAAGTCGCCTATCACTGCCAGAGATGGCTTTCCACTGATGATCTTCTTGCCCACCTGCACCCAGCACACAACGCAGCAATCATGCAATAAATATACATATACACTGTATACATAACTAGTAAGTAGCACACAAACTCAGTAACGTCGTTCATCATATCTTGTTATGTAACCAATCCGTAGCTCTAGGCTCGTGGTGAGTACCTGTAAAAGCTGGAACAGACACATCATCCGATGCACCAGCCCCAAATCCATGGTCTGCCAGTGTAAATTGGTGTTTGGCTAAGGCTAAAAAACACAGAGATTAGTGTTGCCCTATGGGCCCTTATGACTTGGAAAGAACTTAGCATTTACAATACAATACAAAAGTTAAGTCGGCTCAGTTCAGTTCAGCCCCTTCACACTACAACAGGTTGCAATCACGGAAACAGTATTCAAAAGAAATGCAAAGCACGAATAAAAAAGACTAAAAGAAAGCTCTATAACTATTAACTAGCCCCAGAAAAACAGCAATGTACAAAGTTACTAGCAGGCTGGTAGCAGCACTGGAGGCAGGAACTGAAATTGACACGTTCAATAGTATGATTAAAAGCGTGGAGGCTAGTAAAAATAAGTAGGTAAGTATGACATAAATTAATACAGTGCTAACGTTATAAATAACTGCAATAACACGAAGACAAAAGAAGCACAGAGCATAAATGAAAAAGTACTAAAGGGACTAAAGTGCACTAACAGTAACCTCATAACTAGGCCTAGAAAAAGAGAAATACACAAAGTTACTAGCAGTACTGAAAGAAAAAAAGAAACTGACATGTTTATCAATAAAAATAAATACCAATAAAAAACACTGAGGCTAATAAAACAGCTAATACTGCCACAATAGAACAATGATAAAAGAAGCACGTGCAGAGCTCGACCTTATTAATGGCATCGAGAGTAATGGCATCCACTTCCTGATCAATAGCTGAGGGTTGGTTTACTTTACCAGCTACCGCCAGATCAACAGCCATGCTCTCAACCAAAGACAAACTTTCACCAGCCTCCAGCTTGAGTGACATCTTCAACTGCTGTCTGCACAACACATCACAGAGATATCACAGAAGCGGGCCTTCTTCGCCTGCGATCCAAAGATCTCGAACCAGATTCTTCCCCACATAAGAAACATTTATTCTGCTCCAGCTTTTCACAAATCCCTCAAGGTGTAACTGATCTGGACATTGTATGCAGTGGGGCATAATTAGCATGTAGCATTATCTCATGCTTAACTGTGAAAATTTTCATGCAGAAAAACAGCATAGTAACAAAGTTTTGCCATTTGGCAACAGGGGTGCTGCCAATTATGTCCTACCATGCAGTGCACTATTGGTCCCTCTGTTGTAGAGAGGGCATTAGGATTATGAATATTATCAGATTACAAACTTTGTGCATTGATTTGTCAATGTTCCAGAAAATACTGTAGCCTTCTTCATCACAGATCAAAGATTCGTGATTAACCGTTTCAAAATTTCAATAAGTCACAACTTGTCTCAAATTGTAAAATTTCCTTAAATGAGTTTTTGCACATCCCTAGTAAACAGAACTTCTAGAACTCGTAAAAACTGGTAAATTCCAAAAATTGTTGAGATCGTTAACATTCAACAATTGAACAGCAGACTTACTTAGCTCGCTTGAGCTCAGCGTCGGTGATGCCGATCTTGATAACCTGTCTCATTAGCTCCACCACTGACTTCAAGACCTGTGTCACACAGTCATACATCATCATCATCAGCAGCAGCAGCAGCAGCAGCGCCCAGTAGGGACCGGAGAGTCGGTGCCCCAAACTTTAGCTTGTCCAACAACAATTTCTTTTGTTAGAAAATTTTCTTCAAAAAATGCAACATTTGGGGCTAAACATCCACCATTATAGAGAAATTTAGGAGCTAAATTTGAGATTTTGAGCATCATAAAAAAACCTTCTCCGTTGGGTACTTGCAGCTCTCTGTGAGAAATATTGCAACTTCCTGCTCGACCACCTCTACTTTCTTGACCCCAACATTGCTGGCAGCAGCAGCAGCAGCAAGAGCCACAACGGCAACAAAAACAACTGTGCAAGCTCATTTTTCACAGTTAGCCAAGACCAGAAGTGTTGTGGAAACAACAGTTTATAGGCCAGACAGCATACCCATTGTCCAACCAGTAAAGGTTAAAGGTTAAAGGTCGCATATAGCTCCTAATGAGTGAACCCATCTCAGACCTACGGAGCGTCACTTGTCATACGGGATCACACAGTGTTACCTGCCACCCGACAGGTGAACGCGCCCCGCCTCAACCCCAGTCAGATAGGCCGGTACTCGATTTACCTACCCCGGAGGGATGGAAGGCTGAGTTGACCTACGTAGTTGATTACATCCCGAGATGGTTTACCTGCCTACAGGCAGTCACCCATCGCAGTATTAACCGGGCCCGGCGTACAGTAACTTCGCTGATCGGATCAGATGCGTTACCACTACACCACGCCTACCGCCCCGTAGTGTGAAAGCACCAAAGAATGACAGAAAGAGAACGGTTAAAGTATGGGAAGACGTGAGGGAACGCAGATCCCCCACCTCTTGTTTTTAGTCCAAAGCATTCCCCCACCTCAAGTTTCCAAAAAATGCATCAAGGGGCCCAAAACCACCAACAGGGGGCCCAAGCCAAAACTAACATTCCCCACCTCTGTATTTATACTTAACCACTGCAGAAAAATACATGATGAGTTGCATCCAACAAAAACCCCCAAAAACAAAAACAAAACTACAATCAGCTTTAGTCAGCAACAAACAAATTAAATCAATTCATCAAAGGTAAATATAGATTACTTCGCTGGTCACAGAACACTGCAAACTCAGTAAAACTAAAGCATCTCAAGAGAAAATAACAGACCAAAACCAGTGATGAAAGCAAAAAAGGCAAAACGATCATGATAGAAATCATGGAACTTACTTTTCCGATGTTTTGGGGCGTGGAAACAGCCTGAACCCCGAACAGTCCCGAGTCCGAATATGCACCGTGGATAGTAGAGAGCTGTGCAGCATGAATAAAACATTGCTACCAGCTAGAATAATACCACAACACTGCTGAAACTCTCCTAAACACCACTGCAACCCAACTAAATTTCACTGACAATTATAAGACAAAATGCCAGCCAGAATTTGTGAGTTGAGGACCACGTCAATAAAGTATCAGATAGCAACAATGCACCTAATGCTCATTTACACAAGTGCTGTATGCATTCATAACACTAAATACAACACAGTAAGGCTATACCACACCACACATGGTCTATGAATGATGATCAACTATTTCTCATCTCCTGGCGTGATAGTGACTTTCTTATGACTATCTGAAGTTTCATTGTCTGTCCAATGCAATGCAATAGCATTGGACAGAGTTTAAAATCACCTGAGCGTCCGTACGTCCGTCCGTGCGTCCAACTTTTCTTAAGCTATCTTCCTTCCACCTTCCCTTTCCCTTTCCCTTC
>Ga0056128_1012420_pt1 | contig 10403 bp, 10 predicted proteins | sample WorMetLIZISLAND2_FD_71113 | JGI IMG/M metagenome (GOLD analysis project Ga0056128, IMG submission 71113) | Marine gutless worms symbiont microbial communities from Max Planck institute for Marine Microbiology, Germany - Olavius geniculatus... ... | reverse complement strand
TCTTTATTCACCAAAAGGTAGCAATACAACAGTACAGTGCACACAAAAAGAGAAAAAAGGACAGGAAAAAAAAAAAACATACAACACAAAAAGCAATGGATTGCAACAATAATTATGGTTTTACTTGTATGACTTGTGGATGCTGTGACTTCTGTAGTTCTCCAGACTGTACTGTGTAGAACAAATTGGTAAATTTCTAGCAATTCGGACATATCTTTTACGTTTCATCTTTGATTTTATTACGTGAACTAATTGTGATTTTTGTAAGTGCTTATTTTCTGACAGATCGATTGGCTGATTACAGGGATGGGTTTGAGGCCAGCATTTTTAGGGCTAAGGCTAGTGATCCTCAAGGCCAAGGCCGGGCAAGTGGTCTTCTAGGCTAAATTCAAGGCAACTAAGTAACAGAGTGTAAAGATGGACTGTCTAATAACCTATCTTCACCAAATTACAAAAAATTTGAGCTAATGCTCATGAGACGTACCAAAGCCTATAGCAGTTCCTGTTCGCAAACTGTCAGTCTGTCTCCAGCCATTTCGTCGCAGTTCATTCTTGGAGTGTGCGCTGCAGCCGAAGATTGAAAAATCAATAGAAATCCCTCATTTTGGAAGTTTATCGTTTTTCAAAGTCATCGGTGTTGATACGACTGAAAAGCTCGTCACTAGTGCTTGTTGTGATAGGCAGCATGCCCATGCCTATCTGCAACCGTTTTCACGAAAGACTGGCCAAGAACAGTAAAATAACGACATTTACAGTGGTACCGTTTTTTGATGCCCTCGTGCGCAGGTTTTCTTCAACCTAGAAAATCGAGACTTGGACCGTCGAAATGTACGTTCAATGCTGAAAATTTCGTATGCAGTTTTTCCATGTCTGTCTCAATTGGTTTCGGTGCAGTTCGCTCTTGAAATGTGTCTTGCAGCCCAAAATCGCCAAAAAATCCATAAAAACCCTTATATTGGCGTTCAAGATCATCCAAGGCCATTAAATTCAATGGCAATCGAGTGCCAGTGTACAACTTCCTATTAGTGATTAACAGTAACCTAGGCCCTATCTTGCACCTTTATTGAGACACAGCGACTTATTGGCTAAAAATCGCAAATTTTTCCTATCCTTTTCTCATTTAGGGCCCTCGTTCGGGGTGCCTCCTTCGAATTTATGGAAAAGTTTTACGGTTTCTGAAACTAGAGTCTTCCAGGCAGCCGATGGTTCAGATTTGATGATTTTAGCTTGCACCGTTTTGACTGATCCACCCGTGTGATGGACGAACAAACGGATGGATGGACGAATGGATGGACAGAATTGCGATGGCTAAGGCGCACTGAATGCAGTAGCTGCTTTCGCATGTAAAAACCGCTGATTCAGATACTTTATTCTGCACGGTCACAGTGACATAACAAAGTGGATATACAGTATACAAATGCCATAAACTTAGAATCAAGGCTAAGGCATCGGAGCCAAGGCCAAGGCCAGACTTTTTGATGCCAAGGCCAAGACCATGGTTGTGTGTCCTTGAGGGCTGTCCTGGAGGTCAAGGACAGACTTTGAGGACCCCATCACTGATCAATTGATCGAGTGATGTTGTAAAATTATTCTGTGTATTAATGACTGCAGACAGAGTCTTACTGACAGCACAGAACAGCAGCAACAACCGAAGCAGCATCAACTTGACCCAAGCCAACACGCTGACCCCGTGAACTTTGACCTTGTGAACTCTGACTTGGTAAAAGATGTCAACAAGGCTCAGGCTGACCTGGTGAAGCACATTAACCCTGAACTGTTCAAGTCCACTCAGCAAAGAATACGCAGAGACCTGAACGTTGCACTGGAAAAACGAGGCATTGGACCCGTACGTAGAGACCGATTGTTTATTTATCACATGCCTCGAAATTAATCAGGGTTAACTAATAGTTATATAATTTCATTTTTTTGTATTTTTTTGCATTTTGTTTTTCTTGTGAAAAAAAAATTTTTGGCACTTGCAAAACGTGGAATTGTTTTTGCCTATATTGATCGATTGATTACAATTTGTTCTGGACTAATTAACATTGAGTAATAGTTGTTAAAATTTAGTTTATTTTCTTGGTAACTTTTCTTTGGATGCAAAAAAACCTTTTGCTCTGCAAACATTGACAGGAAGACTTTTATTTTAGTAATCTTACCTTTTGTAGAATTCTGGCAACTTCGGATGGATTCTATGGATATCTAGACTGCTAATGATTTTTTCTTTGCTTGCAGTTTGTTTGTTTTAGTGATTTTAATTTTCGTTTTTGTTATTTTTTTAATTATAAAATGCAACATGACGATATTTATATTATATTATATGTCGAAATATCAGTCTTTATAACAGCAAAACACATCTCCACATGATGCGGCTTCACATTTAGGGTAATGTGGAGGGCCGTCTTTAGCGGGGTGGCACCTTGGCATGTGCCAATCCCTCGCGCCTCAAAAGGACTCTGCGCTACAATTGTGATCATCGCAATGGACAGTTTAACCAATTTTCGTCGCCTTAGGATGAATTACTGTCACAACGTGAACTTAATTAAATGGTCTAGAAATGCTGGGGGAAGAAGATGTAATGTGGTATCGGGGGTCCCGCGGGCAAGTTAGTGCCCAAAGGCCCCATGCTGGCACAAGACGGCCTTGGCAATGTGTGAAATAAATGCGACTAAAATCTGCACAAAACTGATAAAATATGACAACTAAAAGCCGTCATATTGTGTGGCCGTCCGCCTTAGATTATAGACTGTGCAATGCCAGTCTTAACCTTTAAGCTGAAAATTTTCACATCGGTTACATTTGCTCCGATAAACGTTCAGACCAGTGTTAATTTTTCTGGCCCTTGAGTTAGGAGCAAGTATGGGACAGAGAGACCAATAAATGGACAGACCCGTATTGTGGCCTACCAGGACTGCAGCACAATAAATAGTTCTAACATAAAACTATCTGAATGTATGATATTGAAAAGTTTTTGCTATTGTGAATCGACATAGACCTGATATATGTCACTGAATGACAAAACTCGACATTAGCTAACCCTGCACTCTGTATTGTGATTAGCCATCTAGCTGATACGTCGTTTACCCAGAACTAAGACCACCAATCAACATGCAGCACACTCAGTCACAGCAGTTAACATCAAAGGGCTGCTATTCAGGGTGTTCACAGTCTGCGGACAAGCGAATTGCAATCAGTAAGTAAGTAAGTAAGTAAGTAAAGTGTAAATTTAGATAGCGCATGCTCAAAAAGATCTCAAATCTGCTTAATACATTTTGTCATCAATATTTCGCAAAAAATGTATGTCTTCAGCTGTCGTTTGAAAGTATCGAGACTCAGTTCTGGGTAACGAAGACTGTCTGGTAGCGAATTTCAAGTCGACGGCCCGCCACAGAAAAGCACCGACGACCGAAACTGTTCAGTCGATAGTGCGGTACGACCAACTGCCGCTGAGTGGCAGAACGCATTTGCGGCTGGGGCTCTGCCCCGGACTCTGTAGAGCACGAGGTGAATCTTTTACAGAAGCACTTTCCACTAATCAACCCATGTATTTGAGGTCACTTCTGGATCAGTAGACACCTGTTCGAACACTACGCTCTACCGATCAGCATCTTTTTTGACAGGCCTCGCGTCACTACATAATCTATCTATCGATAAGCCTATCGATCACTTACGCTGTGCGGCGCGATCGATTTTTCAATCGCCTGCCATTTTTGAATGGCAATCCCTGAGTTTGTCAGTGCAAGTCATTCATCATATCGTGTCATGTCATGTTAACTATGAGTCTCTTGTTGACTGTGTGTGCACAGGACACGTGTGGTATCAGTGATCAGCTGTTTGCTGCAATCAGTGATTCTCTTATGACTGACAGAACCAAACACGTCAAGGCATGTGCATTTTAACCAATTTCTTTTCCTTAGAGTTGGTAATGATTTACGTTCTTGTCGGTAGTTCACTTTTCAGATTAGTAGGTCATGAACTGTGAGTTTTGTCCAAGGACACATAGGCCTATATTTTTTACATTTCATGTGTTTTTTGGATACCCTAGATACTATTTTTTAAACTTGTGAGTTTCAGGTTTGTAGGTATAGAGTTAAGCAATGTGCAAGGGGTTAATTGACTACGTGACCGTTGGCAGGTAGCGACTCGCTGATGAAGCTGCAGTTCAGTATCAGTTGCTGCTAGGCGTGCTAACGATTCAGATGTCAAGAAAAAGGTGTACACCACTTGTGCAGAAGATAGCAACTGGTGTGGAGTTTCAATGGACATCTATATCCTATAGATATTTTATAAGAATCTCGTGGCTCATTATCTAGAATAAGAAGAATAAAAAGTAAGGGATACGGATTCAGAGGCCCCCTAATGACGCCATTCACAGACGAATATTAGTTGCTTATGGAATGAACTGATATCATATAAAATATTTGATGGCTGTTGGCCATCTGTTTAGTTAAGGGCCAGTTGCTCGTTTTTTCAGTTAACTAATCATCAGTTTACATTCATTCAGCAATTGTCCAGTAATAGCTGTCGTTGCTAATAATGACGGCTGTTATTGGAACTAAGACTAATTATGTGGTTAACCATTATATCTAATGATTTGATGAGGCAGTTTATGTGTCGAATGTGTTGTAGGATGTGAAGCATTTCTACAACATTCGTAATCAGTTGCAGACCAGCATTGAAGCGGAGGCCAAGGCAAAGAATGCAGCAACCACTCCATTGCCAGGTCAGCTTCATTCATGCGCGTCCTCGGTTAAAAGATTACACACCGAAAGCTGCAAATGTCCAACAGACATCTGCACGTTTTTGTCAGGAGGATATAGGTGCTCGAAATTACAATTCTACCTGAAATGTCTAGGGGATTTTCAGCCTTAGATTGCGTATTTTTTGAGAGAATTTTTTAACAGTAAGAGAAATTTTTGTCATTCTGAAATTTGGGAGCATTAGGCATTCACCACTGATCAGTGTTTAGATTTGTCATCTAGCTGCTAATTTACCAATATGTCACTGGGTACTGGCCGTGGACACTGGGTACATTTAGAAAATGATTTTCCTAGGCTTCTGTTTAACCATTATATGTTATGTCACCTAGTCACCTTGTCTTGCATCCTGTTGCTAAACTGTTTTAAATCACTTAATATATTGCACACGTGGAACTTGAGGATAGAAACTGCTTGCATTAGCACACGGTTCAGATAGAACGTTTTCTTTCTTACTTAACTCAGTCAAACAAAAATAAGTTTCCAGGAAGAAATTATATCAACAGATGTAGCTTAAACAGTACTAAGGCAAAATGATTGAACAAAATCTGGCTGTTGCGAAACAGTTTTAAAACACTTAGGACGATTGCGCGTGGTCTCGGGCTAGGAGCTGTTCATGTGTGGTCTTGTCTTGGTCTCATCCTAAAAGGTCTTTTGCCCATTCTTGGAAGTAGTAGCAGTCAGTACTAGTAGTCATTGTCATACTCTGAGTAATAGTAGTCTTCTGATTCGTTGGGTGCTGCTGGGCAGGTCGAAGAAATTCACCTAAAGTTACACGACAGCAAACGTCAGTGATAGTATATGCACAGCCTGTGATGACGTCAACACCAGGACCAGTGACGTCACCACAGCGTTCAGTAACGTCACAGCACAGAGACAGCCGTGCTTCTGTGAGTTCTATGACGTCACAGCAAGATCCAGTGACGTCACAGCATAGAGTCGGCCACGGTGCTGTGGGCCCAGTGACGTCACCGCAACGTCCAGCGACGTCAGCACAACGTATTACGACGTCAAAGCATAGAGATGGTCGCTCTGCTATGAGTCCAATGACATCAGAGTATGGTCCAGTGACGTCAGCACAGCGTTCTGTGACGTCATCACAACATAGAGACGGTCATGTTATGGCAACAACAGCCGACTCTTTGATGTGCTTTCATCACACTACGCTGTACTTGGCTCGTATACATACCAATCAAGTAGGGATTTCAACCCTGGGACTTTTTCCAAACCCAGGTTTTGGGGCTGAGGAACATCAAATTTGGGTTTTGGGGTTGTGGTCAGACCTGGGATGCCTGAATTATGCTAAGACTTCCACACGTGGGCCTGAGAGTTAGGCTGCGTTTACATAAACACGAGTGCGAGTCCGACACTGTACGGGTTCCCGTATATGAGTTCCGGCAAACATGAGTTTGCGTGTATTTCAATGGCGGCCGTTCACGTACATACGAGTACGGGTTACCTGTAAATTTCACTCGTACGAGTAGTTTCTGTGCAGGTCGTGTTTTTATCCAACCCATGCGAAGTAAACTACCCCGTAAGTAGCATTAATATAATTTATAAAAAAACTGTGGCGCATATTTGACGTCAGAACTGACGTCATCGTAAAATTATTCCTCGTTAGAGATGTGCGGTTTGTAAAAGTAGTAACTTTGTAGTGGAATATTGTTGTTTTAATGGCGAAGCATTTCTTCGATTTGATTTTACTCAATATGGCCGACACGCGTTTAGTTATATGCTCGTACGCGTGACCGTGAACGCTCTGCTTGTGTGAGTGAAGCTTCTACGGGCCGTAAACGGAAACCCAGACTCGTACTCGTACTCATGTCTATGTGAACGCAGCCTAACTATGTGAATCCGGGCGAGCAAAAAGGGAAGTGGGGTACAGAAATGGGTGCAGGTATCCTTTCCCTGATGGGGAACGGTCTGGCTGCTGAGCAGTGCACCTTCCAAAAATTTTGGAATTTTTTAATATTGAAATTTCATGTTTTTGATATATTTTGTGGCGATTTGGCAAAACTTGCATTTTTTGCCAAGGATGTGCTATATGTTAATACGTTATACATACATACTTATTTACAGACAGACAGATTGTACTTCAGGTGTGGCCGTTAGTGTGGTCTGCTAATAGAACCAAAAGCAGCATTGTGATGTTACGACTGCCATTGCTGTCAGCAGCATCATGGATTAAAAATGTAGACATGGCACGAAGTCACAATTTTCCAACGAACAGCTGACTAGATTTTGACAGCCAACTACAAATTTCTCACAGAGGAGATTTTGGATGCCCAATATTTCAACTTTGCCTCTGTTTTTTAATGGGGGTTTTTATTTTCAAGTTTTGCACTCTTGGATAGAAATTTTCGGACAAGAAGAATATTTTCCAACAATTTTCCTGACAGTGCAAAATTTAGAGGAGGGGCATTTGCCCGTACTCTTCTTTTCTCTGCCAAGATGCTACTGATTGTTGTTATCTGCTGAGTTGTTATCCTGCTTTTGTCAGCGACAAAAAACTCACCTGTTCTTGAAGTTTCTTCTCTTGACTATTCCCTAGATTGGACTCCATCTGTACTTAGCAGTACACCACTTTACATGTTACCATCGTGCATTGACACAAATTAGTTGAGGTGGAAAATAATTGTACGCGGTCATTACGTTTTGGCTATCTTTGTGCCAAAAATTATTGAAATCGATGGAAATTAGACGAAGTTCTGACAAAAACGATTTGCTTACTTTTTGAGACATGATGGGTTTTGTACTACTTAAGGAGGCCATGTTAGAAATGCCGGAGTAATTAATTGATTGATTGATCGATCAGGTTGGAGACGGGCAGTTATGACGATGACTCGGGGTCTGAGATCTCAGAGTCTGGAATGAACGACACCCACGGACTTTCACCACGACAAGAACAGCAACAACGACAACGACAAAGACAACCACAGCAACAACGACAACAGCATCAGCAGCTTGGTTTGCCGCCAGGCAAAGACAGTCATGATGAGGACAACACAGACTGGGATGATTCCGTCAGGTTTATATCTCTGTCTGCAGCGTGAATCATTAGAGACTTTGTAGATGCGCTCTACAAATGTTCGATCATCTTGTATTTTTGATCTGATTTTTGATTTGATTTGTATCAGTGGTGGAGCGAGGAGCAGTGATGGACGATAGTTAAAACAGTTGCTAACGAATAGATTAATTAATTTATTTTATTTAGAGCAATGTTGTAACTAAAATGGCATATTTTAGTTAAACAGTGGTTTAATCATTAATTTTTAGTTTACAACTAAATAGTTTAATATTTTAAAGTAATTAAATTACATGTACAATTCCTACCACATGCATGCATGAGTGGTATTTGTAGAATGATGTCCGTCTGTCCAGTGTGATGATGCATTGTGATACGTTGGGTTACCTGAAATTTTATTAAACCGTTAATTAGCCCAGTGTCACAGCTTTTCACATGCAGAATGTCAACAATCTAGTCCGAGGGGAACATCCTAAATTTGGGGGTTGAACAGAGGTGGGTAGTGAATTTTTAACAAATAAATTGCAATATCTTAGAAACTTCGAGAGATAAGGCCAAGATCGCTGTTTGATCACTGATAGGAAATTGCATAAGCTCTTTCAGATGACGTAAAATCATGGACCTTGGATGACCTTGAAGGGTCATTACGCATGCTAGTATGCCAGTCACATGTCTTTCGGAGCTCGATCCGCTGGACTGAATGGAAATAGTTGAAAAGAGTTTGAAAAGAGTTTGTTGTGAATGTATATATCAGTGAACTGATGGAAGATGTAAAGAAGCCTCAACCATCATCATCATCATCATTAGCAGCAGGAGCAGCAGGGCGTGGCAACAACGCTGCTGTGAACAGTGCTAATGTTAACACTAGTACTAACGCTGCAACGCTCTTGCCACAGGTCAGTCGCTGTAGTTCTTAGCATTCTGTTTCATCATCGTCATCAGCATTTTTAGCTTGTGCCATTTGCAGATAATAAAGACAGGGTGTTTGTGTGTGTTTACAGTCATGTTCTCTCTTCCGCTGAATTTTAGCTTGTTGGAAAATTGTCTTCTTTTTGCAAAATTTTTCTTGGGAGAAGAAAAAACAAAATTTAGGGTTGAAAGTCGGCCATTTTGCAGGAATGTGAAGGCATTTTTGAAATTTTGAGCGCTGGAGTTTGAGCTGTTTGAAATTTGCATTTGTCTTTAGGAAAATTGCAAGTTTCTGCCCCCAACTTTCTTAGCCCTCGACGCCATTAATTGTATAACTGTTGTATTGTTGAAAACAGTTGACACATGTATCGAATAACGGAATGGAATGTACTGAACTAACTTATTTCGTTCACTTTGCAAAATGAACTGAATATTGACATATTACAGTTCATTTTCGGTTTGGCCTTTCGGTGATGTGTTACAGATGATGGACAATGACCTAAGCCTACATTCAGTGTCTTCCGTTGAGGACGCTGCTGCACCAGCAATTACTTCACCGCCGCTTAAGTGCGTCTCACATGTTGTCTATCGTAAATTTAATTCTGTTTAAATATACACACATTTCCATCGTGATAAAACTTCAGCTGCTCGCCTAAGAACTTAAAATTAGGCAACATATAACTGACAGTCATGAACAATAATTATCACGTGTACAAAATAGTTTTATAAGAACTGCCAGTTTTCGATTCAAGACACAGGACCTACCAGTATCTGTTCACTGTGGTCTACTCTGGCAAATCGTAAATGTAACGTAGCAAGCAGTGTCTTGTCTTCGGTTTTGTAGAGCTATATTTGTGCTTAATTTGTGGTGTTTTGGTGGCATAATGTTACAATGTCGGACTTACTATCAAGAGGTTGTGGGTTTGACTTCCGGTCATGTGACTATCAAGTGGTTACTACTTGGATAGGTGTCTGTCTGCGGACAGGTAAACCATCTCAACTAACCACTGAGGTCTCAACTCAGTCTCCCATCCCTCTGGGGTAGGTTAATCGAGTACTGGCCTGCTTGGCTTGGATTGAAACAAGGCGAGCTTGTTGGGTGGCAGCTAACACTGTGATCTCATACGGCAGGTGACGCTCCATAGCTGTGTGATATGGGTATCCCACAAACAGCTGTACATTTTTATGCTAATATTCTTTTAACTTAACTTTAACTAGGAACTGATCACAAAACTGATTTGTTTTTATTGAGATCAAGCGCAAGTATAGTGCTGTGAATATTGAGTACATTGTAGGCTAATGTGACATTTTTGGTGCAGTGTTCGATAGTTCCTTGTTTTCGTCTGCTATTATTATTATCTGAGCTGTTTTAGCCGACTGTACTTAAGTAATGGTCGAGCTATTGGCATGGTTGTTGTTCATTCGTCTGTCTGTCTGTCGTCCTTCTCTAACGGATGTATTGTGGCTAACGGGTAGGGTTTGCTCCCGTAACGTTACCGGTAACTTACGGTAAATTACAGTAAGGTAAAGTTGCAAAATTACCGGTAAATTACGGACTTTTATTTTGTCAATTTTTTATGCATTTCAAAGACTTAAATTAGACATTTAATTTTACACACATTAAGTGCCATAATAGTCCAATCAATTTGATTTTGAAACTAAAGCGCCAAAGTCGTCTACTTACATATGTTAACAGCTATTCTGAGACTTTT
>Ga0056128_1012412_pt1 | contig 10405 bp, 6 predicted proteins | sample WorMetLIZISLAND2_FD_71113 | JGI IMG/M metagenome (GOLD analysis project Ga0056128, IMG submission 71113) | Marine gutless worms symbiont microbial communities from Max Planck institute for Marine Microbiology, Germany - Olavius geniculatus... ... | reverse complement strand
GCGAAAGAGTCCCCCTACGCCTATAATTTTGCTGACCTCTGTTTTTATGTTTTTACCTCTGCGCAGACAGTCAGCCACCCAAGTAGCAAAAAAGTTAGCAACCATTTGACAGCGACGCGACCGGAAATCGAACCCCACGACTTCTCAATCTTAAGCCCAACACCCTACGCCACCAAGCTATACCGAAGGGGGGCACTATCCGACTTATGGTCAAATTGCGGTCCGCCACAACCCAAGGCCGTCATAACCAAAAATGCAATTTAGGCTATCCCTATTCCTAATCCTATCACAAACCCGGCCTGTTCGGACTGTAGTGTCCCTTCGAACCAGTGATTGTGATCTGTCCCCTTCTGCACGTTTAGTGTAAAACACACGTGTCCGTTTTCCAGGGCCGACGCCAAATCAGTTTGAATTGCCGGGAGAGGGTTCCCTCTCCCCAACTGTTTTCCGAACCCCCCTAGCACACTGTCAAATTATGTCCTGGGGGTCAGCATTATACTATATACATACGATTTACATTACAGTTTTGGTCGGACCTCTGACCGTCGAAAAGTTCAACCCCCAGCTAATTTTTCGCAATTCAAACACTGCGGCAAATATGGGCTACTATAGTATATTCCCGTGTTCCCGGTTGCAGTCTGGCGATGAAAAGAGTCGGAGCGGAACTAATTTGTATTTCTTTTAAACTATTTATTTCACGACATGCCGTGTGTATCGAGCTCTACAGCAACCCATAAAAAGTGACACACTGAATAGTAAGCCTACACATCAGAATTAAAGTAAACAAAAAACCCAGCTGTTGCTAGAGTCACCGGTGGGCCGACCATACCGCCTATAATTTCCGGTCGCGAAAAGAAAGCGATTTCCTATAGGCCCTAGTGACTGTTTATGCAGTCTCGTACACGCTATGACGACGATCGATGCTGTATCGAACACTACAATGAACGGTATTGATACGGTAGTTCGGCGCATATGGGTGATGGCTGCAGGAAGCAACATTGCATTCAAAATTGCGGCCAAACCGCTGCAGATAGAGACATGCATGGTTAATAGAACAGCCAACTATGTTACAAGCACACTGATCGATTTGGAAAAGTGTCAAGGTATTAAGCAGCGTCAAGAATTTTTTAAAATCATGCAACTGGTTGCGGAGAAGTTGTCTTTTGTCTACTGGATTTTTAGCTGACCGCGGCCACTGAGATAACGATCGAGCTATTGGCATGATTGTCGTCCGTCTGTCCGTAACGGATGTACCCTGGCTAAAGGGTAGGTCTTCAAGGAATTTAATTTTTTACACGAATAATTAACCATGTGTCTTAAACTTAGGCGTGCAGAATTTCAGCGATCTGTTAATTGCAAGGGAAACATTTTCAAATTGGGGGTTGAATGGAGGGGGTAGAAAAAAGGTGCGTTTTTCAACGGAAAATTGGCCATCTCTGAAACGGTGAGAGATACGGCCATGGCCATTATTAATCACTAAAAGAAATTAAAGTGTCATACGTCCTGTCACATAAGAAGGAAATCACTGACTTTTTATGACCTAGAAGGCCGTTACGCGCTATTGCGGCTAAACGGTGCGAGATAGGGCCTATAGGTTACAACAGGAAGTGCATCATATGGCATACGCTCTTTCAGATAAAATGAAAATCATCGACCTTGGATGACCTTGAAGGTCACTGATTACCAGTACGGTCGGCTATCTTAGCGACAGCTGGACTTCTTGTTTTTTGAGCCACCCTGTAGTAGAACTAACTTTTGCGGCACCATGCCTATCAAAATATCAAATCAAATGAAATAGGCCTATGCATTTCTGTAGCACATCTGCATGTCTCTAATGCAAATAAGAACTTTTCCCTACAGAAAATTCTTATTATTTCAACACTAATAAAACGACGATTTAGTGATACTAAGTAGACTTAAAGTGAATCTTACGAGATACAATTCACCAGGTGCCAGCACTGTTTGCGCCATCCGTCATTGTACGTAATGATCATTCATAAATGTTGCTGGATTTCTTGCTCCTTGGGTGCAAATTTGCAAAATCTGGGGATGCAGTCTAAGGGTAAAATTTTCAAAATTCGAGGTTGAATGGAGGGGGTAGGGAAAAACGGGAGTTTTTCAAGGGAAAACTGGCCATATCTCAGAAATGGTAATTTTAATTAATTGATAAGACCGTGAGCAATAAGAAGTACGTCGCATACCGGTAAAGCCCTTTCACATGACACGAAAATTATTTGAGGCCTTCCGACACCCGCGTACGGTCGGCCCTAGATCCTAAAAAACTAAAATTGGACTTCTGAGAATTTTAGGTTTTTTAAAACTTAAAAACCTAGGTTTTTCGGACCAGTTTTCCAGCACTAGGACAGACAAACGGACGGACGCCTCGACGATAGCTATAGCACTACATGCTGTCGCGAGCAAAGATGATTGATGAAGTTCAACATGACAGACATGCACACGAACTCGAACTTGTACCGTGTGAACGCAGCCTAAAGCATTACCCGGTCAGTTTGGTGGCTTGACCTAAATTTGGGAGATGTTATCAATAACATGACGTCACTGACAGCCAATCAGCGTGGCCGCTGGCTCGGCCAGCTAGCAGGTGCCCGTTGCGTGCTGACGTCAATCACAGGCCGTAGACCCGCCTGTATTCTCAGACGTAAATATTGTTGCCACTGCGATGTCGGTGCTGCGTTTGGCGTGGATTTGCCGGCGTTGTCAGTAAATTAGTCTAGTTCGCAGTCGTAGTTGTAGCTTCTAGATAGTTAGCCGTTTGTAGTCAGAATGAAAATGGATGGCCAAAGTCTGAATGCTTCTGGGAGCGGCGTTGACGACGAGCGCCACGATCCGGGGTCAGTAAGGGCGTTTCATTCTCAGCTCTACACTGACAGCACAGCATAGCTGGCCGGTCGGCCGATCTGTAGCGCTGCGATGCCACGAGTGCACTACAGACTACAGTCCGGATCCAACGAGCCAGATATAGTTCCACATCTGGATCTAGTTCAAAGAGATCCGTGCTAAAGAGCCGCGCCTGAGTCTGCCGGCCATTGCACTCGATCAACTCAATTGAAGGATAGCACGAAAAATTTTACCAGTATTAGTAACTGGACATTTACGTGTTAGTGACAGACTAAATTTAACCATGGTTCACATTGGCTGTAGTTCAGACTTGGTGGTATGATGTCTGTGGTGCACAATCACTTCGAGTCACACATTTTTGCTGTTTGTGTTTATGAAATATTACTGAAAATTGATCAGTACACTTTCTCCGGAAAAAGTAACTCCATAGATAATGTACAATAAAAGTGTCAGATTCGAATCAATCAGAACAAAATTTCATACTCTTGATCCCCAGTAAATTGTTGAATCAACCACCAAATTTTGCTGAATAATATTGTTTTTTAGCGAAGTTATTAATTTTTAAATATCGATGACATGGTATTATAGTTTTCAATATGGCTCTCAGTGAGAGTGCTATAGTTATAGCTGTTAGCATTAGGAATAGGAAAGAATGGATTTTATTTAATCAGTTTAATTGATGGATTCATGACAGTGTGTTTAAATTACTTTTTTTGTAAAATTTGACTTTCAGACACATTCATTGTCACTAGCGCTTTCTAGGTATTATGATGACGTTGATTAATGATATTTGCTCCCTCTGCAGCATGAGTTGCTGTTGTCTGCTGGCTCTGCTGAATGCTTATCTAATCTGATGTGCCATGTCTAGTGTTATCAGTAAAATTTGTAATAGATTTGGGTGGTCGTGCATACCATAGCTCTTTATGCATAACCCGTCGCAGAGCTACGGAGTGCCACCTGCCATATGGCATCACACAGCTTGATAGGTGAATGCACTCTGCATTAACCCCAGCCAGACAGACTGGTATTCGATTTACCTACCCCAAAGGAATGGAAGGTTGAGTTGGCCTTGGTGTTGGTTATATACATAGATGGTTTACCTGTCTGCAGACAGTCACCCATTCAAGTACTAACCACATGACCAGGAGTCAAACCCATGACCTCAATCGCTATTCTACTATTACACTTCTAAGCCACCAAGATTTACTTACAGTTAGATATCCTATGCTCTTATTGAAAAAAATAACTGCACTGATGCAGCTGTTTTTATGTTAAAAGTGTGTTGAAGATTGTCATAACTAGTTTGAGTGATGTGTGGTTTTGTAGGAAAATGTTTGTTGGTGGATTGAGTTGGCAGACAACGTCAGGTAATGCACAGCTGCTATTTCAATAGGCCTGCATCGTTTGATGCTGTTAACTGCCATGAAGTTTAGGAGCTGTTGGTTGGCAGGCAGGAAGGGCAGAAAGCCCAGCTGTCACTAGGGAAGAAGCGCTACAGCCTATACAGTTTCTGTTGCAGCATTGGACTTTAGTGTCATCCAAAGTCGATGATTTTTATCTCATCTGAAAGGGCGTGCCACTTCCTATTAGTGATCAATAGTAATCTTTGTCTTATCTCTGACCGTTTCTGTTATATGGCCATTTTTCCATTGAAAAACACACATTTTTGCTACCCCCTCCATTTAACCTTAAATTTGAAAATGTTTTCCTTGCACTGCATCCCCCAAATTCTGTCTGCAGAGAGCGTCAACACAGGGCTAATTTATCGTGCAAAAGTTTTCCCCTAAGACCTAAGGCTTAGCCACAATACATTTGTTATGGACAGATGGATGGACGGACAGACAGACATACAACAACCATACCGTAGACGTCTACAGCATAGCTGTAGTACATCAAAAACCTTTCTGCAGCAATCCCAGAGGTTCTGTATTGGGGACAAACGTTTGCTTCTGGGTGCTAGCCTAGCCTGAATTAGTTTCAGAAAGTGGCTGGTTAAACTAAAGTGAATGTGTGCAAACTGTAATGTTTTGTATTAATGTCAGTATAGTAAAAGAATGAAATTTAACTCTTGGGTCTGATCTTGTTGCTCGTTGGCTAACAATCGAGGCATGTGTTTGCTGTGCAGAAGGGCTTCGTGAGCATTTCAGTAAATATGGTGAACTTACAGAATGTATGGTGATGAAAGATCCGGTCACGAAAAGATCTCGGTAATGCCTTCTAAACTACTACCTGCTTTTGGTTCACAGTACATTATGCTTGTTCTTACTTTGCATTTGTGTTGACTCGTTTTGACTTGTTAATTATGACATACCCCTGTCCCCTTGTTTGAATTTATACACACTGCTTAGCAACTAAGATAGAGATTGACTGGTTTCTGTTGCTGGCTGATTGTATGGTTTTAACAAGTGTGTTAGCATTTATTAGGTTTTATACACAAGTAAGATGCAGTGCTTGATGTCGACAGATGCTTCTTTTATTCAACGCAGTTTTAGCTAAACTAACTTTGGTGCAATCTCTTGCTCTGTAGCAATGCTTGTCTGTGTAGAATATTCACAATGTAGTCCATGTCGTGCATTTGTCGTTTGTCTGCCATTGTAGAGGCTTTGGATTTGTCATCTACAAGGACCCCACGGCTGTTGACAAGGTTTTGTCCGGCGGACCCCACCAGCTGGACTCCAAAATTGTGTGTCATTTTTCAGTGCTTCCTTTCTTTTGTAGTGCATTGGAATTCCCACTGCCAGAGATTGTAATAAGGCTGCCACATAGTATAAGGTGTAAGCAAGGATATGCTGTGCATGAAATAATAAAATTGTCATTCAGATTGTCGTCATCAGAAATTGTTTTAAAGTAACTTGAATAACACCTTTTTGTCAACTTACGTTTCTGTGCAATGTCTTTGTCTAGGCTGTAACGTCTGAGCCATTGACGGTCATGTAGCGTTTGTCATGGCATTGGAACCATCTACGTTTCGTCAGCAGCAGCGTCATGGGTTAAAAAGCAATCAGGGCAGGAATTTGCAATTTTCCAACATACGCTACAAATTTCCAACAGAAGAGATCACGGATGCTCAAAATTTCAATCCTCCTCCCCCTAAATTTTCTCAAAATGTTTTTTGCACTTGTGGATGAACGCTTTCAGTTTCAGACAAGAAGATTTTCTTCACTTTTTCGACCACTCGACAGAATTTTTTTTGGGTGGGGGGGGCAGCTCCCCCATTTTTCCTTTGTCCCCTGGCCACCACACTACTGTTCTTCAGTAATCAGATTTCTGCGGCTAGCAAATAGCACACACAGTGCCGTATGTGACTATGTGTTGTCTTTGCTGTGGTAGTGTTAATTACTGCTTTGTTGGTAACTAGCATCACTCTGGGCTATTCATTCTGGATGATTGCATTCTGCTGTTTTCTGTCCAGGTTGACCCTAAAGTCGCGTTCCCCAGGCAGTCAAATTTGGCTTCTTCTCAGCCAAAGGTAAAAATTTTCCACCTGGAATTCTTGTTGATAAACAGGATGGACTTCTACTGCCTTTAAACCACAGTTAAAGTGCTTTTTTCAAGCTTTTCGCTACGCTATTTGGAAATATTGTATTGCATTGCTTTAACAATTTCCAAGCCGACCAAGGTGACTTTGTGCACTTAAATATGTTGACTTTTTTCATTGTTTTTTTGTATCTGACGTTGAGTGAGTTCGAACAGACTTTCAGCCGAGGTCATTTTAAGTTGGCTCATGTTTGTAATGGTCTCTCTGTATTATTACAGTTATTAGGAACCAGTCAGTAAGTAAGTAAAACGTAAATTTATGTAGTGCATTGCGTTAAAAAAAACGTTTAATGCGTAGAAATTTGCATTGTTTAAGGCGTCACTGATCGGTAAAGATCATGAACTGACTTGCCTGAGCCGATATTAATGTCGCGGTGCTGTGCAAACCTGTCAGATGGTGACGCGCACCAAGAAGATGTTCGTCGGAGGTCTGTCAGCGTCTACGACCATCGAAGACGTGAAAGCTTACTTCGAGTCTTACGGCAAGGTAACGTAACGTAACGTAAAGCAGGCCTGGCCCGTGGAGAGCCACAGCGGGCCCGTTGAAACATTCTCGTAGCGCCTTTCTGGGAAGAAAATTTTTAATTTTTTTTTTAAATTGGCGCATTCTGGTGTATTTTTGAGCGACGGGGGCCTCCAAACGTCGTGGGGCCCGCGGTAACTTACCCTCCTTCTAACCTTCTTTCTCGTTGGTTCAGTTTAGTTAAGTTCATTTCAGTGGCGTAGCCAAGATCTGGATGTAGAGAGGGGGCATTTGAGGGGTGGAGCGTGCGGAAGGGTGTCACCTCCCCACCGGGAGAAACGTCTTAGTTTTTCTTTTATTACGAGGGGCGTAGATTTGCACTTAATCAACCAGTGAATCAGAAAATAACCATATGCACAGATTACCATTGGTTTACACGCTTAGAGATAAAACCTGACTAAAGGTGCACAGAAAACTGACTGCAAAAAATGAGGCAATAACAAGAACTAAGAACGTTTACGGAGGCAGTTCTAAGGATGTAGCGTTGGGGATTCCTACTGGTGCCTGCATAGTACTGAAGAAGCTGTTATGCAATACCAGATATAGGTTTTAGATTCTCAGCAACAAAGCAGTTGAAATTATTCAAACTAACTGTGTGTGTTTTAGCTCGTATGCTCGTGGATTTTCACCGCCTTTTGCTTTTGCTGCATTATGGTATAGTAGTTCGTGAAGGAGCTTATATGCCAGTAAAGGGTTAAAGTTTCTCGGCGAGCTGACCTTTGAAAAATTCTCTTGACATGTTTTTGCGGCAGCACGGCACGCTCGAGTCGACTCGTCCTAATCTGGGTATTTATGTGACTGACGTCGTCTTTCGTCCTGTGCATTGGTCACCATCTGCTGCCCGGCCCGCGATACATTGGTACACTTTGAGGGTTCGGGGGGGAGCGGGTAGGGGAAGGGGAGGTGTTGCTGCTGATTTAAGATTGTATTTTCGTTGCGTTGATGAAGTGGATTATGGCTGAGCGCGGTTGCTTGGTTCAACGTTACACGCCTCTCTCCTCTCGTCTCGGTCTCGTGTCTCGTCTGATAGAATTTGCGTGCGTGTCGTTCGTCCGTCCGTCCGTCTCGGTCTACATGACATGCTGGTGCGGGGATACGGCTTTGAGACATCCTCCGTGAGAGTTTGGGTGAGATAATGACGTCTGGGTAGGATTTATGAGATGTCGGTTTTGAGACTGGTATATATAGCCGACCGACGGCGACTGCTGTGAGAGAGCGTTCCGTATACCAATCAAGAGTTCGTCGGTTCTTGGCCGTCTCTGTCTGTCTATAGCGCATGTATTGTGGCTGAACCGTACGTCATAAGGGGTCGGCGATGATGGTACCGGTTTGACTGCAATTTTGAACGCAAAGTTCCTGCATGCAGACATCACCCACGTGCATCGAATTACCGTATCGTATATTAGCTTTGATTGTAGCGTTCGATGTAGCAACGTCACCAATCACCATAGACTGTAGTCACACTTGGAAATCGCTTTCCGCGACCGGAAGTCGGACACTAGCCTTCGGAAATAGGGTCCGTCTATTTTAGCGACAGCTGGGCTTCTTGTTGAGTTAGGTGCAAGCCTGACAGAGTGCATAACGGAGTCTTTTATAGAGTGTAGACAAGGCAGCATGAGCATAATATGAAGCAACTATATTAACGACATAATTCTGATATTGAATTCTTCGCTGGTAAAGGCATATATGGATTTTCCGGGAACGTAAGCTGTAAACGGTTTTGTTGCTGTTGTACCGCGTGTTTGGTACAGAGATTAGTGCCTATGACGTCACAGGCGTTTTTATAGCTATTCCATCCCTTTACTCCAGCATTTCATTATTGCAGTGTCCATGACGCGCGGCGACTCTACGTCGGAGTAGGGTCGCGCGGCCGGAATGGCTTGTGCCCCATTATAGGATCGCCCTTCAAAAAAGTTTCCCCCGGGCTGACAATTTACCGGTAAAAATCCCCGGGCGGGGCGAATTTTTACAGGTAAATTGTCGGCCGGGGGAGACTTTTCTGGAGGCGGCGATTCTATAATGGTGAGACTTTTTATGTGACCGGCGATATTTTCATAAGGAGGAAACATACCAATTTCGTGATTATCTCTCCCCGGGCGGATTTTTTGTGGGGAGACATTTTAGTGCGTCAACGGCCGTGCAATTGTACGGAACTGGACATGACTGATAACGGTGTCAGGCTCTGGGTCGACACAATTGATTGGTGTCACCGCCTCACGGAGACAGAGACAGACAGCTGGAGGCAGAGGGGAGGGATGAAGATGGGGAAGAAAGACACGCAGATGCTGCTGCTGCTGCTGGTGGTTGCCTTGGCGACGTCACGGACGACAGCTTTGAATGCGTCCAGTCCAGTGCAGAGCTATTGACTTGTGGCTGGATGTATACTGATATAGGGTTCATTGTAATGCTACTGTGGTTGCTGCGGGCACTGCAGTAGTAACTATCACAGAGACATTAGCCGGACGTACTAAGGGCCTATACATATACTAATATCTGTTTGTGGCTATAAATGGCTATGTTTATTAAGCAGAAATTGTATAGGGCAGACAGACCGGTCGTCTGTCGTCTGGTATAGTGGCAGTATAAGGATGTTATGAAATACAACGTAGCAATCGTGCGTTGGGCGTCTGATTTCGTACACACAGACGACGGTGTTGACAAAGAATCGCAGCTGCCGAGCTAGTATACGTCGTGTGTTTCGATCACCGCCTTCAGTCGTCTGTCTGGCGCCTAATTGCATGGTTTGCATGGTATTGGCTTGAGACGCAGGAAACATGAACACAATCGTGCGTTGGGTGCATTGCAGTCACAGTCTGCATGTCATCTGGTACGTCATGGTCGACCCCCGTATAGAGAGCTAGACCAGGTGTGCGCTTTTTCGGTATCGAAATGACAGGCCGTATGTGGTGATATTACTGAACCCCGTTTACACGATCAAGCAAACATCGAGCTGGCTCGTCCAGCTAACTAGAGCCAGCTCGTCGAGCTAGCTTCATCGTGTAAACAGGGTATAACTTTTTATACTGGTGCACGTCCATTTTGTCTTAATCTACATTGTGTTTATTGCACATCATCCTAAGGCGGAATCTCTCCAGCGCAATTGATTTCGCCTATAGCTACCCATTTCTCCGTAGCGTCGTGTGTGGTCTGTTTGTCACGCGCGTGCGCCTTGCTTAAACCGCTTCGATGGATTTGCATGCAGTTTGATTTACGGAGTCGAATGACACATAGTGTTAGATGATTATGGAGAGGGGACGTACTTGTGATCAGCGATTTCGTGTTTCACTAGATTACATTGGTCACTTGTTATTATTACTGTTGTTTGTTGTTGTTGTTATGGTGGTGCTGCATTTTGCAGTGAATATGTAAGCTAACAAGAAATTTGAGCAAAGCTCACGAGACGCGCGAAAGCCTATAGCATTTCCAGTTCAGTAGTTATAGTTTCGAAAATCGCATATCACTTGGACTCGGCCCATCGGGACCATA
>Ga0056128_1012411_pt1 | contig 10406 bp, 7 predicted proteins | sample WorMetLIZISLAND2_FD_71113 | JGI IMG/M metagenome (GOLD analysis project Ga0056128, IMG submission 71113) | Marine gutless worms symbiont microbial communities from Max Planck institute for Marine Microbiology, Germany - Olavius geniculatus... ... | reverse complement strand
ATAAAACAGCAAATATAAATGTACAAAACATTAGTTTATACACTTGTTAACGGCAACATTTAAGGAATTGCACATCGAAAACAGCAAAAATTACAAAAGGTGATATTATTCAGCAGCACACTGACACACAGTCAGTGTGATGCGGGCAATATCGCCTTTTGTGATTTTTGCTGTTTTCGATGTGCAATTCCTTAAATGTTGCCGTTAACAAGTGTATAAACTAATGTTTTGTACATTTATACTAACTAAAGCCGTCAAATGGAATAAGATGCCATTTGGTAAGGACATCTGCGTTACCTCGAGTGGCGTTGTATTAAACAGGAGCAGCGATCCCCTGGCGAAAACGAAATATTTGGATTTTGGGGTAGGAACCTCCAATAAATGTTTGTCTAGCAAGTTACGGCCAAATCAACATGCTACCGAATGCCACATGCGTTTGGCGCATTAAGCCTCATTAAGGAACGTACAGAAGGAACGAAATCTGTTTATTTTTTCGTTTTGTACACGACTTTATTTGTAACGTCGACAGCAATTTGAAGATGGCGTTTTGTTGTAGGAGACAGAGCTGCCTGCAGTGTTTGTTGATGATCCGTCGTCATAGAAATGTCATACAGTACAAAGAAAGTGAGTAAAGCGTTTTCGTGTCATTTATCAGATTCTTTTGTCGCTTGATAAATCGTTGCAAAAATGCTGTTAGACAGTCAGATACGGCAACACGGTGTTCTGCAGGATATTTACATAATTTATTAAAACCCTTTAAAATTACTGAATATGCAGCAAGTTTTTTTCATTTATTTATTTGGAATTTGTCCGCAATGCCCACAATACAGCTAGCTGCAATACGCAATAGCACGGTGCTTGTAAAGCAAGACAGCTGCAATGCTCTGATGCAAGCACACATCAGGCACTTCTCAGGTAGATTTAAATAACAGAAAACTTACAATAAAAGTTATTAAGTCAAACGTTTGCACTAGTTCACGCGTGCAGAGACGTGCGCGGTTGTTTCCTGTGTGTCTGTTGCAACTACTATTGTGTGTCTTCTGCTTTCTACCAAATAAAATAAAAAAATAAACGATGACTGTAGGTTACTGCATGTCGCCGGCAAGTCTGCGATCAATCTGCGCACAGATACGAGTTGAAACTACGCTACATACTCTCGTCAGAAGTGAGCCCCTAATCTTTCTTTCTTTCTCTGTCTTTGTTTGTGTTATTTATTTCAAGATTACAAGATCTAATGTTGTGGTTACATTTAGGCTGATAAAAACGTTTTCGGTGATATTTAGCGTAAAACAGTTTTGTGTTAATGTTTTGCAAGTGTTAACATGCAAAGTAAAATAAAAAGCACAGAAACAAATATGTATATCATTTGGACCTTCGGAAATACACCGTTTCTTTAATCGAGTGATCGATCATTTGAATTAGCTTGACCAGAAAAACATTGACTTTAAAAGCATAAATGGTTTCAAGAATATATTGGAAAAGTATAAATAACCAGGTCAATGACATTAGCAAGACACGGCTTAAGATCTGAATAACTCAATTCTTTTGTCACATTCAATGCTTTGATCGCATCCTTTGGCGCCGCTGTTTACCTAGAAATATTCTATATAGCGTCTACGTAGAATAATTACATATAGTTAAGTGTGTTCGTGTCTATGACGCAGATCCGGCGACACCGACGCCATGTCCTTTCTACGACGCGTACTACTTCCGCTACTCGGACCACGTGACAGGGTCATGTGACCAGACCATCTCCTACGCCAAGCCGTGCGTCGGACACACCAAGTATCTGCTGCACTTCAAACAGTGTACAACGCGGGACGTCGTTGTCCTTGATCCCGGACGAGGTCAGCGCTCTAATTTACATAAAATCGTACGTCGAACTATCTTAGGTGGAAATCAGACTTGCGAAAATGTTCAGACAAATCATACAAAAACTTGTTAGACAAATTTACGAAACGTCACGAACAACTTATGCATAATTAATTAATTATACTGAGAAATATATCGCCTCGATAAACACTGCAAGCTATGTCACCCGCTTTGTAAATGCGTTTTAATTTTAACAGCAACATTCGTTATGAGCATTAGATGTTTTTTAAACAAAATGCTTTAAACAAATTTGCGTTTTACTTAGTTAACTGACTTACTCACAAGTTGCAGTAAACGTACATAACATTATGTAGGTCTACATATACGGAGTACAAAGAGAGGAGTTAGCAAGTTTCTGTTGATCTTTCTGTCACGAAAGCTTTGAATCTAGTAAAACGTAAGAGTTGATGTTGCTTTGTGGAGCAGATCTTGACCTGGAATGTCTGGCGACGTGGAAAGATGGCTCAGAGTCGTACCTCTACAGTCGACTGACCAGTACGTCTTCGTCAGCTGCAGCCGCTGTTACGAACGAAGACGGCAACCAGTACAGATGCCTGGTACACACAACGCTGCTGCCTGCTGATCACTTAATGTATACGTTTCACCACAATCTAGAGTGCATTACACGAGAGTAACGAGGTATAATACACTCTGGACCGCGATGAAACGTGCTTTTTCACGACTATGATCGACGGTGTGTTCCACGTAGACGCGGATGTTATAAGCAGACGTGAGAGTTTGAGACACGTTTTAACCGTCACGCTTGATCTGAGTGAAGTTATAGGCGGTTACAACACCGCAGTCACTGTTTTGAGAGATAAGAAGATAGGAGAGGTCATAGAATGACAGTTCATTTATAGGCTCCGACTATGTAGGAAAGATGAAGCCACGGGCCACTGCTCCCACAGATTGTTCGTTTCACACGGGGCGCTGAAAATGCCGGATATGATTCTGAAAATAGACGGACCAAGTGACAAGGCATAAAATTGACAGACATGAAATAACTGTCGCGGGTAATAATGATTGTACTAAAATGCATCGGAAACTAAGCGGAGGTACACCGTTGCCCAGAGCCTGCGTGTACAATTTTTCATAGCCGAATAAATACGTGGGAAAGCGAATGTGGGTGTGGAAGCTCTCCCCACGGTAGCTTTTAAAAAGCGGCGTGCCTATGGTTTCATTTGTTTGCCGCCAGAGCCTATAGACACACCTGTATCATCGTAGGCCAACCTGTACGAACAGCTGCAGCAGCAATAGCATTAGCACTATGGTATAGAGGAGTTAGACCGCGGCTACATGTAAAACGCAAAAGTACTTTCGTCGCAGAAATGTTTCGCAAATGTTTTGTGTTTTACTTTACATGCAGCAACGTATAAAGTTTTTGCAAAAACGTTTTATGCCACACCTTTTGCCAAATTGTTCTGGTGGCCGCCGATTTTCTGTGGTTCGCGGCAATCCTGTAAAAAATAGTTAGTAAAAGAAGAAAAGTCGTTGAATTAGTGTAAAATGAACAAAATTATCTGTGTTGTTTATGAGTAGTTTTGTCCATAAGTGCGATTTTATAAAATTATACATGCAATTACATTTTCGTTCAATGTTATGGTCGAAACTGCGCTCTGGACCTTGAGCGATAGGCCCATGTTAGTAATGTAATAAATAAGTAATGTAATAAGTAACTGTGAACCACCGGCTTTCGGGGAAAAGTGCAGAAAGTGTAAGATAATGTAGTTTGTGGTTGGCGAAATAAAATATTAGCCTGAGGTCATTGGGCGGATGCAACAGTACGTCCGAGCGCGTCATTTTTCACTGACTGTAAAAAACATTTTCTCTGCGTTACGATGCGAGTGTTGTGAGTGCCGTCAGCTTAAACGAGCAGCTGCGTTAGAGATGTACGGATTCAAACGATCTTCTTGTAATACAGAGAGCGCCTTAACAAATTCAGAGTTACTCGTCCGTCAAAGTCATCAAACATCAAAACGTTTCCCACTTCTGCGTTCACCGAAAAAAGATCTTTCTCAAGAATGCCAGAAATTTTCTTATACTATTGCCATTCTTATCAAAGCATGTGGCCGCTGAGCAAGCAAAAATGTCGACCCAGTGCTGACATGATATACGGCCGTCCGCCTACAGTCGCTTAGCCCTAACCCTAATTTTTGAACTTTTAAGCTAAAAGTGGCACACCGGTTGCTCCCGCCCTGGAAAATGCTTACACAAATTTTGCTCACTTTTTTATTTAGGAGCCCGTACTCGACGGACAAACGAACGGACAACAGACGACCGGGCAAAAATCTGTAATGCGGCTTATTAGGATAGCCGCATGATAATGTCACGTGTCGCTGAAACGTTTAATAAATTAAAGGGAAGTCGCATCACTGGAAATATTCCTGGCTGCGCTGTGCTTAGCGGAGGCACGCGTCGTCGTCATCGAGATAATCGCATTACTACAGACGATAATCTACCGGGCAGGCTGATGTATTAGTGGCGCCCCTAGCGAATCATCGTCGCAACGATAATCTGTGTGATATAGTGGGGGTTATGATGTCGTTTCGAATGTATGACGATGACGTTAATTAGCTTCAAAAATAGTTATAAGGTGGCACATCAAAAAGCGCAGACGGGCAGTTTCTGAAACGATTAGCCTAGATAATTGCAGTAAAGGGCGACTGTGTAATCATGTTGAATGTTCACTAATGTGTTCAAGTGTTTAACATGACTTTCCGTCATTGCGACAGTGATCAACGCTAGGCCTAGTCGTTTCCGAAACTGTCTGATTGCTTGACCTATAGGCCTAAGTAAAGCTTGTTTGTTCCACTTTTAGGCGCGGACACAGTGACGTAACTTAACTGAACTGAAATCTTTTACTTTTTGATGAACTGCGTGCCCAATGGATAAGCAGTAATGCATTACAGTAGGCACCGTTTAACGGCGTCGGTGACTACGTGACTACGGGCATGTACGCGTCAACTAAGACCAATGGGCTCACCCAAGGGCTCGCCCTGCTTGCCAATTGGTCGCAGTTTGTCAAAAACTAAACAGTGTCAGTCCAGTTTAGTTCAATTCGGTTCAGTTACGTCACTTTGTATTTATAGATAACAGTATTACATGAAAAACTGCGAAACTGGACAGAAAATAGTTTTTTTGACAAAACGCAGTAGGCTACTTTGAACGATTTGAATGAAACATTTATCTAAATTGTCTGTTTGTCTGGCTGTCTGACTGTCTGAGAGCATTTTTATAGGCCTGTGCAGGGTCCGCCGCGAGTAACTACGTTGCACCGGCTCCTGTATAGTGCACTGTAAGCGCATCTGTTTTTTTATTTATCAGGTTAAGTAAAAAATTTTGTTACACATTCTAAGAGTGTTGAGAATATGTCGAACCTTCCTGGTGCATCACGTAGCAGTAACTGTTATACATTGTTGCTGGTGTATTCATAGAAATACCAGTATTTCGCCGGCGAGATGCACATATCAATGAGCGCTGACGCCACCTGCCGGGGACTTCGCTCACCAACCGACGGACCGCTCACTATGGAGCTGCGAAAAGGTCGAAACTATGCAGACACGTAAATGTTAATTAGTTTTTGTCGGGACAACTACTGACTTTTCTTCAGATATAACCTTCTCCTGTCTCAGTAGGTTTGTACTTGGGTAAACCATTTCGGTATGTAACCGAGGTAAACTCAGCCTGGCCATCCCTAGTGGGTAGACGCAATGAGTACCGGCGATGCCTGGGACGTAAGCAGGCACACTGCGCGATGCACTAGCGATGGTCACAGAAAGCTTGCAATTATTGACTGTCATTTAATACTGCCATAAATCACAGTCTACAACAGTACTAGTCTACACAGCCGCAACTACTAGGCTACTAGGCCTGCACGTGTTGTAACTATTTTAAATGTATTGCAGATGAGTTCGGTTGGCCGTCGCCCGCGTGCGAGTTTCCTGATTGGCTGAGTCTGGTCACGTGGTGGCGTGACGCAGACGGTAAACACGTCTACTCAGCCAATGAGGAGAAGCGTCGTCAGCTGCTGAGCGTTACCAGGGCAACGCCTAAACGCCAACTGCTCAGTGAGCATGCATGCTTGAGTGAGATGACGTCACAGGACCCCCACACCGCCGTGTTTCGCACCTTCTCCACGCATGGATGGTTGTTATCACATTTCGATCAATTCAGTATGTAAACTAGAAAGCAGTCAAAGCCCGCAGGTACCTCCGCAAAGGCAAAGCTATTCGCCAGGTGGCGTCACCATCTTCGCTTTGCCTGCGGTTCTCTTATGCCCCCTTTAACGCAATGGTAACGAAAATTTCAAAGTAATCCAGAATCCAGGATTCCTGCCGGATCACGCCCAAAATTGAATCACTGGTAGGTTATGCCATGCCCGACATATCCTCAAAATTTCAGAAAGATTCGTCCATAACTTTTTGAGTTATCTTGCTAACACACAGGCAAACAAACAAACAGACAGACAAACAAACAAAAACCGGCAAAAACATTACCTCTTTGGCGGAGGTAACAAAGACCAAAGTAGTTTGGTAAAAGGCGGAATCGCTAACTGCTCGTTTGTATTTGCCAGACGGCAGCATATGACTAACGTTTTGGCTGCAGTTTGCAGGCCTAATTGCATGTTATGGCAAGGGATTATACCCCCAAATTTTCTTCTACGGGTTAGGGATCCAATTTAACACTGTATGTTGTTTGACGTTTGGCCCCACGAGTGTATCTATCTGCCAATTGGCATTGAAATCCGTCGGTTTTAATGGGGTGCACCGTTCACGAATGTGAGAGACAACACCCAGACAGACAGACCACGCTTCGGATAAATGTGCCGGAGTTGGCGGTATCGCTTGCACTGCAAAAGCGATTCCGCCCAAAAATTAGATGGGCTAATCAAGTTTCTTAACAAACGTAGTTCATGCAGGTAAACTGATAAACTAATAAGTAATGACGAAGCATAATAGTTATGCATATAATTTATGTGTTTTATTCTAACCATTAAATTAGTTCAAATCGTCTAGTCATTACGTCATTAACTTTTGGTGCATGTTGTAGCATATCGAAGCAGCAATGCATCAAGTTCATACGAAGAGCGTCCGATGTCATCGAACTTCGTCAAGGTTATTTATCTCCTCCAAGTGTGAACGTAGTGAACATTAGAGGAGATTAAGAGATTGATCGTTCTGTTCGTGTGTGTGTCCGTCGTTCCGTGTGTGTATACGATGACTCAGGAAAGGTGGCGCCCTCCTGTGAATACTTCGACATTTCACAGTAGTAATGTTTAAATCACTTCACTTGGCAGAGATATGCTCTCTCACGAGCGTCTTTTAGTTTAACTTTTTTTTCACGAACAACCACTTTTTGACGTTGAGTGATTTTGTCCTAACTCGTTGAACAGGCTTAAAATGATTATATCGTCACTGAATTGCCATGCGACTCGGGCCGCCAGGCAAAATGGAAAATATATTTATTAGAGCTGTCAAGGCGTTAATTTTTTTAACGCATTAACGCAGTGCGTTAATTTTTTAATGCATTAATTAACGCGTAAATTAACACACCCAGTCCCGTCGAGATGGAGAGTAGGAGGTAAATTACCCCGGGTCCGAGACGTTTATGGGACCCGGCAGTAGAATATAGAAAGTTAGAAAAATGAAAAAAAGTTTAAAAACACATATAATTTTTATTTTTAAACGTATTTAGACTATTTACTATTTAACTATTACAGTATTTTATTTTAACGGTTAATTGCTTAAACGAAGAATTTCTCCTCTCCCGTCGCCTATTATTCTGCTTACCTTTTTATTTCTCTGACTTCTAATACATGTACTTGTTGCCATTATGCCTTGACGCAAAACGTGTGTAAACTGTTGAGCATAGTGTTCAGAATTTTTTACGTCTGCAGGTATAGCTTATGGTGTGTTTACACCATCCAGCAAACGTCCAGCATTAGCACGTGTATTTTGAATACATTTGCTGGAAGTTTACTGGGCGTTTGCTGAATCGTGTAAACACCCTATTTGACACAAACGAAGATGTTGCGCAAATGTTTCAGTTTAAACGTGTAACGCCGTGACTACACGCACCAATTTCCTCGTCCGAAATGTTGTCCGACGTGACCGGGCCTTCCGAGGTTTATAAACCTCGTCCAAGGAAAATCGTCGCGTGTAGCCACGCTTTAGCGGGGCATTACTGCTGTAAATTTGCGCATGTACGTTAATTTGTTTAACGCGCGTTAATTTTTTTAACGCGCGTTAATTTATTAACGCATTAACGCGTTAATTAACGCGTCAACTGTGACAGCTCTAATGTTTATGCAAAGTCTCTTGGTCATGTGGATTCAATAAAAACATTTTAGTCAAAATGTGAAAATACTACATTTTTATTAACATCAAGCAACAAACACCTGATCACATCTGTGAGAATAATACTCGTAACTTAGTAGGGAAACCCCGGTAGAGTCCATGTGTGATAAAATTATACGCCAATACTGCAAATATGACCGTTGTTAATGAGACAAAATAATTTGTGTCGATCAATAATTATGAGCTTGTCTTGACATTATTATTAAGAGAAGGGGCGTTTTTAGACCTGGTGTCAGAGCACAAGCTAGAATACAGTTGAACTGATAAGATACTGAGATATAGAGAGTTGTTGATGTATTGACAGGCTCGTGGTTAGATCACACTCTTGACTCCGGCTGCGTCTTCAAACCAAACTCACGTTCTTCGCAAATACTTATTCGTAAGCTGCTACTCACTCATGATTTCCTAGTTTTTATTTTATTTTGCATTTAAGTTTTGAATCGTGCCTGCACTAAAAGTGCATTTATAACCAGAAACGAACAGCCATTACTCTTTCGCCGTTTGGTGTCATACGGCACGAATTTTAGCTGCTTGTAGAGTAGTTTTTGACTGTAAAAAATATTAATTTTATTTGTGTTTTTTAAAGTCACAATTTATCTGCGTGGTATGAAAAATGTTATTCCCATTAAGTAGGGGCTTAAAAAAGAAAACTTAAAGGGCGCAAATTGACGGTTAGTCACAACGCGTTGCGATCTAGACACCGAACACAAGGCTGTTCCATTGTTTCAAGCCTGCAGTGTAGCCTCGAACGGTCACCCACCTCAGTATTAATCGGGCTTCACCAGCGGCGACCTGGATTAAGAAAGTGGGACGCATGAAGTTGCTCTTTTCCGACAGCCAGATGAAAATTGCGACAGAAGAGATTGTGGGTTCTCGAAATGCCAGTTACCCCAAATTCCTCCAATTATATTGGAATGTTCAACTTTATTTTTTTCGACAATAATGTTGGGTCCGGCTAAAATTTACCCCCCCCATTCTTCTGCTATGACGCTACCGGACGTTGCTGATTAAGCTTCTACCATTGGTGTTAATCGCCGTGCTGTGGGCATGTCCATACCGATGGTTGACTGACAGTATATAATGTGGTCGTCGGTTGGGTTTGGTTCTAGCTGAGCGCACAGTGACAGTCGGTGAGTGTCCGCGGCTGTCGGTCGCCGGTGCCCCTGCCAGCAGCAGCAGCAACTCGTTGATGTACGCCGATGTTACAGCGACGTCTGGCGACCAGCAACGACAACGACATCAGTTCCAGTGTGCTTATCGATTTCTACCCGTCGCCACCACTACGACTACTGGCCGTGCCACCGGTGCTAGTGCTGACAGGCGTACATTATACTCATGCTTTAATGCCAGCTCTTCAACGCTTTCTCCCAACTGCGCCAAACAAGGTAGGCCTATGAACTACCGCTCTCGTCGAGACCCTTGCGAATAAGAGTGTTGTAGATCAATAAAATTGCAATGATAGCAATTCCTGGCTTGAAGAGAATATCTAGTCTCTGTAAAGTGTGAAAATCAGTTAATATGCACAGTTTTATTTTTACGTAACATACTACAGTTTGCTAAAAACATAAAACAATGGAAAAACGAAAAAATTAACATATTGTGTACATATTACGTAGGCTGCTCGTATAGCCTACATGAGTCGTTATCGCAATAATACACTGTGTCTCAAAAAACCGGACCCCTATTACGTTTTGAAATAACTCCAATAAACTGTGCCTAATAATAATAATGATTAGCTGAGAAAATCGTCAAAAGGTACTGCTGCATTTGGGGCCGTGTACAGCAGTGTGTGTACCAGAAGCCGGTGAAAGATGTGGATGAACTGAAGCAGCGCTTGGTGGAGGTCTGGTCTGGCTTACGGCAGACCGTTGTCGATGATGCAATCGACGAATGGAGAAGACGTCTCCGGGCCTGTGTTCGAGTAAAGGGACAGCACTTTGAACATCTGCTGTAACTTTTGATTATGATGTTGCTAATCAACAGTTCGTTCAACTTCAAACGTTGGCGTTATAACATTTAATGATTTCGTAACTGATGTTGTTGGTTCGTTGTTCGTTAGAGTACTGCAGTGCAGTTGCCTCTACTGTTGGTGCCACAGGAAAACCTCAGCTGGTACTCTGTTCTTAAAATTTCTCACAAAGTAACACATGCTATTAAGTGCTGATTCTCTAACGATTA
>Ga0056128_1012404_pt1 | contig 10409 bp, 7 predicted proteins | sample WorMetLIZISLAND2_FD_71113 | JGI IMG/M metagenome (GOLD analysis project Ga0056128, IMG submission 71113) | Marine gutless worms symbiont microbial communities from Max Planck institute for Marine Microbiology, Germany - Olavius geniculatus... ... | reverse complement strand
GCGAACAGAAACTGATAGACTCTTGCGCGTCTCACGAGCAATGAGCATTAGCTCAGATTTCTCGTCTGCTCTTCTTATGCAGTCTATCCGGATTCCAGTAGATACTGTATGCAGAAAAAAGCAAACGCAGTCAAACCGTATCTACACCGTGTCTCCAAAACCCATGCCACTTTTATTTTTTTAATAACTTCGTAAAACACTGGCCGCTTTCTATTAATTTTGCGCTCGCAACATCATGGAAAAACTTGACATAAATGATTATAGTTTTGCCCACCTCACCTAAAACTGTTGCTACATTACCTTGTAAAATGCAGAAGACGTAGTTTGGCCGTTAGTTCCACAGTTTTTTGAGACACGCTCTATAGTGAATGCAAACCGAAAATTTACCGATTAGACAGTATAGGCGTACATTAGTATGCAATAGTACATAGCAGTCTGAATCGCCTTGATACTGTTTGGTTGCTTGTCTGAGAAACGTTGCAGTATTCCAAGTAATATAATATAATTTCAATCTTAAAACAGTATCATTATAACACCATTCTAGGCCTATATCTGTCGTGGTGACTAGAAAGCGCTGTGGTGACTTCGTGAAATATCACTTCGATAACGTTGAGAAAAGATGGCTGCTAATGACCACTTTATTTCGACACAAAAGTCAGAATAATAAAAAAATAATAAAAACTAGGCTAAATGATGATGATGATGACGATGAGCAAAAAGTACAGATATTACAGAATAAAATGCAATGCTAAAAATCAAAGTAATCATCTAACAATCATCAAAAATCTGATGCATAATCTCATATTTGCTGTGACCATAACAAACACAAAGTAAAATCCAGTCGGATCAGTTCAAACGTAATGACACAAGGAAACTATATAAGAGAAGTTAAAAGCTAAAGTTGTATGAAATGGTGCAGCTGTATGGTTCAATGGTTAAATGGTATAGCTCTTCGTAGGAAACTTATCTCAGAACTACAGAGCGTCACCTGCCGAATGGGATCACATGTGTTATCTGGCACTCGAGGCACCCGACACAGGTAAACGCGCCCGCCGTAACCGCGGCCAGACTGGCCGGTACTCGATTTACTTACCCCGGAAGAATAAAAGGCTGAGTTAATCCTGATGTTGGTTATATACCGAGATGGTTTACCTATCAGCAGACAGTCACCCGTCCAAGTAGTAACCACTGGACCGGGAGTCGAACTAACAACGTAGTCCCTGAAACCGCCGCCGTTCGCCGCCGCCGCCGCCGCCGCCGCCGTTAAGGCCTCGGACCGCAACCAACCGTTAAGTTAACGGTCCCAGACCGCTAAGGTTTCACGCCGACGCCGCCGATAAGCTAGCGGTTTTAGCGGTTTAGCAAAACCAAAAAAAAATCAAAATCAAACAGTGTGCTCACAAGTTTGTGTTAGCGGTTAAAACCGTTAAGCCAGCCGTTAAGGCTTCGGACCAGCCGCTAAAATCTTAACAAACGGTTCCGGGGACTATAACGACCTCGTCTTAGTCGTTACTCTGTGAAGTCTCGGCGACGGCAGACGTTCTCAGGCGCAGTGAAATTTTAATGACTGCACACCTCTCTCAAGAGAGTTATTAGGTTAAAGGTTAAAGGTGGTGATATAGCTATTAATGGGACACCCATCTCAGATCTACGGAGCGTCACCTGCCCTATGGGATCACACAGTGTTACCTGCTACCCGACACAGGTGAACGCGCAACGCCTTAACCCTAGCCAGATAGGCTGGTACTGGATATATCCATGGATATCCACGAAAAATCTGTGGATGTGGATATGGATATGGATGGGAAATTTCATATCCACGGCAAGCTTGATTATTATTAAGGCGCCATATTTTGATAACGGTGCCATATAGACGGGGAGATAATTTCCAATAACGACCTCGTCCCCACTCACTATTTTGCAAATTTGGCTTAAAATGCCTACTCAAGCTCCCAAAATCATGTTTTTGGGGAGTTTTGACCCCCAAACATTATTTTTTATCATCGAGACCCCCAAAAAGCCCTAACTTACGCGGAGACACGCGTTTTGAACCATAAACGGTCGTGATCGGTCTTCTGGTGTGATCTTTAGGCGTGAGCAAGAATACAAAAAAGGATAGAACACAAAAAGTAACGGAAAATGCCCTCCCTAAGCAGACCCCTTTTTCGTCGTCCTACATCAACCAAATTTTGCACATGGGGTTGTATCCCGGATATCTTTCTTGGTTTTGAGTTTCATTAAAATCGGTTGAAAAATGTGGGAGATGTGGGGGGTCGAAATTTTGGACTTCCCATTGACTTTGGCACATCGCTTATACAACAGCTTGTTGCTACCGTGCAAGCCGTGATTTCTGTAAATTAGATACATTACAGATCACACGGTGCGGGAAATTCTTTACAAAAAAAATTCCATTCCTTCCATTTCCAACGACTTGATTTCCGTTCCCATTTCTGTTTCCACCATTTTAGCCCAACACGTGCATATCTCTACTAGTCTACTTCAAACCTGCGTCATACTGTAGCTAACTGGCGGCGAGGCAAAGCCTTCCGTGAACTGCAGGGAAGCCTAGTTCCTTGTAGCCGTCATATAATTACGCCTTCGTGTTCAGTCCAGGACATGCAGCCAGTGCAGCTACCGAGACATTATAGTGGAGTGCAAATGCGCCAGTCAGAAGACTTCCGAATAAGATTGATGTCACACGCCGACGCAATAACGCAGTCTGCAAAGAACCGACCAAATTTAACGAGTGCTGAAAACGAAAAATAGGCCTACGAACTATCCTTCGTTAATCTCTGAAGGTTTGTAAAAGTAAGGCAATAGGATGCATAACGAATGTGCTAAATCCAAATATGCCGCTTTTGTCTGTTCCTGACAATCAGATGTAAGAATTACCATGTTTGACCCAATCAGTTTAAGGTGTGTTTTTTTTGCTTTTTATTTTTTGCGCTAATGCTTTCTTACTTGATGGGTTTAATTCTCGTTCTATCAGACACCGTTGATTAGTTATGTCAAATAAGTGTGACTTACGAAATCTGATGACATTTTTGTTTAAGTTACCACATTGTCTACCATACGCGTGTTATCTCAGTCGATGCAGCAGAAGAAGTGCGAGGAAACCGTCTCGTCTGTCACGACATTGACAGCCACAGATGTGCGCACTGCTGAAGAGACGCATGCAGTAAATACAGCAACCCAACGACTGCGGTGCGATTTCAGCTTGCTGGAACTGAAACTAAACTTTTTGGCCACGTCGCCGAACCAGATTAAATATTAAAACAATAAAAAAATTAACAAAACAGCGAAACAAATGAACATAGATATTATACCTGAATGTAGACTGAAACTAGCAATCGGAATTAAACAAGAGACGGCAAACACTATGAATCTTGCGTGTCGACGTAAGATGTTTTTTTATAATGTTGCAGATTTTATTTTGTCCGTTTCTATGTTTGTTTGATAATCTAGTAAACAGCATTATGCACTGATGATAATAGCTGTAGGCTTAATAACATTACGTTTTAGATGGTACTATAACTAAAATTGAAACCATAGATTGAAGTAAAAATAGCACAGTGCAACCTTAGATAAAAGCAAAATTTTGGAGTAACCAAATACAATACAGTATAGAAATAAGAATTGAAAACAAATTATAGAATCTTAGAATAAACGAAACTGAAATATCACGCTGGTGCTGGTGGCTGGCGATTACCGGCCTCGGATGTCTAGAAGAGAAGCGCTGCTGAGTATACGTGCTGGGACGTTAAAAAGGCGCCAGAAACCGCGGTAATAAAATACCGCTAAAATGGCGGTACCATGATCCAAAAAATCGTCAAGTACGAGTGCTTAAATATGATTTCAGTTTCTCGCAAAGAGAAGTAATACGAAATTCATATTAATATTGAGAACCAACGACCGACGACCGACCTCGCATCCTGGAAAATCCTAAACGGCTATGTATCTCAACAAACGGTTAACTGATCTGCTTGTGGTTCGGTTTCGTGATAGAGTTTTCTGGATTCGTAAATCGAATGGCTTTAAAGTCCACAATGACCATATCGGATGGAATGGTGCTCCTAGTTTCCGCTTGGGGTTTGCAGTGTCGGCGGATAATGGCCAGGAGCACATTGGATTGATCTTTTTATCTCTCTCTGTCTTTAGTAAACTACGCCATTTTGATCACAATGTAAAATATTTTGTTATCACTGGCTAGCTTCAAAAGTGTTAGGCCTATACAGAAACAAAGATAACGTGCTAAAGCCCCTGCGCAGTTTTACTCCGATGCGATACAGTGAGCTGAAATTTAGCATGCAATGGATAAGGGTGCGTGTAGCAAAAAATTGGGTGTTTCATTAATATGGCATTTATTACAACGATCTTTGTATTGGAAAATATTAAGTAGCTTATGCCGCTGTTTAGGCTCGTTTTTTCGTTGTCTTTCATCTCCTTACATTAGCACGGCCTGTATACATTTTTTGACGTCGACGATGTCGTCACAACAACATCACCAAAAGCTTTATTATTCAGTTTATTCGACAAAATTCACTATACCGTTTAGTTCTTAATAACTTGGTTAGCAACTTCCCAAAACAGTTACCGTAACAACATTATGGTCCGCCATTGTCAGGTCCTGCAATTTCAGGTGTCTGATTTTTTCACCCGTCAATGTCATGCATGGTCCCTTATTCAGTGTATCGAATTCCACATTATTTCGAGTTTCACTGCCCGGCATTTAGCTATAAGCTAATATACTTGTAAATTATTCAGTAATACAGAATTCTATTTTCTGCAAGGAAGTTGCCCGAATCGTGTAAACTGAGCCTATTCTATTTTAGCACACCCGTATCCTCAAACCGTGGCGAGAAAAGTCCTACAGCCGAGCCATTAAATTTCGTTGTGCAGTTCAGTATTATAATTTAAGATACGCGCTAATCAATGTTTATATTATCGTTATACCCCGTTTTCACAATCAAGCTGGTTCAAAGAGCTGGCTCGACGAGCTGGCTATGTGTTAGCTGGACGAGCCAGCTCGATGTTTGCTCGATGCTTGCTGGATGTCTGCTCGATGTTTGCTATGCTTCATACCCGTTTACACAATCGAGCAAACATCGAGCTGGCTCGTCCAGCTAACATATATGCGGCTCGTCGAGCCAACTTGATCGTGTAAACGGGGTATTAACACAACATAAGTTCACAGCGTATCTAAGAAACCGAAATAAAACACAGTCGTTCAATAAAACAGTCGTTCACTAGTGTCGTATGGCTTCAGACCACTAGAAAACGTAAGCTTAATGGAATTGCGACATACGGCGGACTGGAATCTGTGTGAGTTCGTACCCTGTAGACGATGCTGCACTGTTGCTGGCATGCACACGGCGCAGCAAGAGATGTCTGCGCGCCGCTAATAACATTTAGACGCACCTTCATTCGCTATACACGATGCCACCGAAACGTTCCGCTCTGCAACAAATACAGCAGACTAGACGAAATATTTTATTGTAAAATTATTTATTTAATTATTTCGTTTGACCTTCAACAAACAGAAACAGACAAAACATAACACCCACAAAACAGGCACGAAAGCACACAACACAGTTTATTCACCGGAAAGCACGATGGATATCACAGACAGAATGACAGATATATAAAACGTAAAAACAGAAAAAAAAGAAATGACACATATGAATATACAGTTAACTTATTGGTTGGCGTCCTAGCACTATTAACATTTCTTTTTATTTGAAGCGTATACCTCAAAATGTAGGCTTATGCAGTTTTCGGAGCACAGAATACTAACGAGTAATTACAAACGGCAATTTATTGATTTAGATTTAGTTTCCTAGAAATTGCATGCTAGAAAGTGAGGCTCTTTCGTTGCACCCTGTGCCTTCTGGCCGGGTCACCTGATTACGTCTAAACACGGTGTGTCTTATTATGACGTGACGTCAGAACACACACGTAGCGGCCTATATAGGCCTATACGCGTAGAAAATGAATCGGATTTTCAATATTTCACGATTGCGAGAGTTTGTCCGCAGAAACGACAGATAGTCGGTGATAATCATAGATGTAAAAACGTTTTTACGTTTTTTTATTCTTGTCACGTTTTTTAACGTTTTTAACGTTTTAAAAAAATTTCTCAGCGTTTTTTTTTATTTTAAAAACGTGCATTGAAAATCACATTAAAAACTTCGAGAAGCATTTGTGAAACCACGACAAAAATTAGTAGGTAGTTTATTAATGGTAACTTATTTATTTTGTCAAAATATACTAAATAACTTTTTTTATCTAATACAATATTTGGTTAGTCTAGTGCTATGATCTTATGACCGCACGGTTGGATTGAACTTAACTAAATTTTTTTTATTTATCTAGACTATAGTTGCAGGTAAATTGCATTTACAGCATTAGGCACTAGGCAAGATGTTGAACAAATTATGGCCAACGTTTTTTGTTAACTTTTTAACGTTTTTTTTCTGGAGCGTTTTTACATCTATGATCGGAAATGTGCTTTCGATCTCGGAGCTATATGCGTCTCAAGTCCCGTCTCGGTCTCGGCTCAAAAAGTCTCGTGGTGACCATTCACGGTCACGTGATATCTTTCGCTGTCACCGCCTGTCACGGCCAACACATCTCAAGACTCACCAACTAACGGCACTTTATAAAAATAAAATTATTATTTTTATAACATTATTATAATAAATTACTTTTTATATTGTCAGTAGTAAAGATCTTGAAAGAGGGGAGTTAAAAACTACAGCTAGACACAAAGTCTAGAGTGACTAAAAGTCTGGTGCATCGTCGAAATCAACAAATGTCTCGCTGATCAAGATCGAGTTGTAGCGCTGGAAAAAGACGCGTCTCGAGGTTGATCGGTCACCCACAATACTGAACAAAAAATTTGAGCTAATGCTCACGAGACGCGCGAAAGACTATAGCAGTTTCGGTTTAGTAGTTTAGCTAAAAATAGGGTGTTCACGCTAAGTTAATATACAAATACCAAATTCTCTATCTGGATCGCATAACGATCGTTCCGTGGCGCTACCTTGTGCATGATATAGACTTGTATCGCAGCCCGAAATCGCCAAAGAAATCCATAAAACCCCCTATTTTGGCGTTCAATGTCATTCAAGGTCATTGAATTTGGCGCCAATCGAAAGCCAGTATACGACTTCCTATTAGTAATTAATAGTAACCTAGGCCCTATCTCGCACAGTTACGGAGATACAGCGACTTATTGGCCAAAAGTCGCAAATTTTACCTATTCCTCTCTCATTTAGCGCCCTCGTTCAGGGTGACCCCCTTCGAATTTGTGGAAAAGCTTTACGGTTCCTGAAACTAGAGTCTTCCAGGCAGCCGACAGTAAAGATTTTGTAATCCTAGCATGCACCGCTTTTGACTGATCCTCCCCTGTGACAGACAGACAGACGGACAGACAGAATTGCAATGGCTAAGACGCGCTGAAAGCAGTAGATGCCTTCGCGCGTAAAAATCTGTCGCTGAGGAGTTAGCAGCACCATGAATTTCAAAATTGCAAGTCCACAATGTAACGTTGGCTTCGCAATGTCCGGTGCGTGCTGCGCTGCGGTAATTCAGCCAGCAGCACTAGCTACAAAAAAGTAGGGCTCATAGTCATAGGCTGCTGATATCGACCCACGACTACCAATATGCACGAATTCTAATACCCCGTTTATACGATCGAGCAAACATCGAGCTGGCTCGTCCAGCTAACATATAGCCAGCTCGTCGAGCCAGCTCGTCGAGTTAGATTGATCGTGTAAACGGGATATAATTGAAGTGAACTAAACTGGCAAATGGGCGAACAGTAGTTTAGTTGAGTTCAGTTCAGTTACAAGATCCGGCATTCTGAGGAAAGGTGAGGGGTAATATAATTTAAGGGTAGAGATTGGCAATTTTGTTATATATGGTTACATAAAGGGGAGTTGATCGGTTAAAAAATTAGCATTTCAGCGCTATAATTTGTGCACGCTCCCGGATTCTAGCCGCACGCAGTTTTACTGATTAAGCCATAATAGTAAAAGAAAAAAAACGAGAATTATAAGTTAAAATTATGACAGTAAAGCGAGTCGACAAGAAAATGTGATAGTAAGACGAAAACATATTGCCCACTGCGGCAAAGTCCTTTTTCGCCGGCGCCCATGCAAGTGAGCTGTTAAAGTATTGGCCTACAGAGCGAAGATTCCGCTTATCGAAGAAGCAGCAAGATTATAACGATTTTGTACACGGATGTAGGAGAAGGACGATCAGTAGGCCTACTGTAGCCTAACTGTCGCGTAGTTGGAAGAAGTTGTCGTAGCTTTGCGTCGCTGTGGGGTGATAAACTCTGATGTTTTTTACGACCGATGTACGTCGATGTATGTCGCTGCGCTTGGCTGACTACAGACCAGTTGCGTATCGTATTCTAGCATTGTAGATTCTAGCATTGTAGCATAGCAGAGCATTGCATACGCCTCGCCTGACAGTCCGTCACGCCCTTTGCTTTGCCTCGTGCTGTCGCGCTTACCTTACAGCCAGAGTTCAGCCCACACGACCGCTTCTCTACGCCACGACAGTTTAATCTTTTCGAGTCTAATTCGTACGTGTTCCTCAGTTTCTGTTCTTGTCTGGCGAGGCAACTGAGCTCGCATCTGCCACCGCCATGGCTATGGATCAGGAAGACGGTAAGTCGAATATTTACTTTCAAGCAGCGCCGTCGTGGCACGGCGAAGGGCCGGGAGGCAGTTTATTAGCCTATTCGTTGGAAATTGTCAGAAACTATTCTCCGTCTCGGATAAATTTTGTCCAAAAATGCAAAATTCGGGTCTGAAAACGTCTATTATGAAAAAATGTAGGGGAGAATTGAAATTTTGAGCACCCGTAGTCTCTTTCCTGTGTCGGAAATTTGCAGCTGTCTGTTGGAATTCTGTTGGAAATTCGCACCACCCACGACGCCGCTGCTTGCAAGGCATGACAAGGCATGTCCGTTCTTCGTTTCGTGAGTAGGTTTAATGGGAGGGGCACGCCCTCTTCTCGCAATTTTTTTTCACTGATAAAACACACTGAATACTTCACTAATGTAGCCGACTCTAATCCATGAAAAAGAAAGCTCTCACGATTTCATATTCTTGCTGGCCAGTGCTAAGACTAACGTCATCTGAAGTCATCTGTCTCAGGTAGGCCCCTAAGCAGAAAAAACGGCTAAGGAACACAGTCGTTTAAGATCGACAAGTTGGACTCGAGACATAATTCCCAAAATACGTGAAATGCGTTTCTGGTAAGCCTACTTTGCATGGGCGTGTCGTTCGAATACAGCAAACTGGCACTAAAAGGTTAAATGCATAGAAAATGAAGTAGTGAAAAACCAACGGAAAAATGACTTGATAAAATCGTTCATAGACAACGCACTGTATAGGCTTAATAGGATATTTACACGATCCAGCAAACGTCCAGTAAACGTCTAGCATTAGCACGTGTATTTTGAATACATTTGCTGGAAGTTTGCTGGACGTTTGCTGGATCGTGTAAACACCCCATTAGCGTTAAGGTTTGACCACTAGTCATGTCAGACGAAACGCTAGTTACACCTGGTAATAGCTGCACTTATGAAGTGTCTGTGAGATCATTTGATAAATCTCACGATACCCACTGTGGATATAAGTTCTCTCAAATGTAAGTGAACGAGGTTCTCGTCGTAAATTACTTGGTAATATACTGACACTGTAACTGCAGTGGAAAAACTCGAAAAAAACATTTTCTAGACTAGCCCACGTATTTCCTTTCTGCTATAATCGCCTCTAGAGCTAGCCATAAGTAACGCCAAACGGAAGCAACAAGTTTTTCTCATTTTGTTTCGCACAAGCTGCTATGAGACAAAAATATTTTGACAAATGTGGCTTTATGCTAAACGAAGTACAAGAAATTACGCTAAACATTTTTTTTCATTAAATGATGTGCTGCGATTTTTTTTGTATATTTTTTATATGATTTTAACTTACGCGAACTGTTGTTATTTCATGTGATGTAGGCTACCAGTTAAGGCTATATCGTAAGCACTGCAATGAGCCTGATACGGCTTGCTAGTCGTGTGTGTTTATGAGTTCTTCTGTACTTGTATGTTGGTGAATAAATGATGTTGTGTGAATGGCTACATGCAGAGGCGATGATGACGGGAATGATTATTCTGTCCGTCATCTGCGGCATTTTGTCGGTTCTTCTCGTTGCACTCACCTGCTATGTGTGCGCCAGACGTTACTACATCAAGGTTTGTCTGCATACTCAGCCTCCTACCCACTGCGGCACACTGAAATAGTGGCGTCATTTCAGTAAATCCTTGTGGTCTCGCTCTTTAACATACCTTTCTTTTCACCCCATCTTCTACTCTTTCCTTCTTTTCCCCCTCCCCTCTCCTATTC
>Ga0056128_1012401_pt1 | contig 10410 bp, 10 predicted proteins | sample WorMetLIZISLAND2_FD_71113 | JGI IMG/M metagenome (GOLD analysis project Ga0056128, IMG submission 71113) | Marine gutless worms symbiont microbial communities from Max Planck institute for Marine Microbiology, Germany - Olavius geniculatus... ... | reverse complement strand
TGATAGTCGACATTGTTGAACGATAGCGGACGTAGTTGAAGTCTACTGAACGTCGTCGCGGTCGGCCATCTTGTCGGGCCTTGACCGGAAGTCGCCGTCGACGCGTCGTACTGTTTGATTTTGCTGTCGGAAGAGATTGTTGACTACACTACACTGTTGATTGTCGCCTCTGTGTTGACTTCTTTCCAGGCCGGGAAAGCAGGTGCGGACATCTTTCTATTTTCGGTTTTGATTTTAGTTGACCGTTTATAGGGATCTTATTGCTTTCGCTTGTATCTGCCAAATTCTTTTGTACCGGAAGTTCCCTTAGATTTTGTTTACTTTTAGTTCATCTACCTAGTTTGTGAGTTCACAGGCTCGGACTGAGTTGCTTTCTTCGTTAGCTCAGCGCCCACTTCTTATCGAAAGCGGATCGAGATCTCTGTAGGAGCCCAGCCCCCTTGTTGTTGGATCTCAGGAATTCTTCTGCTAAGTTTATCCAGGCCCACGGTATGGAAAACATAGGTTGTAACCTTAGGCAGCGCCCGTTTCCAACTTCTACCACGACAGATAGTTTAGCCACAATAGCTACTAGCTCGGTATCGACTTTTACTTCTTCTATAATGTCTCACCCATCCAACAGTAGCAGTAGTAGACCGGGTTTGGTATACTCAGCTCCTACAATGGCGAGTCTCCGCCAGGAATCACTGGGCTCTGATAGTGCACGAGGAATAGGTATAGGCCTAGCGGCCGAGCCGATGGACCCAGCTGCATCCTCAGGTGGCTTCTTGTTCAGTCGAATCTTTACGAATGTTGATGTAACTGCTGCTGATGTGACTGTTTCTACTGCGCAGAGCGCTGCGTCTAATACTATGAATGTGTTGACTCAGCAGCAAGTGCTTAGTACTAGTGTTGCTGCCTTTAGTGTTTCTGGTGTTTTTGTGGCAAGTGCAGCGTGCGGACCGGCCAGGCGTACACGCGGACGTAATAGACTAGGCGTACGACTCCGAGGTGTCGGCCTACTTTCGCGACGACAGTCCACCGCCGCCGGCTACTTTCTACTATAGACCGTCGCCGCCCGGTGTGACTTCGCCCTTCGCCAGTGTACACTCGCGTGCTGACAGCAGGCAGTCACGCACCAGCTACTGCCCAGTCAGCAGACAGCCTCGCGCCCCAAGTCGACAGTCCGTGATGAGCGTGCACTCTCACGTCAGCGGCAGACAGTCAACGCACTTGCAGGTGCCAGACCCCGTCATCGAGTTGATGAACAAGATGTTCGACAAAGTCGCCGGCGATGCTGTTGCTCAACGCATGGACGCTGATTGACGCGAGCAGCAGATGCACGCAGAGATCGAGCGCAGAGAACTGGAAGCGACGGAGAAAGCTTGTTTGCAGATGGAGCTTGCACAGTTGAAGAAAGATATTGCCGCTGAGAAGAGACAGACTGCTGTGCAGTCGTTTCCGCCGCCGGCGGCAGCAACGCAGTCCGACATGCACGCTGACAGGGTGACCTCTGCTGCTGCTGGTGCACTTCAGTCAGTTTTGGAGGATGTTTCCACGCTGACATCGTCTGACAGTTTTGCACACCCACGCAGGCCGCCTGCTTCTACAGATGGCGTGACCCGTGTCAGTGCTGGTACACTTACATCAGCAGACAGTCAGCATCTAGTTGAAATGAGGTCAGCTATTTTGGCGCCCACACTGATGACATCAGCAGACGGTCACACACAGCCGCCGCCGCCGTTGACTGTAGACAGCGTGAACCTATGGCGAATAGCTCTCAGTTTTTTTATTGTTGATCGATGTGATTTGCCTATGCCTGTGTATACTGCGCCGTCTGCTGTCCCTGCGGTTACGTTTACTACTGAAGTTGAGCAAAGCTGGATGGCCCGGTCAGCAGCGGGATACCAATCTCCAGAGCCAGATCGTTCAAGGACTCCGTCTGCTGAAGTTGAAGAAATACTTGAGCTTGCAGTATGCCGATCTTGGTTTCGAGGAGACAGTCAAGAAGGCACGAATCTACATGGAGGTCAAAGACACTTCAAAACCAAAGAAGGTTTTCGTGCGGTTCGCGAGCACCGAGCGTGACTCGACCGTCAACGCTGTCACGTCGTCAACGGTAGATTTGGAACCGATAATAAATTGCCTCCAGAACATCAAGGGTCGGATGGACAAGATAGAGCGTCGTGGGCAACCAGCTCGTGCGTCGACGCCGCTCAGTCGTTCCACATCACTCACACAACCGCAGTCGCAGAACAACCAGCGAGGTAGAACATCACCGCGACCGCGGAACGACAACGCCGCCTACCAACGCCACCAGTTCGAGGACGCCAACCATCAACTTCCGACGCAAACGTGGGACGGCGTTGATCCACGTTTCCAAAGAACACCGCCGTGGTGGACTAACTTTGGCCCGAGGTATGGTAGCCCTCAGCCTGCTTTTATGCCTCTGATGGGCCGTGGCGGTTGGTCAGGAAGATCTGGTCGAGGTTCCGCCGCACGAGGTCAATGGTTCAACAGTAACCGTGGCAGAGGTTTCTAGAGATACGGCCGCGGTTTTGTCGATCGTGCGGAGAACGAGCAACCAGCCGAGCGTTACGAGGACCCAACAACACCTCCAGGTCCCAACGCGGAGCCACGTCCTGGTCGTGGTTGAGGCAGAGATCGCGGATGTTATGCATGCGAGAGGATCGGTTGCCACAGCAGCAGACACGTGGGGAAACAAGCAGCTGAGTTCCGCCGCTACGAGCACGCACGTTTTTCGTCAGTGTCGCCAGACAACCGGTCCCAGGGAAACGGTCCACGAAGTTCGCCAACGGGCAACCGGGCTCTGACACCACCCCTCCGCCCGCAGTCCTAGTAGGACCACCCCTACAGTCCGATCGACCGCCAACTTCCAACCCGATTTGGACTGGGACGCCGGACGGACCGCGGACGTCGACGGATAGTGTAGATGAACCGAATGATTCTGACTTGACTGACGTCAAGACACCTTACTACTCTGTACCTGCTACTGCTAGTTGTCCTGCTGACGCTACCGCTACTAATAGTGCTGCTGTAGATGCCACTGCTACCGCGTTTTGCTTTGCGCCGTTTTTCGATGTACCGATGCTAAATATGTTACCTCATGTTATAGCCGAAGGTATGACTCCAAATATCCAGGTGACTATCCACTCGGTGGTGGTCCGCATGATGCTTGACAGTGGGGCCCAGGTTAGTGTGTTACCGAGCGGACTTGCCACTAACTTCGATCCACCCGTCCCGTTTCCTAGTGTTACCAGAGAGGTCCAGACTTTTGGCAACCACCAGGTCACGTTGCGAGGTCCCATTACCCTGGACCTTCAGTTGTGTGGTTTTCGTACCCGCCACCCGTTCTACTTCATCGACGCCTCCACTCCAGCGATCAGTGGGTACGACTTGATGAAAGCAGCTAGGTTAGTGGTTGATGTCGCAAACAGACAGGTGTGGTCGCGCCGCCCAGAGTCGGCTACGAAGGGTCCGATAGGTCCAAACCCTGAGTTTCCAGTTTGTAACAACAGCGTGCACTCCAGTGTGGCTATGACCGACCCACAGCACGCACACCGCGTCGTGGTGTCAGAAACCACGGCGTCCAGTCTGGAAGATCTGGATATCAAAGCCTCCCCGGCTAGTCCGCGTTTTTTTGACAATTTTACGAGTTCACTACCGGCAAACTTACATACACCTAGCGCACACGGTGGCCGCCGAGTGCCAGCTTCGCGGGGCCACACGCAACGGTCATCGACTGAACAGACCTTAAACTCAGTTGCTGGTGAAACGGGCCAGGGTAAACAAGCTTACAAGTCTCCCGGGGTGCTTGCACCTCGGAAGCGTCGTCGTACGGTCAGCGACGATTTACTTACTCCACCACAGGAGTTATCAGAGTCCGCTACTTCTACAGACGTCGATCAGCCAGACGTCAGGCGTGCTTGTACGGACCGAACACCGCAGTGTTTTTGTGTCGATGCTATTCAGTCAGAAAACGAGGAAGATGTCATGGCTACTGTAGCCAAAATAAATTAGTGCTACCAGGACCAAGTAGATGCAGTCCGGTTGCGTTCTATGTACTGTATGCTGTCCGACACGGAGTATTCTAACTTTGACGAATCGGACGAGAATGAAGAATAGGCTGAGTGTCGCCAAAGTTTTTAGGATTACATAAAAGAATCGGCCCAGCCAGACTTTCATTGTCACTGACGAAGAGAAGTTAGATGTTGAGGGTCAGGAGGTCAAAGTTTCGCCGTCGCAACATTCAGTTGACGTTTTTCAGCTTGAGTCTGAAGTAAACGCTAATTCGTCCGTTTTGCTGCCACTCGTACAGTTTCGAGATGCACCAACAGAGTCAGCAGAGTCAGATTTTCCAGGTTTCACAAACTTCATCTCTTAGCAGGTAGCTAAAATATGGTCTTATACACAACAGTTGCAGCAGATGCTGTTTTCAGATGCAGGCACCACACGTCCAGCCTTCACCCAGTGTAGTCCAGTACAGCCACAGGACAGTCCAGATCAGTCGGTTCAGTCAAGCCCATAACCGCCACTCTCGACGACAGGCCCTCAGCCATCAGTCTCCAACGTCACGCCCTACACTTCGCCCCGCATTTCGTCTTGTGTATATGGTCAGTCGCTGGCCAGCACACCTTCGCCCCTCACGTCCCACACGTCGTCCCGGCACTCCTTCAGCAAAGGAGTCCGCGCCGAAACCCAGTCGTTGGGTTGTCGTCAACAACATATACGTGCCCCCTCCATGCGCCTTTTTCTAGCGCCGTCAGCCGACAAATGTTTGCCATCATTCATCGCCCAGTCATTACTCCACGTGTTGTGTTAGATCCGCGTGCCCCTAGCTTTCAGCCACGCGTCACACAGCTGGACTCAACTTTATCAGTGCATTCAGGCCCTGCAGCTTCACTCGGCGTTATTGTAGATCCGTCGTCTAACGCTGAATCTGCCCTTCCGTCTACTGCGTTTGCTCCATCCATGCACCAGTCTGTGCCATACACACATCCCGAACCTGACGAGCCAAAGCCTCCGGACATCATTCACTCTAGGTTTAGCGCATGTGCGCCCGTGTTGTCCGCCGTTACAGGTGTACCTGTTGTAGGAGAAGATCCCGAGGTACCAGAGCATGTACGAGAGCTTTTAGACGAAACAGTCGAGCGATCGAAACTGTTATCAGCCAATCAGCAGTACTTGGCCGAGGTTCTACGTCGTAACGGTTCGGCGTTCGCCACCGGTCCGATGGACATCGGCTTCTGTGATGCCATTCAACATGACATCGAATCGGGCGACGCCAAGCCGATCAAGCAACCGCCACAACGGCCTCCACCTGCCGCCAGAGACGAGGAAAACAAACAGCTTGATGAGATGCTGGAGTCAGGCGTTATCGAGCCCTCCTACTCGCCGTGGAGTTCGCCTGTGTGCATGGCAAAGAAGAAAGACGGCTCCTTCTGTTTCTGCATCGACTACAGGCGACTCAACGCAGTCACGGAGAAGGACGCCTACCCTGTGCCGCACGTGAAGGACGCACTCGACAGTTTCCATGGTGCCAAGTATTTCGCTACTATCGATCTACTCTCGGGATACTGGCAGATTGGAATGATGGAGAGAACCAAACAGTGCTCAGCCTTCTGTACCAGACGAGGTCTCTTTCAGTAAACGAGAATGACTTTCGGTCTTACCAACGCGCCGTCCACCTTCTGCCGTCTCATGGAAAACATCTTTCATGACCTTGTTATACAACATCTGTATCTGTTACCTGGACGATATCGATGTCTTTGCAGCTACTCCCGAGCAGTTGATTGAACATCTCGACAAAGTGTTTACCAGATTGCGTGATCATGGACTTGAAGCCAAGCCGTCAAAATGCATCTTTTTCAAGAGTCCTATCGAGTTCCTCGGACACTTAGTGTCAGCCGACGGGATCGAACCACAGCCAGATAAGGTGGAGAAGATTGAGAACTGGCCAGTCCCGCATTGCTTAAGAGAAGATCGAGCTTTCGTGGGTCTGGCGAGTTACTACAGGCGCTTTATCAAGCACTTCGCCACCCTCGCAGAGCCACTTACCAGCCTCATGCAGGGTAAGTCCAAGCCGTTCGTCTGGACAGAGGAAGCTTAGGAAGCCTGTGAGAAGCTGAAGCAAGCCCTCCTCGACATCGTCACACTGGCTTACCCAATACCAGGACTTCCATGCATTTTGGACACGGATGCTTCTGACGTCGCTGCCGGAGCAGTCCTCAGCCAGAAGATCGACGGTGTCGAGAAGCCGATCGCGTTCTACTCCGCAGTCCTCAACCGCACTCAGCGAAATTACTGCGCAACTAGACGCGAGATGCTCGCCGTGGTGAAGTCCTTACAGCACTTCCGTCACTACTTACTCGGAGCGAAACTCAAAACGACATTCTGAAATTGAAACGGCATTCTGAAATACGAACGCACTTCCAGAGAAAGCGAAAAGCGCAGTGAAGCAGATTATTTCCAGTATTTATTATATATTTATTGTAAGTTCGCCAGCAGTTTAGTGCGGTTGTTTACCGAGTAAGTGCTCTAGGTACCCAGAAATAATTCTGGACAAGCGTTTCTTGGTAATATTTGATTGTTAATCGATAACTTTGATGTTAAGCGTTAATAACACCCTAATTTTGAAACATAACGCCGAAAGTTAAGTGAGATATTTGGCGATCAAATGTAGGTGAGCGATAATATCGGATGTTATTTGATTTTCTCATACAATTAGCATATCTAGTGATGTAAATCATATAATTGAATGAATTTGAAGATATATTGGGTGTATATTGCTAATTACTGACTTAATGCTCTTATTGATTCAACTAGTGTTACATTGTGTTTTTTCCACTGTGGGCAACAGTTACTATATCCTGTGTATTGTGTCGCTTATTAGGTCATGTAGCACGGGTATGACTAATTACCGCAACGGAGCCGCAACGGACTGTTAATGAACAAATTTAACATAAATGTTGTCTGCTGTTGCCCTTTGCCAACACAAATAAAAATTTAACAAAATGTAAACAAGTAATGTAAATGAAATTTTACAGTCAGTCAGTCGAATCTAATTATGCCCAGGCCGAATTAAATTCAAAAGGCATACTAGCTAGACCTACAGCGAACGCGGCCATGTCGCCCATATCCAGGTTGCTAATTGCTTGATAATAATAACAGCAACACTGCATCAAAAAGTGTAAGCAATTAAATTGTCAAGTGTCATTTACACAGTTTATTAACAACATATATATCTCTCAGAAACTGCATTCAACCTGTCTCTAATTTTTTTCAGGTAGGTGTTGGTGGCAGCTGGACAATATGTTTTGCCATTCGTGTGGTGCGAGTGCTTCTACGAGTGATGCATTTTGTTGCTACTGTGGCAGTCGTCTTCGAGCTGAGTCAACACTAATCGGTAAGTTTGCCGCACGTGACGAATAGCTGTCAGGCAAACTCATAAGCATTATACATCCAGTGGCGTATTTAAGGGGGTGGGGGACGGTGCGATGCCCCCTCCTCCTTTTGCCCAACCATGAAAATTTTTTACAGGCCACTTTATATGAAAAGGTGCATTTTTGCCATTATCAAGCAAGAATTGGAAAATTCAACAATGTTTGATGGTTTTTTTCATACCGATACCATATGCAATTAAAATGGCCATGTGAGATTGCTATGACACCGGCGTCGCCGAACACTTTTGAAAACCAGCTGCAAGCCGTATAAGCCTATAATATTTCTCGGCGGCCGAGTTCAGTGTCCATGAGTGAGTGACCCAGCACTATATTAAACCAACCGCAAGGCAGTTGGCGTCTGGCTGGCGCACGCCATGGGTGGTGGTAAATACTATTTTATTATGTCAGATCTGAGTTTAACCTGAGATGAACCCACCCACAACTTGCATAGGCTACAGCAAATGAGATATAAGTCTATCCAAATTAGATATGCCTATTATTGCATGTAACGCGACTATGACAGCGCTCTTAAGATGCGTTCCTTTGCCCTGGCGACTGTGACACGCCTTATTCTCAGATAACACAAGCTGCAGTGGCATCGCAGAGTGCCAGATATCATAACGACGTTATCAGAACTCATCAGTATGAGAATCCCAGGAACCAAGCTCCGTATGCTAGTGTCATGATGTCATAATGTCATTAAGCGACCAAGTGCCCTATTTCACTGGAGAGATAGACAGTTTGGACACGCTTGCCCGCCCGCTGTCTTGTACAGCATTTGCTGTCAGTCCGCCACTCGCACACGGAACAGCTAGAAGTCAAAAAATTGATTTACAAAATGTAACTATGAGTTCACCTTCGTCATTAGCGAGTGGAGACGACAATGGCAAAGTGTCAGACCGCATACTTTTTACGATGTCAAACGCCAAAGACACGGTGCACCGCTTATGAGTGACGACATTAACGACGATCAACGGATCAAGCATTCTGAAGACGACAGACCGGGTTTGACATAGCCCATTTATTATTGTACTGTAGGCCTACTGTGCCTATTGTAAAGTTTATTGCCTTTTTTGTAACTCACATTAATCCGTGACGACGTTTTGCAGCTTGCTGAACTCTATTTTTGGCTAAAACTACGCAGATATTTGTAATTTTTTGCGTTTCCAAATTTCAGAAAAATGGGCGAATTTGCGGCTTCCATTGAACATTCAAAAACAAAAAGTGTTTAGCTTCAGGGCGTTCGCCTCCCTGACCCTGACCCCTGACCAGGGGCTCTGCCCCTGGATCTTGCTGGGGTCGCCGACCCCAGACCCCTGTTATAGGCTCGTGCTCTGCACGCTCAACATGCCCCCCCTTTGCCAAATTTTAAATACGCCACTGTATACAGGCTACGAGATCGCCCTTGTGGCAAATTCTAGTCATCTCACATGTAAACAGTCTCTAGCCCTGGCGTTACGGTAAGGTGTTAGGATTAGTATTAGTCGTTAGTGCTAGCGCTATCTTTTATCCTTACCCTAACAGCTGAGTAGAGCTCATACATGTATATGTCTTATGAGTTTTGGTGGCTAAACTGCAAAAATACTCCTCACAGAAGCATTGTCCACTCTGTATTCTGTTATTCAATTGCAATTTGTCACTGGTCAAGTAGTCCAATGAAGCACTACACCGGACCACACCGGACGGTTAGGGTTAGGGTTAGAGTTAAGGTTAGGCACTGGTTAATCGCACTGGACGTTTAGTGCAGTGTTTCATCAAACTCCTAGTTAAGTGTTTACCAAATAGCTGCAAAAGTACTAGCTAAAAAATTTTTCATACCGGTAACAGTAATTGAAGTAATACCACAGTACATATCAGTACTGGTAATGTCACCATGTTTGTCCCTTAACACAGGTTTAATAATACAAAATTTAAAATCATTCTGTACAAAAAAATGCCTCAGAATTGAATTTAGAATGTATGTGCACCCAACAGAATCTTTGCTACAGAAAACGTCATATTGCTTTTTGCAATACTTTTTTAGATCAGCCAACTGCATCAACCAGCACTTCAGCATCCGATAGTCAACGTCCATGTCCATTGAGCTATGACGCGTTTTTGGCATGTCGCAAACGCAAGAAATGTGACCGACAAAGTCACTTTGTCAAGGCGCCACACAAAGCAAAGAAAATCTAGTCTGTCTCGGTATGTGTCATTCTGTGCATTACGTACATGCTTGAAATGTGTGCAAATTGCTAGTAAAGAATTGGGGTTCTTGCACCCACTATGTCATTGGAGTGACCCTCTATCTCAGATAAATTTAACCTCCTTTGGAGTTGCCTTAACCCATCTCCCCAGCCACAGGGGTTGCCTCAGCCCCTAGCTCATTGGAAATGAAATCAGCTGTAGTAACATGTTATTTAATATTTCGCTCTTGTACATTTTAGGTCTAGCTGGAGCAAAGTTTTTATGCGTGAAAGCAGCTACTGGTTTCAACGCGTATTAGCCATCGCAAATTTTGTCTGTCTGTTTGTCTGTCACACGGGTGGATCAGTCAAAAACGGTGCAAGCTAGGATCACCAAATCTTCACCGTCGGCTGTCTGGAAGTCGCTGTATCTCGGTAACGGTGCGAGATAGGGCCTAGGTCACTATTAAATTACTAATAAAAAGTTGTACACTGGCTCTCGATTGGCACCAAATTCAATGACCTTGACTGACCTTGAACGCAAAAGTAAGAGTTTTATGAATTTTTTTGGGCGTTTTCGGGCTGCGACACAAATCCATATCATTCACAAGGTGGCACCACACTACTATCGTTATGCTAGCCAGATAGGGGATTTTGGTATTTTTATATTAACTTAGGGTAAACATTTCAATTTTCAGCTAAACTACTAAACCGGAAATGCTATAGGTTTTCGCGCGTTTCGTGAGCATTAGCTCATATTTCTTGTTATTATGGGATTCGTCATTTCTTAGGTGCAGTGAGCC
>Ga0056128_1012400_pt1 | contig 10410 bp, 7 predicted proteins | sample WorMetLIZISLAND2_FD_71113 | JGI IMG/M metagenome (GOLD analysis project Ga0056128, IMG submission 71113) | Marine gutless worms symbiont microbial communities from Max Planck institute for Marine Microbiology, Germany - Olavius geniculatus... ... | reverse complement strand
CCAATTTTGTCCCAAATTTCACTGCCATGGCAACGGGGGTCGGTCAGGGAAAATGCGAATGGCAACATTCAGTGGCCAATCCCCAAAAACCCCCCTATGGACGCAAAAATCTCACAGATATCTTTTATACAAGTGTTCTGCCTGTAAACATAATTATTATCAGACAACTGTACCATAAATGTCTGCACGTGCACTGTGAACTCCCATCAACCAATCAAAGCACATTTCCATAGTGTCGTACGTCACAAACGAATCAAAGACACATGAAAGTTATCAACAAAATCTGACATAGTTTCTCAAACAGGTTGGATTAGTAAATTGATTTTGACAGCCGTTTTGAGTCTTTTGTGACTGTTGAACCATTCTGATGAGTTCTTTACCATCAGCAGATAAACTGACACTTTCCTGTTAGCAGTACTACTGACATATATTTTAAGGAGTGGGATGCAGCCTAAGAGCCGTCTAATTAGACTTTGGTGGCAATTCAAACAAAATCTGGTAATTCTGTTAACGTCCAAGTTTTTTGCTAATGGTAGCTGCTGATAGATCTCTCGCTGTCGAAGAGATTTCCATTTGGTACGAATATCAGTGACACAAACAACAAACTATCAAAATATGTAGTCTGGGAAAGTCCACAAACACCAGCAAAAACAACTGCAACAGTGATAAATATAAAGAATGAAAAAGTGCTTTGGAATGTCACGTGCATGGTGTAACACTGTGTTAGCTGACACCCAGAACTGATAAACAAGCTTAACCCCAGCCAGGCTGGCTAGTACTTCATTTACTACCTGAAATGCATGGAACACTGAGTTTACTGTGGTGTTGATTATATACCGAGATAGTTTACCTGTCTGCAGACGGTCACCCCATCCAGGTAGCAACTACTTGACCACGGCGACCTGAATGCAAGGTGAATTCAAAGCCATTTAGTCTTAACCACAAATCCAGCATCCTAACTGTTACGTAGCTGAGCTAAAGGCCTCGATGACCATGGAAAATCCAACTTCTGACACAAATCACTTTTTTTAATGTTCAACAGAGATAGGTAATGATGCTGACATACAGAGTGGACTCAGATAAATGTAACACAAGAATTAGTTGAGTACTGTAAATTTTTTGGCAATTGAAAAAAAATCTTGAAATTTCATCCACATCCAAGTTCCACAGAATTGCCGCACTATAGCACTAGCTGTCGACAAGTCTCTCGCTGACGGTTTTGGTTACTGTATTTAGTAACGAAACAACTCACTGTTTCGACCAAAGCTGACACTCACTACAGCGCTTCCCACCTGAACCAAAGCAGAAAGCAAAACTGCACTTAACGTCAGACTCAGTGCCAAAAATGGAAATCGAAAATTCACAACGTACACGAAATATTTGTCGACGACGTCACTCAGAGCATCCAGCCAATCGTGCTGAGTCGGAGTGATGTGGCGCACTCGATAGGCTATCAGGTTCATCATTGAACTTTCCTGGCAAACAACATACAGCGCAGTTCAGTTCATTTCAGTCACTTTGTACATGCCTTTAGTTTACACTAAGTGGGGCTGCGCTACGTGATAACATTGCTGGTCATATCAATAAGGTTATTCGACATTGGGCTGGGTTAGTACTGAGATGGGCGATCTGTCTCGGATGTATCATCTTCGTATTCGACAAAGCCACCAAAACGGGAGCTTAGCCTGGCCATCTGTACATCTCGTTATAGCCATTGCTAGGAAACAAACAGCTTGTTCTGAGTAACAGTGAACCCCGTTACCAGAACTGCTGAGAAAATCAGTTCAAGGTGACTTGAGCTTAACTGGGTTTAACTCCTGCTGGCTCAAAGTGACAATAAGAAGATGAGCTCCCACGCAATGGACCTAGCAGTCTATGCAAAATCTAATTCTTCTCAGTTTACCCTTACACGAACAGAGATTAAAGGTCCATGGCCACGGTCAAACCCGCTCGCACAATTTCTGTAGATTTAAATTAGACATTTAACCTTGTATATATAATATGTCGATTTGAGCTTCATAAATATATGAAATTAATGTGTGATTTCAAACAAAATGAGGCATTACGTTACGTTATGCAAAATATTCTAATCTATCAGTGCCCGCGGTGAAGTCATGACCCTAGCCCATACAGATCATGAATATTAATGGCTTAGCCAACGACGTCATCATTCTAGGCTAGGCCATTAATATTCATGACGTCTATAGGCTAAACTCATGACGTCACCGCAGGTCATCATGGCGGCGCGTTTTCTACGTCGTTTTCGTAGATCATCGACTTCAAAGGTAAATTTTGCCGTGTTGACAGAACGCTGGGCGCCGATATTACTGTCAAAGTTATCAGAAAATTCTGCACTTTTGGGAAAATAAATAAAATGTATATGTTAATTTTGGTGACCACGGACCTTTAAAGCGAGATGAATTACACAGGAAGTGTTTACCGGTCGTTGTCCGGCACACGACTCGACGATAACAAATAATCTCTCTGTAGAGCCATGGAACTCGCTGTGCTCATAGCGCTGCTCTATGCTACTGATTAGCTCGTGAATTCCACCAATGACAGCCGAGGAACACATCGACTCCGCCTAGATCACAACACTCCACCAATCACAGCTGCCGTTGAGCACAATGAATCCACCTCCATTATGCAACATTCCACCAATGATAGTCAACAAACACATTGAATCTGTCCACATCACAACAATCCATTCAACATCAGATGTGGTGGTCAAACTGGCGTGACATAAGATCACAATATAAAACCGTTTGTTATACCTCATCGCAAAATACTTGCATGCAATTGGTCCAAATCACATCACGTGACATTCACAAATACGCACTATTCACCAATCACTCAGCCAACCAGTCAATATTATGCAAAATGATGAACAAAACCCAAGTTCGTGATGTGATACAAAACAAAAGCCCAGTTGTTGCTAAAAGAAGCCAACCACACTGCTTTCACCCGAAGGCTAACCAATGCAAACCTTTCTTAGTTCTTACATAACTTGCGATCGTAAACTGCCGGCCATGCACCGAAGTATCACTAGTAAGCAATTTGCAATGTGTATATTTAAATGCAGCTATTATCACCATTTAGGGAAATGGGAAGTGGCAGACGGGTCCAGGTAGCGATCGGGAAACCATATTTGTTTCTTCAGACGTTTTTTCGACAAGATGTGTCACTGCAGATGACAGAGAGACAACAGATAAACACAAGCTTGTAACATCATCGTGATCATTAGTATGGTCGGCCAAAAACGCAAATAAATTCCACGTCCATAATCTGACATAAAAAAGAAAACAGAAATGAAGTCAAACCTGAACAGAATTCATGAGCGCCTCGGTAATGTCGAGAATAAGGTCCCAGGTGAGGGAGTCTTGCTCTGCACCGTATTTATGCACTAGCCTCTGCACTGATAGTACTACTTCCAGTGCTACTATACTTGTACCACTCATCACCAGCGCCTGGACACAAAACAACTACTATATAACCCACTACCCCTTAGATCAACTCAGCCTGGCCTTCCCAACAGGGTAGTTAAAACAAATACCAGCCTGTCCACATGGGATCAAAACAGGGCACAGTCAGCCAGTCACTCAAATAGTCAGTGCTACTATGTTTGCACTAATGATGATTCGATATCAGGATTTCAATTTCGATACGATATTGATACGATATTTTAAAAATCGATTTTTATAATGATAAGTATGTAAATCTAACACAAGAACAAGAACAAGACGTGAACGTTCAGCGAGGCAGTTTGTTTTATGTAAATACTAAAAAAATGTGCCACTGAACTGAAAAATTAACTATAGACTGTCATAAGTGTCGTTAAATTACGACATTATAGTTTGTTTGCTTCGGTTAGTTTAGCATTTTCTCCGCTTATTTTTTGTTATTTTGTCAATGCAGTAACAAAAATGTAAACTATATATATCAAAAATATGGTGACATAAAAAAGATATCGCAATATATCGAAAAATTCTATATTTTTGATGATACGATACGATACGATATATTGATATCAAAAATGATAATCGACCAAAATATTCATAGGTCTGGGTAACGCTGTTACCCGGACCAAGCGGAGTCCGGGGCGAAGCATCAGCCACTGAGGCATTTTTGTGCATTTTAAGCTCAAAAGTTACCACTAATAAACACAATTTTCTGTTGCTGCCATACAAATTATGTGTAACAGACAAAAAAATGAAATGCGTGAGATAAAACATAAGCGGGCGAAGAAGCGTGAGTTAACTGCAAATGCGTGAGACTCAAGTGAGATGCGCTGAGACTTGGCAGGGCTGATAATAATGAGAGGCATGATGCGTTCATTCCACACACGGCAAGAGTAACCGGTATGCAAAAGTTCAATTTAAAAAGTCATAATAATTAGGGGTTAGGGTTGCAGAGCTGTAGGTGGACGACCGCATACAGTCCACAGCATGTTTTCACTAAAGCAAAGAACAGATGGGTGGTGACTTGGTGGTGTAACGCTAAGGTGTCAGACATACGATCCAGTGGTCATGGTCTGACTCCCAGTGAAATGGCTATCAGGTGGTTGTCACCAGAATAAGTGATTGTCGGCAGATCTCAGCATATAACCAACTACTTAGGTCAACTCAGCCTGGCCTTCCCTCCAGGGTAGTTAAAACGAATACCAGCCTGTCCACATGGGATCAAATCAGGGCACATTCACCCGTATCAGGTGGCAGTTGACTCAGTAGCTCAGCGATGGGTTTGCCATTAAGAGCTATAGACAACCTTTAAACTAAGATATTTTTATAGTCTCCAATACGTGCTGAGACTGCAGCTACCTGCAGGAAGCCGGCCAGCACAGCAGCAGGAGGATATCTCAGCGTTGGCACACGATTAGCTCCCCACAGAGCCATGCCGATGAAGAATATAGCACCACGTAACATCGGCGCACGACTGGGTACTGCGTTAGCTCTACATGTTGCATAGATACAGATCGGTGACAATACACACTTGAGGTACGTACGATATGACAAAAATGAACTCAAATCTTAGTCTGACAATACGGAGTTAAATCGCACATGAACAAAACTGAACTGAACATATAGAACCACTTAACATCAGCGCACAAATGGGTGCAGCATTTGCCCTATAGATGTATTGCATAAACACAGATCGCTAAGAATACACACTAACAGCTAAACCTCCTTAGCCAGTTAACCCAGAAAGTGTCCTTTCACATTCATTCCAAAGGTTGGCAGCCTGGTGCTGCAATATCAATGGTGGCCACACCAAAAACACTCTATGCTGAATTGCATTAGTACTGATATGGCTGACCAACGGCAGCTAAACTGTCTTGAAACTCAAGTACCAGTAAGCCGGTAAAAAAGCCACCCAGGTCAACTCAACCTGGCCATCCATGTGTGGGCAAGTGCAATGACTACCACTTTAAAATATTATTACATCAAAGTGTCAAAATGCACTTATGTATGTCGCAGAAGTAGAAGGACAATACGTAACGTACTTGTCCTGCAGAAGGTGTCCCATGATGAAGACTGCTCTGTGTCCAAGATGAGATTCTAACAACTTCCTCATTAACTGACAAATTAAACAATATTAAATGATACATTATTTCCATTATTATTAATATTTACTGGAAATATGCGTATTTGGTAAAATAAAAAAGCACATTCTAAATTATACTGTTTACTATTCAACCAAATACAAACGTTTAGCTCTTGTTATTTGGTTACAGTATAATTCTGTATTTGCAAAGTTGTAATACGATACCCATGTTCGCTTCAAACTATTCAAACTTTTTGCATGAATGCAATTATTCAAACTGGCATCAGCAATTGGCCGAATATGAATACAAGCAGCACAACAATCTACAATCTACGTGAATAAAGCCACAACTACCAATTTCCTGACCGCAAAAGAATCCTCAATAACACAAACTTTAGTATGAAAATGCTGTATAATGAACGTCCTTATTGACAACAATTTTGGCCCTTCAGGCCTCATCTCAGCCTATGGCTTTGATTCCGGATTTCGCGGATCACGGTCTGCGAATATTGCAGCTCCAAAGTCCGCACACAATGCAGCAGCAGCAGCAACAAGCTAGCTGGGCTACTGGCTAGCAGGCTAGCCTGCAAATCTACATTAGCCCGCTGCACAGCCCTCTGTGGCCTAGGAGGTGGGGGCTTTTAGAAAAAGTGAAATTTTCTCAAAGGGACGATCCCTTAACGACATCTGACCTAGCCTATAGCACAGCCATGTTAGACACGGGTCTGCATGCAAAATTTTGCTGCCTTTCGTGGTGCCGTTTCAGAGTCAACTCCAATGGTAATTTCTTTCAGCTATTATACAGATTTTACTTAATTCAAGATGATGTACAGCAGCGGCTAGTCTATAATTTTTATTAAAGATTAATGAACGAATGAACAGACTGATAATGAAGGGTGAATGGTCACTAGTGTGAAAGCGCACTAGCCTAATATTGGCAAACGTCTATACCGGTACCCAGCGTAGCTTGGTAGCATGCCAAACTGGTAACCGCAAGGTCCCTGGTTTGACTCCCGCCCGGTGGAGTGCCAAGTAACAACTCTGGACAAGTTGTTCACACACATGTGCCTCTGTCACCAAGCAGTACAATTTGGTACCGGTCAAAGGGCAGTAACGCTCTCTGTCTGGTAAGGCAATACTAACCTTGGGTCTGATGGAAAATAATGGCAGCCTAACCTTGGGTTTATAACTACGTCACCAGCGAGCTGACTGCCTAGAGATCAACGCTTGTATTGAGTATGGGCTAATTTTATCTTTTTATACCGGTCCTTCGTAGCCAAAGTCCACCAAAGCCAAAGATGCAATTCATCCATAATCCTAACCCTAACCGCCATGCTGTTCAAACTAGTGCCGCTTTGGATTAGTGAACTGTCGCTGAACGAAGAAATGAATGAGTGATTTGGTAAAACTCTAATATTAGCCCGTTCATCAAACATAAATGGAGTGTAGCTTACAGTCCAGGTCTGTTGAGCGACTCTGTCCCTATTGACAATGCAGCAGAGACAGGCTGTGAACTGAGACAGGTTTTCTGACGGGATGTAACAATATGGCAGCGTAGCTTCCAGCACTCGTAGACACACCTGATGTCCAGCAAAGCACAGTGCTAACAGCATGAGTAATAGTTAACGACAACGCGTGAGTTCATGTTTCGTCGAGAAGTAGGATTATCGCTTCGGTCAACACTTTCTCTTAGAATAAATACCAAGATAATCGGAAACATGAACTGATGTTAGAATTCGGTGTTATCTTTCTTCTAAGAACCAACATTTCCAATTATCTACCAGATAAGAAGAAAGATAATTGGAAACGGCAGCTAACACCAAAGTTAATCCGAGCATTACCGATTAACACCAGACAGCTCCAATGCAAAAAAATAGGCATAATTTCTTAATCCCTAGCGATCAGAAACTTTCTAATCGCTTTTCAGTTCATCTATGGTTAAGAAGTAAGTTAATCGGATTTGGTTCTTAGCAGATGTCAGATTAAGCGGATGTCGATTAGAAAAAAAGATAATCCTACTTGACAAAACATGAACTCACGCAATGTTTATGGTGCCGTCATCATGCCACTGCCACTGCAAGAGTTCACCTGGCCCAGACTAGCAGTTACCGTTGCCATTCATCATTACTCAGCCCGAAAGCATTCTACAGAGTGTAGAAGGCTGAGTTAACCTGGTGGCTGATTAAACACTGAGATGGCTTACCTAAGATCTATCTGTTCTTCAACAGCACTGACTGCCACCACCGTAACATAAGAGACTCCAACCCTGTTGCTCTGCAAATGCTGACTATTTACTGACTACTTCCTTTCTTACTTATTTCGAGAATCATATTTTTGCTGTCTTCTCTTAGACACTGATCACGAATTTGAAAAGGCCGATGTTGTGGGCAAGCTGAAAGTTGAGCGACATTGTGGTAGATGCTGATTTCAACAGATACAAATGAGCAGATGCTGCAGCCTCTGTATTCACCTCTACTTCGGAGTCGGATGCAACACTTCCAGCCACCTGACAGGTGTGTCTAAACAATCACAATGGCAATACACTGACAGTTAAGCAAGTCCAACGCAGCTTTGCAGCTGCATCTTTTGGCTGCGTGGGTTCAACCCAGGTGCAAATTCGCCTTCCCCTGGGGTCAGGAACCCATCTAGCACAATTTGTCACTGAATGCCATCTAAATCTATCAAATAGCATGAGCAGGGTGCATGAATGTGACAGATGACAGACCACACTATGGAGAAATGTGTAGCTATAGGTGGCATCGCATGTGCAAGAGCAATTCTGCTTAATAATAAGCAGACAAAATGTTTTCTACAACATAGGTAAAAAGTAAACTTAAAATACAGGACACATTATAAAAATGCATCAATATAAAATGGTTAAAAAAAATTTTTTATCTTTGCCATAGTATTGGCCTGAGGCCTCCATTTGTGGCCCTTCAGGCTTCAACTCGGCCTGTGGCCTCGAAACACAGCACTGCAGCAAAGCTGCTAGCTATAATAATGCTCATGATGCGTCACCATGGTGATGATGTCTATATGATGTCACAGCCAATCACAGTCCAAACTGAAACATCCCTATTTTAAAGATATGGATTCTGGTTCAAATAAGGCTTCAACATTGGTTGTTGACAGAAAAGATATTTCCCCTGTAAAAACGTGTTCCAGCAATCTAAACTAATAAGCTTTTGTTAAACTAACCATTAATTGTACAAGATTCCTCTAAAGAAACTTGTGGGGAATAGATACCAATCATATGCATTTCTGTCAATCAAAGCATCAAAAATAGTTTTAAAAAATTAGTATTAACAAGCAAAGGAGTTATAACAGTATCATCGAATTTAAAACAAAGAACAAACTCATGATAAAAGCACCAGTATTGACAAAAACTATGACAAGTTCTATGGTGCATTTCAAGGTGGCCACAAAATAGAAGAAAAAATTGCCTACATTTTCTGGGCTTTTCCAGAGCCATAAGCTTACTTTTCCATATGTTATCACAGTGTTTTTCAACCTTTTTGCTGCAGCGGAACCCTACATAAGTGTGACAATCACTCACGGAACCCCATGCAATGATAAACGACTTCAGCGGTGTAGGCAGTGGAATTTTTAGGGTGTCTGGGGACCGATGTCCTCAGTGGAGTCGAGAGGCAGAAAACCTGTAAGAATCTAGACTCTGGGGCATATCCCTCAAACGCTGACGATAAAGCAGCAGGCAAAAGACTCGTTTAATTTGACTGTATTAAATAATATTATTTAGCAATTTTGTTTTATCCATAACCAAAATCACCGGTCACCAACGGGACAAACATTATCATTTGATCTTCTACTTTTTTACGCCCACGAACGGCTCAGGGGTCTGGACCCCCAGCTAGTTGCGCTGATGGGTGAAGCTTTTTATATTTTTCAAGCAGAGTGCTGTAAGAAATGAAAGTTTTTTAATAAAAAAACACACGATTTCATAATACTAACACTAATAAATTAGTGTTCGATGTTCAATGCAAATATTCTAACATTGTTAACAACAAGAAAAATATTCAACATTGCATGATAAAGTAGATGGTTAGAGGGGCTAATTTGGAACTAAGCATGATCGGTGCGTAGGGGGCTACACTTTAATGGCTTGGTTTGATGTAATTTCGCACGCTAGGTTAATTTGTTTCATTTTTTTACTGACCAGCCGCGGAACCCCTGGCATATGCTCGTGGAACCCTTGGGTTCCGAGGAACACCGGTTGAAAAACACTGTGTTATCATAACATAAAATAATTTTGTAATAATGGTAATCCAGAGAAGCACTATAAACTCATCCAGCATGGTCCAAGGCGAAACCCCGACTGCAAACGTATTTGAGAACATTTTGCACCCCGAAAACCGCATCTGGTGACACTACACTGTTTGTTATAATTTTTACCTAAGATTATACTGATAGTTCCCCACGTTCTCCAAGTTCCAAAAATTCCCCCAGTATTCCAGTTTTTCAGGTTTGTGGCCACCCCGTAATGTAATTAGATTTTGGACACACCTGATAATACCAGAAACGGCCTCCTCCTTCAAGTAGACAGCGTTGTACTTCATCAGACTGATCATGAAGTTGAAGAGATCAAACAGTTTCTTCGTTGACGACAAGCTCTGTAGTAGCTCCAGCAGAAAGTCGCCTGCAGACATTTTAAATTCCATTTATCGCTCATAATTTAGTTGCTATTGCACGTACTTGCACGAAATTTCATATGCAAACTAAGTTTGACGTTCTACATGTAGTTATGCCATAAAATTGAACAAAAATGAAATTGAACATTTCGAAGGCCGCCATTTTGTATTTTAACACAAAGCGTAACAAATCAGCTGCCGACTGAAAAAGGTTCATAAAATG
>Ga0056128_1012398_pt1 | contig 10410 bp, 7 predicted proteins | sample WorMetLIZISLAND2_FD_71113 | JGI IMG/M metagenome (GOLD analysis project Ga0056128, IMG submission 71113) | Marine gutless worms symbiont microbial communities from Max Planck institute for Marine Microbiology, Germany - Olavius geniculatus... ... | reverse complement strand
GTACTTGTGTATTAAGGGCAGTGTTCAGTACTTTTAGTCTCACTGTCCGGTCCTACTGCATTGTCATTTGCATGTTTTAAATTGTTTTATTGGACAAATAAAGATTGATTGATTGATGCAACCTTATTCGTCAATTAAACATTGACAGCTTAATTAACAAAAATACAAAAAAAAACAATTTAGCTAACATATAAATAACACTAGTAATTAGCATTACTAGAAAGAAGGGACAGAACGTCTATTGCCACGTCTTTGAATGCTTGGCAAAATATGTTATCTAGCACGATACACTTTCACAAAAATTTATACTGTCTATTTGCTACTGCATCAGATGGTGTTTGGCAGCTGAATACTTGTTTAAACATTCCAACCATTTCTTGAAAGCGTGTAGAGAAAATTTTGTTAAAGGTGCAGCGCAGGGCAAAATGAACGGCATTAAGCTGAGATAGTTTGTTTTACCCCGTTTACACGAGGAAGCATTCGTGAAGCATTTACGAAGCTCTAAAAGCGCTCTTAAACATATTTGATACTTCAAACATTCGTGGAGCATACTTAGACCACACTTAGAGCGCTCTGAGAGCACATGTCGTGCACTCTTAGAGCTGGCTTGATAGCGGTATACATTGTAAACATCCACGAAGCTAGCTATAGCTACGTGTGCTCTAAGTGTGCTCCATGAATGCTTCCTCGTGTAAACGGGGCATTAGTTAAATGCGCCAAGGGACGCTAAAATCGCGACACATAACAACGCGGTACCAGATCAGAAGTTGAGCAAAAAAGGCTTTTTTCTACAGCGAGCACAAACAGTACTGTCAGTCTGACCAATGTCAGCGAGGTTAGTATATGTGAAAGTTAAGCCCATATATCAAGTATGGAATATCGTGCCATAGCAAAAAGCAATGGATATGTTTATACCCACGCAAATCGACTTTATAAACGCATGCGCACTGTTGGGCCGATGAAATACTTAAAATATATAAAAATGGATGTTGAACTGACTGATTTTGCTTTTCTTTGTGCCGTTGTTTTCGCAACTAAACGCGCGTCAAAGTTCATTCAATGTTAAACTGACTATACGGGTTACGTGAAATTAAGCGTAATTTTATGCGTCATTTAGCCTTACTTCACGTTATCAGAAACATCTCGTGAAACACTAAAACGTTACAATAAAATAATCGTACAATAAAACAAGTCTCGCGACGTCCACATCTGCTATTTGGTGCCACGTTGTCCATTCTCGCGATGACAGTCCCCTCAAATTTGATGGTCTCGCGATGTCACGTCTCGCGATTTCAATCGCCCGACAATAATTGCTGGATTATGAAATTAGGACAAAGACAAAAATATACTGCACAAGCACACTCCGTCACGCCCAGTGCAGACGTACTACGCGGCCGTCCACTTATAAAGCCGGCTACTCTTGCTCGGGGTTGTAGTAGTCGGGAAACGTTAGCACTAATTTTGGTATTCTGTTTTTTTTGTTTAAGTTGACCGTATTTAAGTAACGGTGGAGCTTATGGTACGCTTGTCGTCCGTCGTTCGTCACGAATGTATTGTGGCCAAACAGTGCGTGATAGAGCCTAGGTTGCTATTGATCAGTAATAGAAAGTCGCATATTGGCTATTAAATGGCATGAAAATCGACGTTCTCACTAACTATTAGATACCAGACGATTTGCTAGCGTTAATGGCATTTTCTGTGTAAAAAATGCCATTAACGTTAGCAAATCGTCTGGTATCTGATAGTTACGTTGACTGAAGAAAAAGTTAGGATACCAGGGTACGTATGCTATATTAATCAATATTTAAGTTTATTTTGATAAAAAAAACGTTAAACAAATAACCTGTTGTTATAGCAGCGAGTACTTTGCTGCCCTGTCCGATCGGCAATGCGATGAGAAAGAGGTTCGCGATAACAGCCATTGCTATGGTGAGAACGTGTGGCCAGAAGCCATGACGACAACGAATTACCTGTCGCGTAAAACACAGTACAGCAATCAATAATCGAATAGAGAGATTATGAAAGATCTTTCCGCGCCTCGAATCTAACTTTTTCTTTACGCATAAACACACACACACGTTATATTGTCGGCAAACGGGCATTTTCAGTCTACGGTGCCAACTAATGGAAGAATTTTCTATCGGGTATTACTTCTGCACAGCCGAGTCTTTTTTGGTCTTCAAAACTCGCTTCATTCGTCGGTCATAGCCTAGGCCTGCACGAACATACTCATATGACGTGCGTCTAAAAATAATGCATATTATTTAAACAACGTTAAACCATTTAATGATGATAATAACAATAATGATAATGATTGTGATGATAATAATAATCAATTGATAGCCAATCACCATTAAATAAACATCTACCGTAAAGAAAACACGAACGTCTGCAAAAGAATCGTCACTTTTTACATTTTCAATAAAATATTTTCACACTAAAACTCAACCAAATCGTATCGTGCTTTTAAATTTCGGAACGTTTACAAAATAATGAATAAAACGTATGTGCGAGTACAACGTGTCCGAAAAAAAACATCTCGAACATTATCGATTGTCACTTTAAGAAGGAATATCCAATTTTAGTAGTTTTTCGCACGATCATTTCTGGCACAACTAACCATCAAATAACCGTTCAATATTTCATTTCACCCAGTGTCTGTTTCTGCACTACCTTGGGAAAACAAAACCAATGAAATATGAGTTAAAATCAGTGTTCGAATTGTTGGGGGTTGGGGGTTCAACCCCATAAAACCCTGTCAAATTATGCAATGGGAAGTCAGCTATGTACAATATACATAGGATTTAGATCACAATTTTGGTTAAGCCCCGACCATCGAAAAGTTCAACCTTCCAACTAATTTTTTTACAATTCAAACACTGGTTAAGATTAACAGAAATGCGTCAAAAAGCATCACCAACATTATCAAATGTGACTTGAAAAAGAATTGACAGATTTTAATAATTTTTGGTGGAAACATTTTTGACACTACTTAACATCAAATGATCGTTCTACTTTCCACCTCACCAGATGTCTGCTTCTGTGCACTACCTGGGAAAACCCTAACGGGCAAAATATAATAAAATGCAATATTTCGTTGGTTTTGTTTCCCCAGGTAGTGCAAGAACAAACAATGGCTGCGGTGAAAAATTGGACATTCGTTTGATCGCCAGTTGTGTCAGAAATATTGTTGTCAAAAATTATTAAAATCTGATAATCCTTCTTCAAGTTACAATCGAAAATGTCTAAGATGTTTTTTTCGGACACGGTGTATAAGCGAACAAAGCCGATCATTTACCTGCAGAAACGTTCTGGCTCCGGGGGCCTTGATGCGAAAGTCGCCAACAACAATTGTGAAGAGTAACAGAAGAGACGTCGTGGCCGCTGACAGCCAAAAGTGCCCTGAGATACCCCACTAAACAAAAAAACAAATACCGCACACGATGGGAAATTGATAGCAGGGAAATAAACATATGAATAGCATGGTTTACCGGTTACAAGGTAAAAGCCTGGCGTGACTGATCGAGGTGGTGGTATTCTGCGTACTGCACCGCGGCGCGGGTCTACTGTTTGCTAACACAAGCAATGGATTACCGCATAGTGCGCCGGGGTGTCCTTAGCTGACGTCTATCAGCTGCCAATTGTAATGAGCTTTTTGTTACAAGTCTGTCTGAATTGTATTGGATTTTAAATGGTGGTGTTATAGCCAGGGATGGACACGGGTCGGGTCGACCTGCGGGTCGGTCAGGTCGGGTCGGGTCAGAATTTCTGAAATACGTTATTTGTCAGTCGAGTTAAGTAAGTTTAGCTATTCTTCTATATAAATTTATGTTTTATTTACTTACTTTCTCCCAGCACTGAGTTTTGTAAATAACTAAGTGAATAAATTGCTAATTACGTGGATTTTTATAGCCCATCAAAATAAACACCTAAACGCATCTAACGAGCCTCTATTGTCTTTCATGTAGTGCTCACATTGGATGCCCATAAATTGTTGCTGATTTGCCGTGATAGCACTACGACCACATTCAGGGAGTCCCTGGCACTGACCACTGACAAAGGATCAGATAACAAGTTGCCGGGGTATCACAGACACAGCGCCGAGACGGCGAAGTTTTATACAGGGTGGTCCAAAAAAACGGCACAAAGTTTGTGGCACCATAATTTTGCAACCGTACATCACAGAGTCATGCGGTTTTCAGCAAAATGCTCTAAAAAAAATTCTTTACACGATTAAAGTTAGTGTTTAAATATTCTTTGTTTTTGCCGCTGGCAAGTGAACTATTAAAAAAACAGTATTACCTTCAATGTATCTTTATCCGTAAAAACATGCCACTATTATTTTATGAATAGCTCCTTGAAACATTGGCTGATTTCAATAATTTTTGGCACGCGACATTAAGAAGAAACTTGACGCAAAGGTCTGTAGTTTTGGCCACCTCACTTTAACGTTGTCGCTACACTACCGTGTGAGATGCAGAAGTCGCAGTTTGGCCATTGACGACAATGAATTCCTACCGGGTAGCGTATACATCGGCTCAGAAAATATTAACTGAATAGTGACAAACACAGTGAGCAATTATTATCACTCAAAAAATCACATGTGTCACATCACATCATTTTCATTTTAGCATGTGCTCAAAATGTCCTCCTGCAGCACAAACGCAAGCGGTAGACGTTGACACAATTTGCCAACAGCACGTTCAGTAACTGCATGACTCAAGCAGCCCACTTGATGTTGATGTAATTTCAGTTTCTCGACTTAGAATTTTAAAATAAAGACGAAGCAACAGATTTTCAATGATTTTGTAATTTCAGTAATTTTCTGAGCTGATGCATGCACTGCCCAGTATGAATTCATTGTTGTCAATGGTCAAACTACGACTTCTGCATTTCACAGGGTAGTGTAGCGACAACTTTAAGGCGAGGTAGCCAAAACTACAGACATTCACGTCAAGTTTCTTTTTAATGTCTCATGCCAAAAATTATTAAAATCGGCCAATGTTCCACGGAGTTATTCATAAAATAATTGTGGCACGTTTTTTACGGACCGCGGTGTCAAGGGTAAAACTGTTTTTGCATCGTTCAATTGCCAGCGGCACTAACAAAGAATATTTAACTGCTGTATTCAAATACTAACTTTGGTCATGTAAAGAATATCTTTCGGAACACTTTTTGCTAAAAACCACATGACTCTATGACGTACGGTTGCAAAATTATAGTGTCATTAACTTTGTGCCGTTTTTTGGACCACCCTGTAGTTTTAGTTCTAGTTGCAGCAGTCGGCCACAAGCTACTGATATGCAAATAAGAGTCAGTATACTGTCTCAGCTGTACTCTCTCAGTATGCATAAAGTTCAACTCCGTGCATTCGTCATCATGACTTCAGCAAGTGAGGTCGACAAATATGTATTTTTACAACCTCTTTGGTGAGCGTTTACACCAATTTTGGCTTCTCCGCACCTTTTTGCTTTTCAGTTAGAGGTCCGTACGGGACAAATAAGCAGGCAGTCGAAAGGAGGTACGGGGGATAAGTTATCTTGGGTCCCGTTTGGGGCCCCGCCGTCGCTCTAAAATATAAAGTACACCAGAATGCGCCATTTTAAGAAATTCAAAATTTTTTTCCCAGAGGGCCCCGCGAGAATGTTTTTCCGGGCCCCGCCGTGACTCTCGACGTCCCTGAAAACGAAACATGCAAAGCACGTAATCGGATCTATCAGGACTACCGCATAATAAACAAATAAACAACAAGTAAAAGATAAATTATGGAGCGCATTCTGTTAAAAAACGATCACTGACCATGTGGACGCCACCGAATGGAGGTAGAAAGAACGCAGGCCAGAGCCAGGAAGACACGACCATGCACGCGACGAACGCAAAGTTCTGATCGCCTCCAGCATCAAAGAACGTGTCGACCAGATATATGTCATTGTAGATCGCTTTCCTAAATATCAGCAGCAAGTCAACCATCGGTCAATGAAACACGTATTATGCAATGGCAGCACCATGCAAGTTATAATGTAAACACCACCCAACATTTACACCGTGAAACATTGCTCCGTGAAACATTGGCCGATTTTAATATTTTTTACTGCGCGACATCGAGAAGAAATTTGATGCAAATGACTGTAGTTTTGGCCGTTTCACCTTAATACTCGCTATATTATTTTGTAAAATGCAAAAGTAGTAGTTTGGCCGTTTACAACAATAAATTCTTACTACGCCAAAAAATATTAAAGTCGGTCAATGTTTCACGGGGCTATTCAAAAAATAAAAGTGACAACTTTTTATAGACCACTATGTATAAAATTGGATACATAGTACTATAAAAATAAATAAATGAAAAAAGCTATAAAAAGTACGGCATTAAAGATTTAAGCATACGTTCAAAATAGGAGTTTTAAAACTACAATTATAGCCCAGCCCACACTATATTAACTTATTTTGGGTACATTTAACAAAGCATGCAAATTTGTATCTTTGATTGTTGCCGTTTTCAAGGTTTGTGTGTCAGTATGTACTACAAACTGTCTTATTATTGTCTAAATGCGCTTGGAGGTCGTGCTTTGTCTGGACAAAAAAACATAAACATTATCTTTGTGAAATCGTGCATAATCACGTTATGTAGCGTCGGAAAAATAATCAAATCATAAATGGAAGCAAAGTATTTTAGTATCACAGTTACCTGACGGTTAAGAATATAAGAGATATGATCAAGGCGAAACCGCATATGCCCAGAATTAGACCGATGTTCTCTCCGGCCAGCAAATTGGGCGTGATGTCCGTTGACCTTGGCTTCGTCGCAGCTGGATACGCGCTGCAGTGTGACGATGACGTCACCGTCGTTGCCATGGCAACCAGGCATGACGTCACCAACAAGGTGCGCGTCGTCATGATGATTGAATGCTGTAAAGTTCTGTACAAATAACAAGTAAGTTCCTGAATGCTTGTCGTAACAGCACCAAATATTGACGTTATAAGAATTTTCTTCACCGATATGCTTTGCAGTAAATAATAATTTTGCAATTGAATCTGATTAAAGATCCCGTTACACTTCATGGGCGTCGCTACATTACTTTGCGAAATATAGTTAGTTTTAGAATGAGTCAGTTACAAAGTATTGTATTTATTATTATTTCTGTAGAGCTGAGTACGAATTACGTACCAATATTAAAAAAAATCTTTCTTCTTCAGGCAACTACAGCGTTATTCAAATTCATATTAAGTTTAGTGGAGTTATCGTCGACTAGAGGGTCAAGCACAGACTAACTGCAAGGCTACGCCTAACATTACGCTATTAACAAACACGCTTCGGTGAACAGACGGCTCCAGTCATTATGAACCAGGCCAGTGATAAAGTTCATTGAAGCGTTGTGTTAATTGCGTACGGTTAGGTGAACCGCGTACGAAGTAGGCTTATGCACCGACAATTTGACCGGTAGCCGGCCAGATATCCTATATGCCGGTCAGATAGCCTATAGGATATCTGGCCGGTCAAAACGAAAAATCGCAGTAGCACCCAGCGAATGTATACGCGTATACGCGTACGCGTATACGCGGTACTGACTAGAATTTGCTTGAATATTGTGGTGTAGGGTTTAGGGCTTAAAATTAGAGTTAAGGTTGAGATTAGGGTCAAAGGTTTGGGTTAGGGTTAAAGTTTTAAAAAAAATTGTGACAAGAATAGACACCAAAATTTAACGTAGAATATGGATGGTAAATTCAAGACTTCTGCAAGCAAGCACTGCTGAAAACTTGCCGACTGGCTATCTGTGATGGTCTACTTGTTAGGTTTGAGGTGCTAGTTGGCTAAATGACGGATTCGTGATACCGTACGACGTACTTGCTACGGTTAAGGTCGTCAGTTGCTCGGCTGCCGCCGTCGCTGAGGAGGTACGATGATCACCCTTCGGTTTCAGCCGGCACGTAAGAGCACCATTCGGTGTTTGCACGTATTGGCTCAGGCTGTTCAGCGCGGTGACCGGTCAAATATCCGGCCCTCACAGAGACGGATAATAAACCGGTCATGACGAGTCAACCGGTCATGATCGGGCGCGTTGACCGGTGATTAAATTTGACCGGTCATATAGCCTATAGATTTTGACCGGCTGCCGGTCAAATCTTCTGTGTCTATGAAGTAACAAAAAATATGCTGAGTCATGCTGGGCATTTGTAATATGGTTGCCTTCAGGTTGGTAAGTATTGTATATTTTTCGTCGATTTTTTTCAACTTTTTAGTTTTTGTGTAAACCGATTTAGGACTTTTCTGTGAAAGCGATTTTTTATTATTGTAAGTCATGTGTTTCAAGTCTATTTTTGTACAAATAGCGCGGAACCACCAGTGCTTCTTATTTTTGTCACTACTAAATGACACCATAAACTTTTGCAAAAAAAATTTGTCTTCTAATGTTTTTTAGAAAACTACTTTATAAACACGTAGCATTTTTTAGTCAATAAAGCTGTTTCACGTAACAAAATGTGTAATGATTTAATAGAAATAATTTGTTGTATAAACTGAGCTGCATGTTATCAACAGATGCTAACGTCTTCATAACAAGATAATGTTCATACGAACACGGAGTCTGTCCAATGCATTTCGATAGTTTACAGTATATGTCCGTATAAATATAATCAGTGAGCTGTTTAAACTGGTATAAAAAATCAAACAATTTAATTTCAAATTGTACAGCAACAATGATTTTTTCATCATTCTTTATTATTTTAACTAAACAATAGACATTGTCAGTCACGAGACCATTCGATTCGTCACCAGCGCTTTGCTATAAATGGTCCATCGTCACCATGCGTCTATCTAGCACCGTTAAAAAGATATGGCGCCTGAAATATAATGGGGTAACGAACTTGATCTTCTGGGGTTACGTGACGTCATCGGTCACGTGACCATTCGACTCGCGGTGGGCGACTTTCTTCGGGTGGTCCATAGTGATCATGCGTCTATCTTGCACCGTTATGGAGATATGGCGCGTCAAATATTGGACGCACGGACGTGGACACGGAAAAAAGATAAAAGAAAGGAAAAAAGGGGGAAAGAAAGGGAAGAGAAAAGGACAATGAAAAGAAAAACGAAGGAAAAGGGAAAAAAGAAAAGAAATAGAAAGTAAAGAGAAGGGGAAGGAAAATGGAAAAGGGATGAAAACGAAAAAAAGAGGAAGGGGGAAGGGTAAGAAAAAAGGAAAAAAAAGAAAAAGGGGAACGGTGAAAAAGGGAAAGGGAAAAAAGCGGAAGTGATATGGAAAGAAGAAAAGAAAAAAGAAAAGGGAAGGGAAAAGAGAAAGGAAGGTAAAGGAAAGGGGAAGCGGAAGGTAAAGAAAAGGAAAAGGGAAAAGGAAAGGGAAAGAGAAAGGAAAAAAGAAGAAGAAAAGGCAAGGGAAAGCGGAAGGGGAAGGACAAAAAGATAGAGAAGGTTAAAGGAAAGGCGAAGGAAGATGGAAAAGGGGAAAGGGGAAGGAGCAAAGGAAGGAGAAGGGAAAGGGAAAAGTGAAAGAAAAGGGAAGGTGGAAGAAAGATAGCTTAAGAAAAGTTGGACGAACGCACGGACGGACAGACACTCAGGTGATTTTATACTCTGTCCAATGCTATGCATTGCATTGGACAGACAATAATGTGTTTTACAGTCATACAGACGGACAGACATTTGTACGATAGCTAAGACGCTCTCAGTGATTCAGCAATTATCTGACGTAAACCGTAAAAGAAAGCTGATAACCTATTTCAAGCAGAGACTTTTTGTTACTGACAAGTCAGGATTGGACGTGGGTCACCCGAGTGAGTGACCCGTGACCTGACCCGACCCGACCCGGCCAAGTCATTTTAAGCCAAGAAGTCCAAAATTTGTAATGAAATTTTAATCGCTAACTTTCCGCAGCTATAATGTACATATAAAACATACAATAAACCAAACTAGAGTGTTAAGCCTTGCACAATGCCAAGTAATTGATATTTACTTCGCTTTGTAACGGCATTTTTCGTTGCAATACAGTTCAGCACAATGCTAAGTACTGCCCGCGAATGGCCACAGTATCACGCACACAAATCAGGCACACAAAACGTCAGCGTGACTTTGACCGTTGACCTACGATTTAGATATTCAGTAAGCTTACGCTTTTAGTGGTTGTAAAGATACATGTTCGTCGACCTCACTTGCTGAAGTCATGATGACGAATGCACGGAGTTGAACTTTCTGCACACTGAGAGAGTACATTTGAGACAGTAGGCCTATACTGGTCCTCATTTGTATATCAGTAGCTTGTGGGCGGCTGCTGCAACTAGAACTCATCATCATCATCGACAACCGTGGGCTCAATGCCCGTTGGTGTCTGACGCCATTCTTACTATCGCTGCCCACCGCTGCCTATCTAGGGCAGCGTGGCTTAACTCCTGCAGGGTTGT
>Ga0056128_1012396_pt1 | contig 10413 bp, 8 predicted proteins | sample WorMetLIZISLAND2_FD_71113 | JGI IMG/M metagenome (GOLD analysis project Ga0056128, IMG submission 71113) | Marine gutless worms symbiont microbial communities from Max Planck institute for Marine Microbiology, Germany - Olavius geniculatus... ... | reverse complement strand
ATGGTTTACCTGCCCGCAGGCAGTCACCCATCGCAGTACTAACCGGGCCCGGCGTAGAGTAACTTCGTTTCAGCCGAAACGCGCTACCAACTACGCCACGCCACCTTTTGTCTAATGCCTAATGCTGCAGGTTTGCTGGATCTTATAGGGTGTTTACACGATCCAGCAAACGTCCAGCAAACTTAGAGCAAATGTATTCAAAATACACGTGCTAATGCTGGACGTTTGCTGGATCGTGTAAAAACCTTATAAGATATACCTGAAACTACAGTATAGACAGAGAGAACTTTATTTAACTTCAATTTAACCACGTGGTCATAAGACCATAGCATCAAACTAACCAAACATATTAGTTAAAAAACTTTTTATTTAGTATATTTGGACTAACTAAATAAAGTAAATCACGGTGACCTATTATTTCTTTTTTTGTGGTTCCAAAAGTGCTTCTCGAAGCCTTTTATAGGATTTTCAATGCACGTTTAAAAAATTTTTAAAAAACGTTAAACAAAATAAAAAAAAACGTTAAAAACGTGACAAGAACAATAAAAACGTTAAAAAAACGTTTTTACATCTATAAAATAAAGCGGCGTGTTTGTCCATGATGTGGTGCTTGGCGATATGTTGTTGATACGCATCGGACCCAGCCTTTGACTGTAGAAATATAATTTCCATGCGCTGAATTGGATTAGAGCTACTCTGTCTACGTATACTTCTTTTGACGTGTCATCTTTTGCAAGTCTAATGCGAACAAGTAATTTGAGAAAAGCTCATGAGACGCGCGATAGCCTTAGCAGTTCATATTCGCAGGTTGTCCAGGTTCATCTTTAGCCATGCGGGCGAAATTCACTCTTGAAATATGCGCCACAGCCGAAAATTGCGGAAAAAAACACTAATACCCCTTATTTTGGAGGTTCAAGGTCATTTAAAATCATCAATTTTGACACCATTAAAAGCTCGTCAAAAGCGATTGTTATGAGAACAGTATGTCTGTGTCTATGTGCAACTGCTTTCAAGCTAAACGAGCCAATAACGGTAAATAACCACTTTTTAGGAGAGTAGAAGTCTTTGACGCCCGCCTGCGCAGGCCTCCTTGAACGTAGGAGGTCACCACTTGGACTGCTGAAATCTGCGTTTGATGCTGAAAATTTCACCCCAGATTATCTTGGTTTATTTCCAGCCATTTTGGTGCAATTCACTCTTAAAATGTGTGTCGCAGGCCGAAATCGCGGAAAATTCACAAAAAAACCTTTTTGTGAAGCTCAAGGTCATTTAAGGTCATCGATGTTGACAAATCCAAAAAGCCCGTCATCAGTGGTTGTTATGATATGCAGCATGTCTGTACCTAACTGCATCCGTTTTTACAATAGACGAGCCATTGGCAGCAAAATCACGTCTTTTAGAGAAGTACCCCTCTTTGACGCCCTCGTTCTAGGAGAACCCCCTCACCCAGGGGCACGACGTTTTGTCACAAAAAAACTAGAGTCCACAGTAAAGATTTCGTGATCCTAGCTTGCACCGTTTTGAAACAGCGCCAGAATGTGACGGACAGACGGACAAACAGACGCCCAGGCCGTAGCCTCGAAGCATTCTGCTATCGCGCGTAAACGACGGCATTCCGGTGTTTAATTTAGTCGCCTCGCCATGCAGTGCGTGACTGCAAAGAACGTACAGAGGATTGCATGCAGTAGCTTACGTCTATTGCCGCAAGCGATCGCGTGAACAAAACACAAAACCTCATTTAACCTAAAAGCCCGTCGTAATCGCCTACAAGATCCGGGTGAGAACAAGGTCAGGCGGCAACGCTAGACGAACTAATTGACTAATGCTCTGTGACGTCGCTATTAAGTAAGTACCCGGCACTAAAAGCTCCGATTAATAATTTAAGAGCCGAAAAGGTGCGCATCACACGTAGTCAACAAAACTGCTAGAGCGTGACCTAAACGGTTTTTAGATCACAAGTCTCCGAAGGCATATTCTAGCAGCATTAATACCGTTCGTTCTTTATTTACGCATATAAACGTCCGGGACTTAGACATCTTATCTTGTGGCACCGGGGCAGTGTAATTTGTGATCAGTCATCCCGCAAAAAGACAATAATATACACTGTAACTGAATCACGACGACAGTTCAAGTATACTGAAGTTACGTTGGATTAAATGACAAGCATTATCTACAAGTATACAAGACTTAGTATACAATGAATTGTTTTTTTGTATACAAATAGGCCCCTATTAATCGACACCTATATGTGGCGTAAATTAAACAAAGTAAATGAACTGTTTTACAGTTTTACTGCAAGTTAGCACCATTGTGTAGGGAGCCTACGTAAAATTTTGTTAGAGAGTGGCCACACATGCGACTAAAACTCACACGAGACTGCCAAAAAACTGCCTAAAACTGCTTGCGAGTTTTACATGCAGGCTAAGCAGCTTCTTAAACATGTTGGCTGTTAGCGGACCAACCATAATAATATCCTCACTTGGTTTAACACTTGCTTGTTCAAAGCAAAGTAGAGAGTAAAAAATCTTTCTTTCTTTCTTCTTGTGCTACTGTTAATGGAACATCAAAAGCCGCTTTCATCACTGAACGGCGATCATTAACGAGTCAACGCATGGATCCACTACTGACGTTTGAACTGACGTGCGTTTAGTGTTCCGTCCATGACGCTGAAAGTTTTAGTTTCAGCTAAGCTGACTTTGTTTGACTTAAGCTGATTTATTTTGCTAACACAGAGTACGCTCGCGGTAAACCCTTCTGCATCAGTAAACAGTTCACCACTTGAAACGTCCTAGCAGAATTCGCTTAAAAGCAATTTGCTTATTTTGTTGACGCAACTTCTAGTCGATCATTAACAACACACCGATCTAATATTTTGCTATCACGACGATAATATTGCAATAATAGGCTAATAATAAAAATAACCGCAAAAGCAACAATCGTGGACACAGGTTGTAAAAGACGTCGATATGTTATGTTTACACCAAATCGATACGTCCGTTTTTATGGGTAACAAAACGTAACGATAGCCTTATAATTTCAAGTTTAAAGCGTGTTGTCGCTATAAGCAAGAATTGCCCATAAAAGAGTAAAAATAAAGGTCATATGTCAGCTGCCGGCAAACGGGTCATAAAAGCACCACTCGGCAGTAAAATGAGATTGGCTCGAAATCGCACGTGACTCCAGTGACTCGCAGAATACGGGGCGTGGTATACGCCACTCTGTTTTGTTAATGCATTTTTTCATTGAATAAACGGGACGTGCGGATATTGTACAGTAGCAAATACAATATTAAAAACGTCGTAATTTTTATTCATTTAGTGAAAATAGATGCATAAAGAAAACCTAGTGGCTCCATATACGGCGAATGACCCCATTTCAAGCCAATCGCTTTTACAGCCGGTCACCGGCTGGTCATATTTACGACTTATTTGCCAGCTGCCGGCAGGCGATATTGAGTGGACATAATAAAGCGGGCAGCAGTAAAATTTGAACATTTGTCCATATTGCCATAAAGACTAGTTCTGTTTAGTTCATATACGTTTGTTTACCTTCAGGCGGACGTTCAGAATATGGTTTCATCTTTTCGTAAAAAGTAAAAACATAAGCCTAATAGCCATTGCAGAGAAATAACAGGCCTATAGGTCGTATTTAATGATTTGTAGACCCACCCAATCTGGCAGTCTCTCGGCTATATGCTGCACCCAACGTACCAACCCACCCACCGATGTTCAGTGTGCCACCTGCATCTGCTACGCTACAAATATCCAAAACAATAATAATCAAACCTTTTTGTCAGTGGTTTACTAACGATTCGTTGTTAGTCATCATTGGTGCAAATCAACGCATACCTGCGAGTCGAATCTCCGCAGCAGCTGGAGGTTGAAGTCGGCGACGATGTTGCAGACGTTGAGCGGCAGCCAGCTCAGAGCGAACACAACGGCGATCATCACCAGCAGAAGATTCGTTTTACGCTTCCTCTGCAACGCCAAGCGTCGCTTTTCCTTCTGTGCTGCTGTGAGTGGAACGCTCTGCACGATCACACGTCCTGCACCCGCGTCGCCGGTGGTCGCCGTAGTGGACGTGGACTGGTCGTGCTGGCGACGATGTCGACGGTCGGGTGCGCTGTCACTGACCGAGGACGCAGGCGCGTTGCGCTGCTGTAGCGTCACCATCCGACTGCGCAGCTTGTGGCTGATGCGAACGTGAGCCACGGTCACTATGACGACCGGTAGCAGGTACTGGAAGACGATTGACGCCAGCGAGTAGGCGCGGCGCTGCGTCTCCAGCTCGAGGTTTTCCACACACGACTCGTACAGCACGATCGACTCGAACGGCTCGAAGGCATTGAGCACGTTGAAGACGGCCAGCGGACTAGCGAGTATCAGTGAGACGAGCCACACGGTCAGTAGCGAGATGAGCGGACCAAAGCGTTTCACCGAGTCCTGAGTCGGGTAGACAATTACCTGTATTGTACAAATGAGCAAATCCACTGACAGAAACATTCACTCCACCGACGTACTACGCGTCTATGTACGTATACGCGAGTAGTACGTCCGTATAGTCTGGATGCCGCCGACATACACTGGTTAAAAGTCGCATGGCTCTTGTGCCCCCCGCAAACATGCACAAGCAGAGACATTTGCCCACCTTTTGAAAAAGGCAAAACTTAGTAAGTTAGTTGTGCTTTATCCAAACGCGCTACAATACAGATGTGTTCGGGAGATTTCGGTTTTGAACTTTTGAGGCAACAAGTAAGCCTCGATATCACGACGACAGTAAAGAGCAGTGGCACAGCTCGCAATGGGGTGAGAGTTCATGATAGTAGTCCATCGAGAGCGTGCTTTGACAACGACTGCTCCAGTATACTTGTGTCGACTCAGCCTTCTACCCTCTGCGGGACAGTATATTGAGTAATAGTTTTCACTCACTCATTCACTCACTGGACAGCTTGACCGGAGACGGGTCGTTGCGCCTTCCAGACTTTTCGAACACCGGCCATGTCTCAGGAACAGCATCTGCAATGAGCCCGACGTCGACCTTCATGTGTGTTGAGAACGACCTCGCGGACTCTTCCAGTCCAGCCTTTCATCGGGTCGGTCGTCTGCACGAGTGTTGACCTCCAGACGAAGTGCTTCATGCGCGGGAGCAAACTCTCGCAAACGATATTCGTGTCCAGACATCGTGATAAGGGGTCGCAAAATCTACTGCAAATGGGTCGCTGTTCGGTCTGACCCATCACCGACGCATTTCACTCAAAAATCGTACCACCGTAGCCTACCCCAAGGATTCTTCGCATACACGACATCTGAAACGATTCAAGCTTATGCTTGTCAGATTGTGTACGGGCCACGAGCCCAAGTTCCTGCGCCATATAGGCTACATATAGTAGAATAGAGACGACAACGGGCATTATACAAGCCGCGCAGTTTGGTGTACAGGTTTAATCTTAACTGCTGCCATAGACATGTTAGCTGACCCATTACACTTTCAGGGTGAAAAATAAAAATCAAATGGCGGTAGCTGACGGTTACAGCCAACTGGTTACAATTCACTGTCTTAGTCCAACGGTCGGCGGCTGTTCCGTATTCGTCAAATAAACTGTGTTATTATCACTGAACGATCATGGGCAGTGACTTCAGTTTATCAGTAACCTATTCATTAAGTCTACCGACTACACTACATTGATTCTACAGGCTATGATAGTATGCAAAAATTGATTGTGTGTTTTTGTGTATTGAACAGACGTCGATACCGTCGAACAGAAAAACTCGCCTGCTGTAGTTTAGGGATTGGGGACAGCTATGGATTACGTTTGATTTTGGAAAATATTAAGAATAAAACCAAACACCTTTCGTCGAAGACAGTCGAATTTTCTCGTTAGCTACAATCGCTTGCGTTAGACCCAATACAGAAATTACGATTACTTTTTAGGCTTGATATTATGCGGTCGTCTTATACAGGGTGGGCCAGAATATTAAGCTAAAACTTTTGTTTATATCTTTGCTGGATACTGACCAATTTTCAAAGTTCTTTCACTAGCACATTCGGTAAACATTTTAATAACATGATTATGAAATATCCTACCACACATAAACTGCATCGCTACACTATTTTGTAAAATATAAATTTTCAAAAACTCATTAATTGGAATAAATGCACATACAAATCCGTTAAACTGTTTAAACTTCTGACCATTCAGGAACATGGTTTATGCGAAATTTATATCTTACATTCCAGTTGACCACTGGCAATGTCAGTGTTATAGTGTATGATCATGAACTGGGTTTCGACTACCGAAGTAAAATGTCGTTCCGCGAAATAAGCTATTCTGTAAATAACACTTTCGAGACGCAACTAGTTTTCTCAGTACTGCAAACGTGACAAGTCGTCGTGTGAATCTTAAAGAAGACAGATGGCTATTGCAGGCAATTCGTTTCAATTGCTACTACAGCACGTCCTGTTCATCACAAAGCGTTAGCATTAAGCATCATTAACCTTACGACACACGCGCGGAAACATAGCCAAAAATATACCCCAGTCTTCGGGCGCGTTTCGGTGAAAGCAGTAAAGCATCAGTAATTTATTAAATGCACGTACGTAAAGAAACCGATTCGTCGTATCTACAATACAAAGTTAAATGGTTATTTTTTTAACAGCGTTTGGCTGAGCTTCGACAGAAACGCGTCTGATGCAGGCCTAGTCTCAGGAACGGTTTGGTTACCTGGAAACGGTCGAGAGCAATGGCTGTGATGCTGATGGTCGATACGAACACGTTAGCGCCGGAGCACATCGGCACGAACTTGCACATGAAGCGTCCCAGTCGCCAGGCCGGCATCAGAACTTTGAGCAGATTGAACGGCTGTGTGAACAGACAGAGCGTCAGGTCGGAGATGGCCAGGTTGATGATAAATATGTTTCGTGGCGTCCTCATGGCGGGGTTGCGGACGACGACGAAACAGACCAGACTGTTACCGGCTGCCCCGAACGCGATCAGCAGAGCGAATAGAGTAATCAGAATCGTCTGCGAGCAAAAAAAAACAGCACGCTCGTTATGCAGCAGCAGTCGTTGAATGAAACCTAGGTGGGCGATCTGCAGCTAAAACCCTGATTACAGCGACCGATCCGACTCAACTCAACTCAACTGACCAGCTGATTTTAGTCGGATCGGTTGCTGTAATCACGGCTTAACGCAACATTTCCGGTACTTTATTACCTAGACAAGTCACTAGAAACGCTCTGTTACTGTCGTTATTTGCGCAGTCGAAGAAAAACACAATTGAAGCACCAAAGTGAATTGCTAAAAAGCGGCATAATCGATGCTGTTACATTTTGCGATGCGAACATTTTGTTCATTTAAATAATCCCTTTCGTAAGTCGAAAGCAATTGCATGTTTTGGCACGGGTTCGACCCCTAAATCTCCTCTTTCCTCGGGGTTAAAGACCCCATCTAACACTTATGTGTCAATAGACTCCAAATGGTATTCAAACCTGGCAATCATTTTGAGCACGTGCACGAATGTGACATGTCAGACGACAGACAGACAGACCACGGTACGGAGAAATGTGTCGCAATGGGCGGAATCGCAATATTTACACCAGACGACCTTATTCAGTGTTGATCATTTTGCGATACCCCCCAAAATCGATGTTTGAGCGGTGTACGACGAGATCGGCGCTATCGGTGAGTTGACATACGCCGCCAGTTCTCGGTGGGGTTTCACAAACTTAGCTGACCACTAGCGTCTTGAAACTCTGCCTGTATTCTGTGTACCAGGCAGTGATTGAAGCCTTCGTAAGTAGAGCTGTTCGATGTGGCTTCTATCGCAATAACTCACCGACAACGAAACAGCACGTACGAGGACTGCAACCATTCGTTGTTCAGAGACTTTTAAACGATCATTTTGTTCTTCCCGTTTTCTTTCACTGTTTGTTGTCAGATCAAAAACCATGTAGCCCACAACTTGCAAGCGCTGAGTCACAACCGTGAACTCAAAATTATTTCTCATCTAATGGGCAGCAACTTTCTAATCTGTTCATCGATAAAACTCTCTTACTGATTCTACATTGCATTTGGCTGACTTTTTATTGCTCACAATGTGCTGTACTTATAGTCGCAATCTGTCAGCTGATCTATGTAAGGACTTCAATGACTGACTGATCATGATTGATAACAATTTGTCATCATTATTAATATAATGCAGTCATATAAAATTACCTAAGTGCATTTATACGCGTAGACTATACTGTAACGTGTCTGTATCGACACGCATCTTGCGGCTAAATCATCATTTCGCCGTGGGTCGTGTTGTCGTCATACATTAAGTCCTTGGGCAGCCGAACAAATATCTTCCGCTGCAGGCGTCAACTGATAAAGCCAATTTCCATTACGCAGTCCAGTCGAGAACCTGGTCGTAAACCTGGTCGCGAACATACGTAACCTATCCGCGACAAGTCGGCGACAGATCATGCAAAGATAATGGGAGGAAGTACTTCTGCCTGAAACCTGTTTCGAACTAGCTCGAGAGTTGTTTATGTAACAAGAATCAGAAGTAGAAATTGTTTGTAAAGTAAAACAAAAAATCTGAGCTAATGCTCATGAGACGCGCGAGAGCTTATAGCAGTTCCTGTTCGCAGGTTGTTTTGTACTATATTTATCAATTTCGTCGCAATTCACTCTTCTGCGGCCGAAAATTGTAAAAAAAATTGCTAAAACGTTTATTTTGGGGATTTAAGGTCATTCAAGGTCATCGATGTTAATACATTAAAAACAGGTCACCAGTGTTTGTTATGATAAGCAGCTTGTCTGTGCCTATCTGCAACAGTTTTTACGCGAAACAAGCTGATAGCGAAAAAATAACCACTTTTAGGGGTACCCTATTTGACACCCTTGTACGCAAATCTTGTTGAAAGTTTGGGGGTCGCAACTTGGACTGCTGAAATCTATATTCAATGCTTCAAATTTCATACGCAGGTTGTTTTGGTCTATCTCCAGCCATTTCAGCGCAGTTCGCTTTTGAAATGTGTGGCGCAGCGTAATATCGCGAAAAATTCACTAAAACCCCTTATTTTGGAGGTACAAGGTCATTCAAAATCATTGATGTTGACACCTTTAAGAAGCTCGTCGCCAGTGCTTGTTATGATAAGCAACATGTTTGTGCTTATCTGCAACTATTTTCACGCTAGGCAAGCCAACAGCGGTAAAAAAAACATCTTTTAAGTGAAGTGCCCATATTTCTCCCTCTCGTTTGAGGAGACACCCTCACCCAGTGGCATGACATTTGGTCATGGAATATTAGACTATCATATGGTGAAAACGGTAAGTCTCGATCGGTACCGGGTTATGACGGACAGACGGACAGAATTACCTTAGCTAATAGGCCTATGCATTCACTCTCGCGCGTAAATCAGAGTTAGAAGTGAAATTAACTCAGAAATAACTAAAAAAGAAATTATATAAATAAGCGTGATTATTTCGAAAGTGTTTCAAATAACTTATTGTTCTTCACATGTACAGTAGCAATTTGGTACGCCAAAGAACCTGGTCGCCGTTCGCCCAGGTTCGCGAGCGACCGGATAGAGTAATAGACATTAACCAATATCGGCCAGTAATTAACGTACGTTGAATTGGTTGCATGGTTTGTCAGCGCGGCAATTAGGCAGCGTACTACGAACTGTTGATGGTATACTGCAGCATCTGACTGTCATGGAGAGCAAACTGGGAGCAGTGCCAAACACCAACGTCAACAGTGTCGATAAGGGACACCCGGCAGCAGGCGACGCTGTTGTGGCTCCTGAGCCAACTGGTAATTCTGGTCAGCCAGCAGATGAGCCAGTCCACCAGCCCAGGAAGTCTTTCTTGAGTATTACAGCTGACATAGCAGAGGATAAACCTACCTTCGACCTTAAGAAGGTGGTTCGAGGCCGGCGTCAAGCTGATAACTGCTCAATCAGAACAGTTCCTCGAGAGCTCACCTGCTTCGTAGGCCGACTTCACAAGGACGTGTCGGACCCCATGAAACGTTCATTTTATGCAGCGTGCAATTCTATATTTGCAGATGCTAATGATCTAGATGAAATAGCTCTGTTGTCACTGCAAGAAGCATACAGTTTATGTGTTCTCATGTATGCAACTCCTGCTTTACATTTGAGTGCGAAGCAGACCACAGAGTTGAATGTCTGCTGGAATATGGTCTTCCGCAGAATATTTTCTTATAATAAATGGGAGTCCGTTTGAGCTGTAATTAATGGCTGTGGCAGACTTGACGTGAAACGTTTAATTTTACTACGAAAAGTTAAGTTTTATAGACGTATATTTCTTGATAACAGTTATGTGCTGCATAAGTTGTTTTGTGCCTTGTTGTCGACTGGCAGCCTACATGACAGTTGCATGATGTCAGTTTTTACAGTTAATGC
>Ga0056128_1012391_pt1 | contig 10416 bp, 8 predicted proteins | sample WorMetLIZISLAND2_FD_71113 | JGI IMG/M metagenome (GOLD analysis project Ga0056128, IMG submission 71113) | Marine gutless worms symbiont microbial communities from Max Planck institute for Marine Microbiology, Germany - Olavius geniculatus... ... | reverse complement strand
AGCGTAGAATTCTATGTTAGAATTCTCGTAGAATTCTTACTTGCGCATTTCACACTTTTCGTGAGAACTAGTGAGAACTACTGAGCCGTAGAAGTGAGATTCTCAGAGAAAAAAAAGTGCGAAACGCGCCTCTGATGTCATATTTCCGTGTTTGTAAATCACGGGTTTTACCATTGAAGACAGATATTTGATGAAATGTTGAAACACATCATTTGGTTATTGTGTTAAATGAACCCAGAAATATGCTAATCTGTCATGCAATTTTCCATTGTAAACTGTTTTCGTGGTTTATCTTGTTGGCTGAGTGCGAGATTTTTAACTTTGTTGATGTTAGCAGGCGTACGCGCACGGTGGCACGTCCCTGCGTGGATGACCACTTGCCCGCTATCAGTTGAACGGTTTTACACTGCTGGTCATGTCAATTTTTTTTATTTAAAAGTTTTATTCCCTCAATATTCAATGTCTGTTTATTGTCCAGAAACATCTTGCACAAACATGCGGCTGCATAACCGTTGCTGAATCGAAAACATTTTATCAAATGTCTGTATTTAACGGTAAAACCCATAATTTACAAACACGAAATTATGACGTCAGTATGACGTCACTAGTATCAAAAATATTAATTTTTCATTAGTAAAATAGTTGTTGCCTTCTAAGCATTTTGTAAAAATTTGTGTAAATCTGGACATTTTCCATGAACATATAAAAGAAAACGTGAGTGGGTGTTATTTTCTGAACACAGAGTATAACCAACATCAAGTGGTCCACTCAGCCTTCTATTCCTCCTAGGTAGGTTAATCCTATTCGGCTGGGGTTAACGGTTAAGGCGTTTATTTGTGCCGAGTGGAAACGTATTACACTATGTGATCGCATATGGCTGGTGATTGAGATGATGCTCCGCTCCGTAGCTCTGAGATAGATTACCAATAAAATCTACAGACAACCTCTAGCCTTTAAATTTTTGGTGGCGATCCAATTTTTGTGAATTCTGAATCGCTGTCGAGGATTTATCACTAAGAGATAAGTTGCGGACGAAATTTTATTTTTTAAAAGTAGGAGAAGTGAAAGGGTGGACTAGATAGTGGCTCACGGCCAACTATTCAAATTTCGGTGTTCCGTGATCCGAATCCGGGTTTCTTGAATCCGGTAAAAATATTGCGCATGAACAGTATGATTTCACACTGACCCAGGCTATGTTGGTTTCGCCGCCATTTATGTCCATGTCGGTGACCGCGTCGATCATCAAGCGTGAATTGTTGTAAGCGTTGAAACCATATTCCAGCCAGGCGCGAGTGCTAAAGCCGACCATGCCAACACGAGTCAAAGCAGGACCGATTGGAAACGCTTCGATCAACCGTGTGATAAAACCGCGCACGGGACCCTCCCAGTTATCATAACCGCCGCGCGATGGGTCGACAATACTCGTCGAATGATCCAGAATGATTCCGATCTCTGCCTGCTTGGCGCACACTACACATTCAACAACCAACAGCGGTCATATATGCTTCCACGACAGTTTCTTTTTTATGAAAACATGATGTTTTCACAGATTAAATTACGCTGTTGAAAATCGGACATTTTTGGCCGATCATACTAACCGTCGCGCTTATTGTACGATGTGTTGTCCGTCTGTCTGTCGTTTGTCTGTAACATTTTTATTAAGGCTAAGCGGTGCGTCTTCTAGGTTCGGCGGAGGTAACGTTGAATATGGCGTTGGTAATTCGTACGTGCAGTCAATAGTAAGCAGGTTGCTATCTGCAGCGGTTTGGCCACAATTTGCAACGCTAAGTTTCCGCCAGCACTTATTTCTGGAAACAGTTTGTAGCTTATTTACCGCAGCCGGCAGTAGTACGGTCTCGAATATTAAATAAGTAAACAATTTAAACATAAATAGCGACGTGCATGGCGACAGACAGAGTACAAGTAGTAAACATCTAAGTTTACTGTCCATTACTAGGACGGTCGGCTTCTCCAGTGCCGGATTAAGGGGGATGCTGATGATGCTGCAGCATACAGCCCATTCGTGAAATAGACCCACGGCCACAGAGTTGACGAGAAACTTTTTTCGTAACAGTCATTTCTATTCCACATAAACGATTCAAAATGTTGCCTTGAGATGTGTTTCTGAGAGCCCAAACTGCACAAAATGCGTTTGCGGCCGGGGCTTCGACGGTCGACCCGGACCCCGATGAGGAAGCTTACGGCTTCCTGCTGAGAAAGCTCTCAGATTTCCTAGCTAGATTTGGGGACAAAGCACGAAATGGCATAAAAGGAAAAAGATGAAAGAAAAGAAAAAAAGTGGGAAAAAATGGGCTTAGGTGTGGCCCAAGGACAAACTTTCTTGCTTTTGGGACGAAAAGTGCCCCAAGGACAAATTCCTGGCTACGTCTGTGCCTGTGTATAAGATGGACGCAGGCCTGTCAAATCACCTGCATTGAGCGGGTGACACTCGCGATTTGATCTCGTCAACCGCGCAGTCAATTATCATGATTTGTCATTGTTGTTTAACTGCATTAAATTTGGTCAGTTGATTCTCACGAAAATGATTACAATTGTTGCTACCAGAGGCTACATTTTCAGGCGAAAATGCACCAAATTCGACTTCGGTTGGGGCTCCGCCCCAGATCTCCTGAAGAAGCTGAGGCTCACAGCGCAGCGCTGGTTTTAAGCGGTTCATTTAACTCAGCGACTCATTAAAATGTTCCGTTTATATACGGTTTAAATGTTAATTGTAATTGGAGATATAAAACGGCAAAAATCATGCTTGTCCGTATGTGACAATAGATTGTTATATTTATCTAAGTTACCGCATTTAGTAAAGAGTAGTTCACTGTGATTGTGTTAGGGGAAGGGTCTTGGGCCTCTTCGTCGCTTTTGAATGGCAGAAACAAATAAGCCCTTACATAAATAACAGCATCCGGCCCGATTTAGTCTTAGTCCGGTCCTGGCTTCTCCTAGCAACAGCTAAAATAATTTTAACATGTTGTTGCTATTCCTGTAGACATTTAATTTATAGCTTTAATTTAAGTGATTTTGCGCGTACTTTGTATATTCTGCTGGGCTCTTGTCTTCTTTTAACTTTCATATCTCTAACATTAATAAACGCTAGTGTTACTATTAGTGTGCGGTTGTGCTGCTTACCCTTGGGTCTCACTGCGCACAGAAGTCGTTCGACGTCACCGACGCGTCCCTGTAGATCTGCGTAGCTGCCTTGGATCCGCGTGTAGTCGCTACGAGAACTGGACATTTTGACGAGGTCGTTCTCATACGAACGAGAAGTTAATCCGACCGCTATCGACACTATTCCGTTATCGTTCAATTCCTAATAACATCGTCATCATCATCATTATCAGCAGCAGTAGCACCAGCAGCAGTCACTCCGTCATTATGACCGATACATCTAATTAACGTACAGACAGATATTGGTACCGATAATTCGCTTTACTATAACGAACCGCAGAACAACATTTACAAATCAATAAAATCACACGCTGATTTGTAAGCAGAACGATCAAATAACAGGAAGACCAGCTGTCGCTAGAATAGCCGACCGCACTGGTTGTCAGTGACCTTCAAGGTCATCCAAAGTCAATGATTTCCATCTAATCTGACAGAATGTATGCCACGTCCCATTACCGTTTCTGACATAATCAATTTTCCGTTGAAAAACGGACATGCTTCCTACCCCCGTCTATAAACACCCGATTTGAAAATGTTCCCCTACGATTAGATGGCTGAAATTTTGCATGCCCGAGTTTAATTCCTATGGCTAATTATTAGTGTAAAAAGTTTTTCCTTATGCCCTACCGGTTAACCGCAGTACATCCGTTACAGAGAGACGGACAGACGACAACCATGCCAATAGCTCGATCGTTACTAAAATACGGTCGGCTAAAAAGGAATACTGATCACAAGCGTATTCCACTCCAATTAACTGTTTAACTACAGTACGTATAGACAAAGTAAACCGGTAGACATGCAACTATGGCGCAATTCTTACTTTTTGTCAAAACCGTGGCAAATATTTTCTAAATTCTTTCACCTATAGGGAAAAATACACAGTGACAGCGATAAATTTGCCGATAAGTGATCAACAAAGATCCCATTACACCCTGTCTCTTGTCTCGGCATAACATCTCATGTGTGAAACATAATCAGCTTTAGACTACTTAAGTTACAAAAGATAACTTAAAGTATTCGAAAGCTGACTATTCACGACGCGTTTAAAATGTTTTGCAATCATCAACAGTTAATAGGCCTATCTATTTTTCAACTTTGGGCTTACCACAAATTTTGAGAATCGGCCAATATAATTTCGATGAAGTTGCGAAAGCACGAAAGTTACGGGCTCCCTTTTCATGGACCAACAAGCAACATACGCACCTGGAAAACGGTTTCTAGCTCTCGACTGTTTTGAGCGCGCTCGTTAGTGAAGGTTAGGGCGACTTTCTGTATCCAGTTATCATATCCTCGGTATCCGAATGACAGAGTCTGTGTGCGTAGAGTTCGCATGGCACCGACGATGTCATTGCCTCCTGTTGTTATCATCGGCAACGCCTCGATGGCGCGTTCGAGGTCGGCCGTTGTCGAGTGTACACCGAGGTTCCAGTTAGCCGCCACCGAACCTACGCCCGTCAGTTAATCTTTCATAAATATTGTTATATGCACTCATCAGTAAATAATTAGCATAATTGCCAGGTCGTCTGTGAGAAGGTTAGAACAAGACAGCACAGAATCTGCTACTGCAAAGTCCCATAAAAACTTAACAGCTTGTTATGTAAAACTGTGTCCACACATAACAGTGACGACCTTCGGTGCAAAGCACTCTTATTATAACTACTCATAAGTCTACTGATGTAGCTGTGGAGATGTTTGCTACAAGTATAAAAATTTCGCCCACTGCGTCAACTGTTGAAATGCACAAAAGACTGCGTTTGCCAGTCAGATACTTTTCCTCTCCAATACTAGAAATTTTAAAATATACAAAATAAAAATGTTAAAATAATTCGGTTTTAAAAATTTTTGTTAGAAATTCAAAATTTCCAATTCGTGACCATTTTAATGTGTTATTTTTCTTTCAGCTATATGGTTACGATTAATCATTATTGTGATTGCATTGCAAAATATTCTAATATTTCTGTCGGAACCGTTTCGTAAATACAGTAGACGGTAGACGTAAAAGCTGCAAACTAAGATTTTTTTTACTTTTGTAACTTAAGTCACGCATTGTGTTCGTCTGCCGTCTGTTATAGGTATACTGCATAATTTTTATCTAATTGAATATCATTGGCTGCTGATCGAATGATAAAAATTAATGTAAGATTATGCTGCGACAACATTGGTAGTAGCCTATGGATATCGCGTTTCACGTTAAACTTTGATCATTGCCGCAGAATACTAATAGAAAGCTGGTAAAATAAACATTAAGCACACAATAAACATTAACCATACGCAGTAAAAAACTTGCTAGCATTATCGTTTTGCTCGAGATCGTTTTGCTGCTGTTGAAAATAAACATGAAATACTGCTGATATCAAATCAATCACAAATGAAATGCCAATTTCATGCAAGAAACTATCCATACGAGAAATGTGGCAATTGTGGCATGTTCAACATTCGGCGCAAATGTTCTGTGTTTTATTTTGATTACAACTACTTTTAAAATAATTGCAAAATGTTTTAAAACAATTAAAACATGCAGGATTGCAAGCGCGGCTTAAAGATATGATGTGGTAAAACTACAGACAAAAATGAGCCCATTGTTAAGCGAAGTTTATTTTTACATTTAACCACGTCCGAATTATCTTTAAAAATGTGTTATAAACATTTGTAAAAATGTTTAATATACTGAAAAGAATTAGAGAACAGCAGATGATATGATATGATAGCAGGCCTGATATTGGCCTCGACCTTTAGACCCAAATGATGCCCTAGAAGGCCCAGGCTTTTGTATCTTGTGGTCGCATAAGCTAAATTTCGTGAACCAACGTTATGAAACTCTCTGAAGACGGGTGGGTGATTGCTTACGAACGTTCACAACGCAGTGCAGTCTTGTGCGACGTCGGCTGAGGCGGCGACGCAGCGATTTGTCAAAAAAACAGCCGCCCCGAGTCTGACGTTTTGAGCCAAGTACCTACAGGGTGGTCCAAAAAAGCGGACCCCCTACATTTATTTGGCGAAAACTTCCGTAAATGTGCACCGATTTTAACCATTTTTGTATTATTACATCAAGAAATCCATAGTACATAAATGTGAAAGTGCGCTCACCACCTCACCTTTATTTTGTAATTACCCTACCTAGCAAAACACACACTTGTTTTTATATCAATGCGGCATATTTGATTTATCACTTTTAATGGCTAGTCGGCAACATCAACAGTTACGTTAATGCTCAACAAATGCCTAACCCTTGACAGCAGCCGTCTCATGCTTAGAAACTCTTTTTATTAAGCGTCTGTATATATCTTTTCTTTTCTTTTTTGCAAACCCGTTATCAAACAGCGATCGTCCTTCGTTATTCTGCCCATAGGCCTACTAAGCCACGTAAACCATTATCACAAAAATATTATGCATAAACACAATATGACTTAATAATGTCGTCACAATGCATTTCTATAAATATGTAAACAAGTATGAAATAAGTATATTAAATTGTTCTTTGGGTAAACTTTAAAACGTTGCACATTGGAAAATGTAGCGTCAATTTTGGGAGTAGTGTGTGTTTTGTTAGGTAAGGTGATTACATAATAAACGTGAGATGTCCAGCGTAGGCCTAATTTTATTTATATATACGTTATGAATTTTTCGTTGTAACAGTGAAAAAATCGTTAAAATTGGTGTACATTTGCGAATGTTATCGCAAAGCTATCGTCCGTTTTTTGGGCCACCGGGTAAGCCCATAGTGGGCTATCTACTGGGTTTGACGGCGAACTTAGGACTACATTTTATTACAGGCGGCGGGGAGCTGGCTGCCCTATACAGACGCAGCGAAGCGTCACGCCGCACCTTCAGTTATCTTGGCGCCGTCACAAACTACGCAATAATGTTTCCAATAAATATCACGATCTTTGAATATTATTCTCTCTTAGTCAGCCGCCGCTGTTTGCCCAATCAATAGTAACGCTGACGCTTCTTACGAAAGCTTTCATCACCATTGCGAGCTCCGACAAGTTAATATAGCGACGCACTGGATGGCAAACCGTTCGCCCTCGCACACTCGATCATTAGAGTTCTGACCCTAGAGCCGTTAAAAGACTTTCATAAACCTTGCGTCAACCTCTAGCCCCTGGTAACGCCAATTGGTAAGCTTCACGTTTGTGTCTTCTGACAAGCATAGAAAGTTAACTGCTTTATGGTTTCCCGCTGTATCGCCTCCAGTTCTGTTCACGGTCTTTTTTTTAACTGTTTTTTTAAATTTAATGCTTTACATTATTAGGACACATAATTTGGCGCTAAAATTGTATTCAGCGTTATCGTGGTTGCCTCTACCTGACATTCTTTTCACTGCTGACGGTTTTTGACGACACCATGTCTTTGAGATTTGTCGGCTGATCGCCGCGAAACGTATCCATACGATAGGAAATAAGTGTAATTTTAAAAAAAAAACTACGTCTTGAAACAACGTCCGTAAAATTAAGACAGATTTTAAACAACTTTAAACTCGGATCGCAAATATTTCTGAAAAGAATACCAACAATCACGAAATGGTGTTTCAACCCGCAATCTCGTTGCAAAATTGTGGTGAACCACAAACAAAAAGTTACTGACTATAGAGGCCTATATATAAAAGCCTTGCATTTGAACTTTTCAAATGTCGAACTACGGCTGGCAACCGTGTAATTTTAACTGAATAAGCCAACAAGATTTGTAACTGTCTGCCTACAAGTGTTAATCTAGATGTCAAACGTGCAACATTATTATTAAATAAGCTTATAACTGATGACATCTGATGGCGACTTTTACTTTTTATGTAATAGGTTTTACACACTGTCAGTAAACCATTAAAATGTAGGCTGCCGATAAAGAACTGCCCGCGCCATAGCTGTTTAGCTCTACCGCTCATTACATGTCACTTACTGTCTTTTCTAACAAGTGAGACGGAGGTTGAAGTGATGATACAAGATGACTTTTGAACGACTCTCTTTTTGCTTGCGTTTGACTGCTGCAAACTCGCTGTCGGGCCGTTCTAATAAAATTAGTGCGTTATTTCGAGTCTAATTTTTTAAAATGAAAAGTGTTTTACTTGTATTTGACCCAAGTAACTCAGCCTGGCCGTTTTTCATCGGGTAAGCGCAATGAGTCAGCAAAAACTGGAAGCGAACGGGCACACTAGTGCCGCCCTGTGAGCCTTATGAACCAGGAAGGAGTAGTCAATTTCAGGCATTTGTTTGTAGAGCAGCAAGCGATCAACGTCTTTAAAGGAAAAGGTCAAAAGTTGGAGCAGACATAGGCTTCATGAACAGAATGCTTGGCATAATGGTGCGATTGCGTCGAAAACATTCCCATCAATCACAATCAAACAGCAGCAGGCGAGTTGGGTCTCCTTGAGCGGAGTTGCCTGGCCAGTCTGTCAACGCTGTGACAGACTGGTAGGTAGGCGGCACATTCTTTCAGAGAACAGGATCATAGTAGCAAGCAAGCACACAGATCTATAGGGCAACCTGCTGTCTTCGTCCTGTGATACCTGGGCAACTTTATACCGCTATTACATTCCACGAGTGACTCGATAATTCGTCACTCATTTCACCTGTTTATTTGTTGGCCATTGATATGTCCGCTATGTAGAGCATGCAGTAGACACTCAGATCAATAAGGTTTACCGCAAGTCGGTATCAGCTACTGTAGTGGAGCAATATTCGCCGAAAAACGGGACATTAACATCGAACTGTAACGAGTTCTGTAACTCATTCCAGGACAACAGGCTAGAGGACTCGCTAGATAAAAGCTCTGCTTTGCACACAGTCAGCTTTTCATCTCTTCGAGAGTCGGTCTTAGCAGTAGGCCTAGAGCCTACTTCAAAACGTCAGGTGTTGGAAAATCAAGTTCAACACTCTGACGAATTCAACGGGTACATGTTACTAGTAGTGTCTGCATTGTCTGTGTTGCACACACTCTGCACAGTAGCTAGATACCATCAGGCGTTTGTTGGTTCACGCGTAGGCAATATTGAATATATCTGCCCATAATTATTCTGCTTTACTAAACTTATAATAACCACCGTTATGGCTGCTCGTGCTCGTAGCCTCGTCCCCATTACCGCAAATTCCATTCAGGAAGTAACGACGAACGAACTCGTGAAAACGTCACAAGATCGAGAGATGTAGCACGAATTTGAGGTTCGCTAATCCACAACCATACGACTAAACAGAAAAATGCCTAAGCTTATAGTTACTAAATGTTTAAGTTACGAGCAAAAGTCAACACCCAAAGAAGTGAAGATGTTTAAAAATTTGTAACTTAAGATAAAATGTTGCTTGATTTTTGTGCGTTGCACTTTGTATTAAAATGTACAAAATACAATTCCATCATTATAATACATTAAAATTTTTGGTAAAACTTGTATTTCACGCGCGAAAGCTGCTACTGCTTTAGCGAGTCTTAGCCATCTCAATTCTGTCTGTCCGTCCGTCTGTCCGACATACGGGTGGATCAGTCAAAAACGGTGCAAGATAGGATAACCAAATCTTTACCATTGGCTGCATAATGTGTTATTTCGTTACAGTGAAAGCTTGATGTCATGCGATCTACAGTTTGGTTTTAAGGCACGTCGGTCAACAGATATGTGTACGATGATACTGAAAGAGTCAGTTGCATATCATGTAAATAATGGATCATCTGTTTACTGCTGTTTTCTAGATGCCACAAAGGCTTTTGATCGTGTAGAATATTGTAAGCTTTTTCGAATGTTAATGAAACGTCGGTTACCCTCTGTTGTCCTTCGGTTACTATATACTATGTACTTGAATCATTCGACTCAGGTTGAATGGAATGGTTTCAGATCTGTCGCCTTTAAAGTTCTAAATGGTGTCAAACAAGGTGGCATTCTAAGTCCTATTATGTTCCGTGTGCATATTGATGATCTGCTGTTGTTACTACAGAACTCTGACGTTGGCTGTTATAATTATAGATAACTATTTTGTCGGTGCATTAGCTTACGCTGATGATATTGTCCTTCTTGCACCTAGTGCAAATGCAATGAGGAGAATGTTATTATACTGTGATAGTTATGCTTCAGAATATAACATTACATTTAATGCTAGCAAATCTAAATGCATTCACTTTTGTCCTAAGGGTTACCATAGAAAAATACACGGATGCACACCAGTATTTTTTGTTTGTAGCCAACCTATCGAAGTTGTAAAGCAATGGTCTCATCTTGGTCATATTATTTCGTATGATATGGATGACCGATATGAT
>Ga0056128_1012389_pt1 | contig 10416 bp, 2 predicted proteins | sample WorMetLIZISLAND2_FD_71113 | JGI IMG/M metagenome (GOLD analysis project Ga0056128, IMG submission 71113) | Marine gutless worms symbiont microbial communities from Max Planck institute for Marine Microbiology, Germany - Olavius geniculatus... ... | reverse complement strand
TGTTTTAGGCTTGCATTAGTGTAACTGTGTTTACTGTTTTCATGTTTTTTTTCTGTATTGCTTTAATGTCTGTCTATCTGCTTATCTGTGTTTCTGTCTGTCTTTTTCTGTTCGTGTTTTATGCTCGTGTTTATTATGTTTATGGGCCTTGTTGCCTGATACAAATAAATAAATAAATTATTCAGCAGCACACTGACACACAGAAAAACGAGAAAGATTTTCTTTGTCGATTTTTAAAACTTTTTTACTATACTAATTGCGCATTGTTTGTTCGATAATTTTTTAGTAAATTTCAGTGACTTCAAGCATCATCGCTCATTGGCTAGCGTGGTATCGTGATTGTGCTGCAACTTTTACACAAGCATGTACTTGTATGTGTTTGTTAGAACGCTGAAAAACTACATCTTATCTCGCGTGGTAGTGTCATTAATCAATTACTTGCCAGAACGGTTTCAGAGATTCAACTGCGTTTTTATGCGTCTTCAATATGGTGATTGTTTATCAAGTTTTTTTTACTTTAAAACTTAAATACAGAGTCATAGGTCGGTTAGCGCTGTATAGCATACATAGACCTACAGGGTGTGCCAAAAACTAAGCTGTTCTACGTTGTCTATATCTTCGGTAAATATTGGCCAATTTTTACAATTTTTTTATTAATAGACCCTGTAAAGTATTTGCTACTCGGTGGCATGCAAATTACATCTATTAGGTCGCTACACTATCTTGTAAAACATAAATATTTGAAAACCAACAATATCTACAGATGGGCAGATTCGGCAGAAAGTCTAGTGATAAATGTTTAAAGTACTTAACTGAAGTGTTACACATGAGTTATAGTAATTAGTAAATGTCAAAAAGGTTTGCATATAGTTACAGAGTAAGTTTTAATTTTTCAGCAACATATTGCACAGCTAGTAGAGCCGTGCAATCGAAATACAATGCTCATAAAGTTAACTGATCAAGATTGCAGCCACCAATTAGCATTAATGTAAACCTACATTGAAAATTAATGCAGAGTAAAATTGTTCGCATTATTTAAAAAAATGTTCAATATGTTATCCATTGTTCTAAACACTTACTATAAATTATATTTAACATTTCAGTTAAATACTGTAAAAAAATTTACTATGTAATCGTATGCCCATTTGTAGATTGTTGGTTTTCGAATATTTATGTTTTACAAGTGTAGCGACATAATATGCGTGGTGTGCATGCCAATGAGTAGTGAATTTTTGTTACAGAGTCCACTGGTAAAAACACTGTGAAATTAAAATTGGTGAATATGTAGCAAAGATGGACAAAGTACAATAGTTTAATTTTTGGCCCACTATGTATATAAGTTTTACGTTAGTTTATTTCTGTTTCGCAGTGAACCGTCATAGTTAGTGTTGAAGTACTTATTACAATGTGTTGATACACGTAGGCTACTCTGAGGAAAATGGCGAAAAAACTTATATTGTTAGAGTTGCTATATGTTACAGTTGCTAGTAAAACCTGCTAATCAGATCACTCGCTGGCAAGAGAAAGTCATAAATACAACACTCAACTAAACAGAAACCAGAGCGTCATCGACATCTTGATTCAAAAAGTTAGTGCTGTTTGGACATGTTTAGAATGTCAACTAGTAAAAGTGTTTTGCTCAGTTCTATATGGAGTGTTCAGTGACGGCGAAAAAAAAACCAAAGCGATGCTACAGTTGACTGCCATCAAGAACAGTGCTTTGCTGTGAACATTGTGATCATTTCCTTTAGGTTCAACTGAGTGCGAGGATAAAACGACAGCAGCTTTTCCATTCGCAGTCGGTGCCATGTTCATTCGCACTATTTCGGAGTTCGACGTCATCAGCAAACAAACGGCACGTGGCGTAATAAACGGTGTCAACCGCACACTAGCTGCATTTCCAAATAACCGGTAACTTCAACAATCATGGTTCAATAGTAACAAATTTCTGTACAAAAATAGTTGAATTGTCAGCACTTAAAGCATATGTTACTTTGTAAAAATGTTAAGAACAGAGTAGGCCTACCGGTTGAAGTTTTCCTGAGGCGCCGCTGCGACAGTAAAGCCAACTGGGCGTTAATACTCCAACGAAACAACGATTTTGAAGTCAGTGACAAAATTTTAAGTTATTAAACATTTGTCGATAATCAACATCGTTAACGTTATAATGTTTGATGAATTAAAATTTTGTGACTGGCGTTGTTTTCTTAGAGTAATATTGCGCAGTTGCTTCTACTCCGGGCGCTACAAAAAACTCACTGTTCTTAACATTTTTCCAAAGTAACAAGCGTTATTAAGTGCTGACTATACAGCTCCTTTTGTACCAAAATTTGTAAATATTGAACCAGGATTGTTACAGTTATTTGAAAATGCAGCAAGTGTCCGGGTTTTTGGTACACAGTGCATACTACACTGTGTGTCACAAAGTCCCACTAATTGTCACTGTCCATATCTTTGCCATTAATAACGGATTTTCATTTTTTACTGGCACATTTTGAGAACAATTTGCAATTGCACAATTATTAAATAGGCACAGGATATTTATCCGGCAGCTGATATACGGCAATCAGATAAATATCCGGTTTTACCTGGGCCGGCAATTAATGCGGCCGCCGTCTTGGACGGCCTTAGCCGGCTCGTATGAGCACCAAAGGGTGCTTGGAGGTACCGGCTAAAGCCGTGTTACTGCGGCGGTACGACGAACACATTTCGATGCCATCGGTGCTTGTCTACCGTCGCAGAGACATGACGGCAGCCGGCCAACTGGTAACCTCATCCACAAGAACTACGAAAATCACGGATTTGCCAGTCGGCAAGTTTAGTCCTTGCCTGCAGCAGTCTCGAATTTATCAACGATGTTGAACTTTGGGTGTACATTATTATTATTTGGGTGTACATAAATCTCTTAAATATTTTTTACGACAAAATAAATTAATTTAAAAAATAGTTACATTATTTTTTACAATTTTTGATTTTAAAAATAACGCTGGACTAACTGCAGTGAACTGATGGTGGTAATCGTCACAAAAGTGAATAAATTGAGACAGTGACTACTTTATTCATGTAGGCCTATTTGACTTTTCAAATGTTTGAAACGTTTAGATCTTTATAAATTGACAGTTTACTTGGATTTTCCGTCGGTTCGTCACCCGTCGATTCAATCATCACCGGTCGATTCATCGTTAACGTTAACAGAAGTAAAAGAATAACTGACACTCACATGTGATGGTCCTAAATGACAAAAAAACTGATAAGAGATACTTTCTTATTGTTGCAGATGAATATATTATGTGTAATTTGATTTTAATTGCTCTTATTTGTATTTAGGCTAAAATGATTGACAACATTAGAAACGCTTTCAAACATAACATACAAAAACTGGCCTGGATAAGCGAATACACAAAGAAAGTCTCTTCTGAAAAGGTAAGTGTTTGTATTAATAGTTTTCGTCAAAGGTTCTCATTTTTGTATAGTTTTGGGCCGACTGTTACAGTCGAGCTTTGGGTACAATATGTCATCTGTTTGTCATCTCATCTGTTGTCTCTCTGTAACGCGTGTATTGTGGCTACACGGCAAGTCTTATTTTTGCATATGTATTACAGTGAATTTAGTCTTTTTTAAATTTATATTTTACATGGTAGTGTAGCGACGCAGTTAAAGTTTGGTGGAATATTCAGTAATTACTTTGTTACTTATTGTGCGCGAAATGCACCAGTAATTTTTTTTAATCTCTCAACTTTTCGCCAATAAAATAGACTGTTGTTTTTTCCGGACACGGTATATATAAAATGTTATTTTCTGTTTTTATTTTGTGGAAAAAAACAGTTCTAAAATAATAATTGCCCTTCTGTAAGTGTCCTGCGTTATTGTGCAAAAAAATTGTGCTGCTAATATGTTTTAAATTAAAATTTTCCTCATAGCAAAGTCACGTGGTCCGAACTCAAATTCATTAGCATAAAGCAGAACGCGCAGTGTTGACAAATGGTGAGTAAACATTAGCCAACGAACCGTTGCTGTTAGTGAACAAAAGTTCACCATTTTTTGTAATCAACGCCGGAGAAATCGTAGTTGACAACGCCGTTTACCACTTCTCGATATCGCCATCCGCTTCAGAGATATTTGCGCTCAAGTTAAAAGTTGTCCAAAATCGCGACGAATTCTAAACGTTTTTTGCTATCTCGAATTTTTAGGGTACGGTGCCTCACAACATTGTACACCCATTCTTACCCCTATTTAGCGGCACGTCACGTTGAAAAGTTTCGAGAGGCCACGCCCTCTGACTCCAAAGTTATTTAAACCAATTTTGGCCCTTCATTGTAACAAGCTGTTGGGGGGACTTCCGTCCCCGGTTAGATGTACGCTGGTAAGCCTTGGCCATTCTATAGCGCGTGTAAAAATTTGGGGTGCAGCACCCCATAGAGGCCAAAATATGGTCTTTCGAAGTTGTCAATTTGAGTGGGTATAATTTGATCTTCGGATCTCCGTAGGTAATGAACCAAAGTTTACCGGACTCGCCATTCGCGGTCAAACAAGTACTTGTACAATTTTGAGTATCTTTGTTTATTCGGGAGATATTTGCCGTCGAACTTTGAATTCGTCTGAAATCGCATTAAATTGTTGCTTGTTTTTGGCTTTTAATTTTTTTAGGGAGGGCTTCCGTGAAATTTTAGACAGGAGTTACGAAATTAAGCATACTTTCGATCACGGTGCAAGATTTCGCGGCGATCAGTCCACAGAGCTCGGAGATACCTTGGCGAAATAAACAGATAAACACCTATGGTAAAACAGAAGTCCGCCGGCGGAACTACCGTTCCTAGCCAGGCGAACTAATAAAGCAACATAATAAGGAGCATACAGGAAACAGCAAAAACGACCAAAGCGTGTATTGTGACTTTTGGCAGGTAGATGCTATGCAGAGGTTGATTGGATTTCCAGAGTTTATTCTTAACGCAAGCAAACTTGACGAGCACTACAAAGAGGTATCTACATATGTAAAACACATCATGTTGTCTAAAAGTTTTCTGTTTTTGTTATTTCATAAAATAAGTAAATAGTGAATTGTCACTTATCACTCACCAGTGCTTATAATGTCGTCGATCTGTGGGTGCTATGCAGTTGGAAGCTGATGAAGGCAGACACTTTGATAATAGCTTGCGTGCTGTACGTTTCCACAGAAAACGACAGTTCGACAAACTGCGCAAAACGCCGGATAAAAACAGGTAATGTCGGTCACCGTCTGCACCGTTTCTCAGTAAACTCATACATATCTACCAGGCAAAAATGTGTTAGATTTTTACGCACGACAGCATACCTGTATAATGGTTCGGGCGTCTTAGCTATCGTCTACGCGTCCGTTCGTCTGTCCGTTCGTCCGTCTCTTCGTTTCTGTCTGTCACGCTCTGCAGCCCTATCAAAACGGTGCAAGCTAAGATCACGAAATCTTCACTATGGCTGCCACAAGAACTCTAGTTTATCGTGCCAATGGGCATTCGATGCAGAAATATTTTTAATGTTTTTTTTATAAAAGTTTAAAAAACATGTTTTTAAGTTTTAAAAATTTCTTAATGTTTGTTATTTTTCATGCTTTTTTATTTTTGAAACGTTTTTGTGCTTTTTAATGTCGTGTTTTTTGTTCTTGTTAAAACATATACGCACAAAATTGCAAATATGATTTATTTCTCATGGGCAAATTGCATTTAGCTGTTTTGATCTGCACATTCAGTACATTTCGGTTTTTAGTCTTTACAAATGGTAGGTTTCTGTTAATTATCTGAGTTAGATATTTTTGCGTCTATAATGGTGTAAAAAGTAGCGATTGAAAACATTTGCAATTTAATATTTTTATCTGTGTTTTTGTAATGTTTTTTTAAATAAAAGTTTAAAAAAACGTTTTTGTGTTTTTTTTATTTGCAAATCAATGTTTTTAACATCTATGCCAATGGACGAGGGGAAAAGCGTGAAAAGCGTAAAAAGGGATACTCTCTGAAAAGTCCTCATTTTACCCTTATTGGCTCGTTTATCATGAAAACGGTTACAGATAAGCGCAGACATGCTGCTTATCATAACAAGCACTCGTGACGAGCTTTTAAAGGCTATCAACATCGATAACTTTGAACAACCTTACACCCCCAAAAAATAAGGGATTTTAGCGATTTTTTTGCAATTTCGAGCTGCGACATACATTTTAAGAGTGAACTGCGCCGAAATGGCTGGAATTGAATGTGAAATTTTCAGCATTGAACGTAAATTTTAGCAGTTTAAATTTCGGTTTTTTGGGTTTAAGGAATCCTCCAAACTGTAGCGGCAAATATAAGTACTCCTTCAAAATGAGCAATTTCTGTTAATATTCACTAATTTAGCGTGAAAACGGTTGCAGATAGACATAGACTTGCTGCTTAGTGCTTACTGTAACAATCACTGCTGACGGGCTTTTAATATGTACCAATATCGGTGATTTTGGACAAACTTCAAATTTAAATAGGGTTTTTTTTGTGTGTTTTTCGCGATTTTAGGCGGCTTTTAACATGAATTGCATTATAATTACAGACCAGGACAACCTGCATATAAAATTTTTAGCCGTCTGAGTTTCGACTTTTTAGGTTCAGTGTCCTGCGTACAGAAGCCTGAAATTTTGGTATTTTTCAAAGCGCATTATTATTTAAGTGCACGTTGTATATTGATATCCCATGTGACCTTACCGATGCTCTCGCGAGTCAAGTGAGCTTTGCTTAGATCACTTGTTCTAAGTACGAAAACGCAGCTAAAGTAGTGGTTGTTGCAGAATTAATCAAAATTATTTTAGATATTGTACACAAGTATTCGGTTTAATATAATTTTACGCCTACAAGCAATAGGCATAGGCTAAGTCTATATGAATTTTTTTTATTTTAAACGAAAATAACGTTCACGTTAATATGCAAGGAACATGCTCGTTCTAAGCGTTATCGCATCTTAACGCATGTGATGTCGTTTGTTGGCTGCTGCAGCTGGCTAATGTCTCCGTCACAGGTCAACGCCTACTACCTGGCGACACGCAATCAGATGACCTTCCCCGCTGGCATCCTACAGTCGCAATTCTTCGACAAAGAACATCCGAAGTAAAATAAACGTTTCGGTTACTTCCTATATTTGCATGCTTTTGGTTGCCGTTTGTCCCTGGAAAAACCTCCGTTCCTAAAATTGTTACTGGACCTTCATAAATATCAACGCAGTTTTCGGTATGTTTTCAAAATTTTACTGAAAAATACTGTTTGCATTTAGCCCGAAATTTCAGCGCCACTGAAGTCTTTTTAGCACATACTGGCGCTTTACAAGTCAGATTATTATTATTATTATTATTAATGTTGCAGTAGTATCTTTGCTTAAGTTTTTGTCAGTACTATTTAGTGTGTCAGTTTGTTTTTGATGAGTTGTTGGGTAATATTACAATGACACGTCATAATACAAAGATAAATAATAAAAAAAATCTCCGCCTTCCCCCCGTCCCTAATTTTTTACCGTCTGCAACCAAAAACACGAAATTTTTTACGTATTTCTTATTGGTGTAACGTGCGTACGGTGCATGATCATTGGCGCGAAACAACTCTAGACTAGACTGAAATTCACCCGTTTATTTTATTCAAACAGCAAACCTCATAAAACACAATAGGCCCCTATACACAGAAAGAATAGCGAAATAAAAACACAATCCATTGAAAAAAGAACACTAAATACGAAAAACAATAAAAATGATCAAACATAATTTAAATTAGCTACAGTTAACATTGTAATTTGCTTTTATCATATTAAACCAGCATTTATCTCGCCTTCTCTGCACTTTGGATCGGTCCTCTGTTAGTATTCGACACTCATAGGCGGATCCAGAAGTTGGAGTTGGGGGGGCAAAATCGAGCGCCGAAGTTGAGGCGGCGAAAGCGTTGAAAGGGGTGGAGCGTGAGAACGAATGTTCCCCTCCTCCAGAGAAAAAGTTTGGAGAAAGAACTGTGCTTTTTTTAAAAAAAACACGATATTTTAGTGTCAAAATGGTGGGATTTCTTGGACACTTTGGTGCTAAATTTTGTTTTTCTGTATGACCAACAACAGTATAAAACACATCTGTAATGCATTGATTGCTATGTAGATTGACTTGCATGCGATAAAGAGCGTTATTTATTATTTATTATTACGTACTACTTATACATAAGCGTAGCCAGAATTGGAGTTGGGAGAGGCGAACCGAGTCTTGAATGGCGAATAATCTAGGCCGAAGGCCAACTGCCAAGAGCAGAGATGGGCTTCATCTGGATAGGATCGGTCCGTGGCGAAGCCCAGGCGGCAAACGCTTTTTGGGTATGAAAAAGCCTTGATAGTGCATGTAGCGGGTATAGGCCTACATTTCCTTAACTATACTGCATAAATATTTAATGCATTGGCTATTGATACGGCTGCCGGATAAATATCCTGTGCTTTTTTGCTTTGCATTGTTATTTGCTTTTTTCAGCAATACTAATTTACCATCGTCGTCGTTTATTATTTAATATAATAATATTAATAACTGAGCGCGTTCAGTGTGCTGCTAGATACATGAACTATGGAGGCATCGGTGTCGTCATGGGCCACGAACTAACTCACGGATTTGACAATAACGGTATACGTTTTGCTTATTACTACTAAATGGATTTCTAATATTACCACTTTGTTGCGTTAACGTTAAAAGCAAATAAGCAAATATGATATATGATTGTGAACAGTGCTTACCGGTATACAAGGTCCTGACGTTGTACACTAGCTGTCAGATCTTGCTAAATGAGTAGGCCGCAATACTGTATTCAAATTGACGGAACTGCTACTTTTTCAGGAAAAAAGGTTCTATTAAAAATGAACATATTTTGAATTTTCGATCGAAAACTAACCGAAACATTAAACAAACTAGAAATACGTTCTGTGGAACGAGGTATCTGTCCCATTGCCACGCTATATAGCCTAGCAGTTGCGTATAAGGGGGTTAGGTGCAAACATGGTGCAAACGTCTTTCACGGGGGCCGAGTTGTAGTCAATTTTGTCCCAAAATTCGTTGCCAAGACAACAGAGGTCGGCAGGCGAAAATTTTAAATGACGCCATCGGATAGTCCGGGCCCGAAAATAGGGGTGTAGGTGAAAACAAACCGCAATTATTTTTACGGGGGCCGACTTATAGTCAATTTTGTCCCAAAATTCGTTAATATGGCAACAAGGGTCGTCAGGGGAGAAATTCAAATGACACCATCGATAGCGCGGGCCCGAAAAGGGGGGTACGTGAAAACAGCTTGCAATTATCTTTCACGGGTGCTGAATTATAGTCAATTTTGTCCCAAAAGTCGTTGCCATGGCAACAGGAGTTGGCAGGGGAGAAATTTGTATGACACCTTCGGATAGTTCGGGCCCAGAAATAGGGGTAGGTGCAAAGAGCGCGCAATTATCTTTTACGGGGACCGAGTTATACTGTTATGAAATCTCCATTGGCTGTAATGCAAAATTTTGCAACTTTTGATTGGTTGCTATGGCAAAAGGGGTTGATAGGGGGTAAGTTTGAATAACACCGTGAGATTGCCCGACCCCGAAAATAGAGGGTAGTAAACACAGCGCGCAATTATCTTTTACGGGGACGGAGTTATACCGCTTTGAAATCCCCATAGGCCGTAATGCAAATTTCTAAAAAATTGGGGTAAAGTAGGGGAAGCAGTTATCAGATTTTTATCCCAAACAAAATCAATTTTATGTTTCGCGCCCCGAATCACTGTGCAAAATTTCATCAAGATCGAATCAAAACTGCGGCCGTAGGAGTGTTTACAGACAGAATGACAGAATGACAGAAGTGATTTTTACGCGCGCAAGCAGCTACTGCCTTCAGCGCGTCTTAGCCATCGCAATTCTGTCCGTCTGTCTGTCTGTCTGTCCGTCACATGGGTGGATCAGTCAAAACGGTTCAAGCTAGAATCACCAAATCTTTACCATCGGCTGCCTAGAAGACTCTAGTTTTAGGAACCGTAAAGCTTTTCTATAAATTCGAAGCCGGTCACCCCGAACGAGGGCGCTAAATGAGAGGGGGTGGGCAAAAACTTGCGATTTTTGGCCAATAAGTCGCTGTATCACAGGCTAAACGGTAGTTAAAGCCCTGTGTTAACGGCGACTTTTCTTTCTTATGGGAAAGCCAAAAATTCGACCCCCCACAGAATCAAAACCCCTGATCCGATTGAGATAAAATTTGGCATGGTTGATTACGTCGGCGAGATGACCCCTCTTGCAAAATTTTATGCAAATCCCTCTAAGGGGGGCTTTTCGGCAAATGGGTGAAATATACGCAAAAATTTTTATTTATATATGCCTTTTTTTCTTTGACTCACCCACAGGTCAGACCTTTTAAGGGATTTTTACGCTTAATGCGTCAAACGACGCGGT
>Ga0056128_1012384_pt1 | contig 10418 bp, 6 predicted proteins | sample WorMetLIZISLAND2_FD_71113 | JGI IMG/M metagenome (GOLD analysis project Ga0056128, IMG submission 71113) | Marine gutless worms symbiont microbial communities from Max Planck institute for Marine Microbiology, Germany - Olavius geniculatus... ... | reverse complement strand
AACGTCGATGACCTTGAACCCTCAAAATAGGGGTTTTTAGTGAATTTTTCTGTGATTTTTGGCTGCGACACACATTTTAAGAGTGAATTGCGCCAAAATGGCTGGAGATAGACCTGGACATCTTCCGCATGACATTTTTTAGCATAGAACGTACATTTTTAAGAATCTACAAGTAGTTATTTTACAGCTATTAGCTCGTGTAGCTTGAAAACGGTTGCAGATCAGCAGAGACATGCTGCTTATCATAACAAGCAATATAGTGACAAGCTTTTTATTGGTGTAAACATCCATGACCTTGAATGACCTTGAATTTCTAAAATAGGGGTTTTAGTGTTTTTTGCAATTTGTGGCTGCAGTGTAGATTTTAATAGTGAATTGCGTCAAAATGGATAGAGTTAAATTAAGACAACCTGCGAATCGGAACTGCTAAGGCTGTCGCGCGTCTTATGAGCTTTGCTCAAATGACTTGTCTCACAATGTTGTGGGCTGGATAAAAACCCATCATGGCAAAAACGTTTTGGTTGTGCACCACTGGATTATACCTTCAAATTACAGCAACTATTTTCAATAGTATATGGTAAATTTGTGATTATTATGGACTCAATCTGTGTGAAAATGAACTATGGGTCAGTGTAGGACTATTTACAGACAGAACTCCCTTCCTGCCACCCAACTGTCAACGTAACACTGCTAAAAGATAAACCTGCCAAGATACATGTATTAGGTTTGAAATTTGGAAAAACTTAACTATAAATAGAAATTTCAAGTAACAACTGACAGCAGAAGACAGTAAGATACTTACTGAAATGAAAAAAGGATCTGGACAATCTGGGGGATACATTATATTGTAACAAAAACGTTCACAGATACAGATTATGGAAGGCTTCTTCGTGGTTTACACAATGCATCTGATGTCTGGCAATGTTTCACAATAGAGATCAAAAGTATTCTGTGGACAATTTGAACCACTGCAGTTTTTTTCCTCCAAGTTATTTACAGAGTGGCACATGAAAAAGTGGAACATAATAGTGCCGTACATATATCAAGCGATAAAACAGTTTTGCAAGCGATCAGCCTGCATCGCTGACATGAAGAGTGGTCATAATGAACACTTGTTCACTGTGCAACCTGACCACCCTTGCAATGATCGAGGCTTATCATTTTGGAACTGTGCAATTAACTGCTCTAGACATTATATACCACTTTTTATGCTCCACCATTGCAACTGTGGAACCACAATTTCAAAGTTGTTCTTCCATCACAATGGCAAAATATTCCAATTGATACTGCACTACGCTAGCTAGCTAACAGGCTGTTTTAGTAATAAAAAGTATGTCGTGAAACAAAGTTCTGCAACTGGAATAGTGCATGCGACAAACAACAAGCGGAAAACAAGTAACCTGACTGTGATGAAACATCAACTCATTCAACTGTGCATATTAAGGTGTTGAAAAATTCCTGTGCTGCCAGTTGCTGACCTCCCTAAAGAACCTCCACAGCTAAAAATTTCTATATAGTGACACAGTTTTTGTTCGGGTTCAAAGTTTTACAAAAACCAAACTGTTTGCATCTGTAGTGCTGTATTTCTTGCAGTATTTTTACTTGAGTCCTCTTGGGTACTATATGGTCCATCACTTTTTATGAGCCATTGTGTAATATTTCACAGAATGTCATGAAATAAAAAATACTCCCCCCATCAATACTTTTTCGCTAGACTGCAACTGGAAGCACAGGAATTATTTAGGCCTGAGTCAGAAGTTGTCAAAATGGTTAGATATAATTTTTTACATCAAGAATGTAAACAGCGAGCAGAGCAGTAAGTAAGCAAGCGAGGACAGTCATGAGCATTCTTCGGTGGACTTCATATGGGTACGCATGTGAACCATGAGGTGACACGGCCGGTTGAACTGATGCCCACAAAGAGCACACTTGTGCGGCTTGACTCCCGTGTGCGATCTCATGTGCTCCACCAGGCTGCCGGGCAGCATGAACTCCTTGCCGCACAGCTCACACTTCTCCGGACGCTCGCCCGTGTGTGACCGCATGTGAACCATGCGATGCCACGGCCGCTGGAACGTCTTCTCACAGATCGGGCAGGCGTGGGGCTTGACTCCGGAGTGCGTTGCGACATGCGACATCAGCACGTCGGAGCGGGCAAACCGCCGCCCACACTGATCGCAGCAGTACGGACGCTCGCCAGTGTGGGTCCGCATGTGAGACGCAAGGTTGCTCAGAGATCCGAACATGCGACCGCAGTGCTTGCACGGATGTTGCTTCACCGGCGACGACTTGCGGTGAGGGCTGCGGCCCCGTCCACTCCGACACACGTGATCCGTGAGAGACGTCAGCTCCGTGTACTCCTGGTTGCAGCTAAGGCAGCGGAACACGTTCTCACCACCGTGTTCGGATTGGATGTGTTCGTCCAGTTGACTCGTGTCCACGAAGTAGCCGCTGCAGATGCTACACATGTACGGCTTCACGTCACTGCCGTGAGTGCGCAGGTGAGCAGCTAGCAGGCGCATGCGTTTGAACGACTTTCCGCACTCGCTGCAGCTCAGAGTGGCATCCGACTGACTGCCAAGAGGCTCGACTGCCTCCTCGTGGGTACGCAGGTGTAGCACGAGCCCGTTCTGACGCTTGAACGTCCGGCCGCAGTGCTGGCACTGCAACCCTCCAGATGCATCACCGACCCCACCACCACTACCATTGTTGTACTTTTGCTCCCTGCTGTGGCTCGGTCTCGGCTGTATGTACACTTTCACCAGTGAGTTCTCTTCATCTTCGGCATCAAGAACTTCTGTCGGGTCGTACAGGTATTCTATTACCTCCTCATTCTTCATTCTGTCTCTCTGCTACTTTCACACCAACAGTCTACAATGTAAACATAACTCTAGCTTCTGCATTCACTACCGAGTAATAACACACAAAATCTAAATAGTTAACTGCAACCTATAATGTCGTTGATTGCATCAACAAAGTTAATCGATGCCGGACTTGGTTAAAACTTGGGTAAACCGTCTCAGTATGCAACTAGGCACCAAGATGAACTCAACCTGGTCATCCGAGGTAGATACAATGAGTTTCAGTGAAAGCTGGTGCATAAACAGACACACTGTGCGATGCACCAACCCTGTATGCATGGTCTTTTGCAATGTGAACCCATATTTGCAAACATATTTTTTTCTGTGACTCGTCAGTCGTAGCCACGGGACAGATTTGTTAGTGACAATTAAAGCCAACCACAACGACTGCAAATTACTGCATTAATGCTAACTTTAACCTTAACCATTACCCTAATCCTAACCTATTACTTATTTATGGAACAATCCTCATACAAAGTCATAAATGACGTAACACGGGAACATGTCCATGCTACATTTTGTTCAGTGAGAGAAACCAGTCATCTAAACCAGACAAAAATTTCAACACCAAGATAAGGACTGACAATTCCACACTGTAACAATATTAACGGCTTCAAAAACCAACAGAGAGACAGGAGTGGTATTTGCAGATAAGATGAGAACTTGGATGACCTTTAAAGTCAGTACTGCAACAGGAACTGTATAACCTGTAGTGCATCTTCTCTAGCAACAGCTGGGCTTCCTTGTTATTATTATATCCTGTTGAAACTCTAGCTATATACGTCTAGCGAGTGACACAAAATTGGAGCTTATTTCGCTGAACTATAAGTACTACATAAGGACAAGCGGTTCAGTAATTATCAGTGTCAGTGTTCACCCCCAGGGGGAATTGCAGCTAGTATTGGTTTGAAAGAGAGTATATGTAAGGAACAATATGAGCCATCAGCTGCAGTCTGATATTGGAGCTTAAGCGAGAAAAAGCACTTTGTATATTGTCAAGTTTGTGTGTTTTAGGTACACATTTCGTTACTTATTTATCATATTTAATGTAAACAAACACGTTGTTGTCCGTCGAATTGTCGGCGTAAACATTAGCTTTCTGTTGCATATTAGTAACTGCTATTAGTGTAAGCTGTCTTTATTCATTGTTTCAGACAATGTATGACAAAAAACCAGTTCAGCTTAAGCAGACGTCTTCTATATAGCGTTTTCTTGTGACTGTGACATGATATGAATGCTCAACTGATAATCCAAAAGCTGACCAGCAGTTTCATTCACCCCAGAAGAGGGGGATGCAGCAACACACTATTACAGTGCAACAAGTGCAAATTATTACCACAAAATGAATCGTGACTTCCCTTGTGGCCGCTTCCCACGTGACCATTTTCTATGTGGCCATTTTCCATGCGATTGAATTGCATTCTCTAGGTGGCGGCACTACCGTGGCTGGCTATTGTTACCATCATGGGCAGTGCACTACAATGAGCATTAATATTAGAATTTTGGTTAGGGTTAGCATATTTCAGACAATTATGTGATGATAATACTCACCTTAACTAAGCGTGAACACTGGTGATGAATTCGGGTCTGGTTGAGAGAGGCATTCAACTTGTTGACTGGCTATACCCGTGATTCCCTAGCTGCTAGGGTTGAGGTTGCCAATTGGCCGGCTGCCATGGTGTGTGTCTGCGACGGTACAACGAGAATTCTTAGGTGCTCATCATACCGCCGCAGAGACACAGCCAAATGGCCACGTGGCCATGCCTATCACCAAATGAATGTTTATTCTGTGGCAACAATAAGGCATTTTTGCCGAGGACTTTACTTCAAGCCAAGACCAAGGCTAAGGACTTGGGAGACAAGGTCAAGAACAAGAACTTTGTCATCAAGGCCAAAGCCATCGCTCTTTGTCCTTGAGGCGACTTGAGGATGATGCCAACTCCTCGAGGACACATCACTGCTTACGGGAAGGGCTAGGTGTAGTACTGCCTGCTATACATATAAAAACATCTGCTGACTTGTATTTTCAGTTGTACATCAACACCGACCTTTCTTGACAGGTGTGTGTGTGATGGGGCTACCAGATATTGTAAAAGAGTGTTCTTTTACGGTTTTAATGATATATGTTTTGTGCTTGGCAGGATTTCTCCAGGTTCTCTGCCTATCCGGCTGACGCCATGCAACTTTTGAAATGACCAAAAATTGCAATTTGTTTTTGAGCAACCCTGTGGTAATGCCCTTTGCCCTATATGCAGCTCTTAGCTTTCCCAGTAGTACAATGGAATTATGGAACTTTTCGTTCCCACGTACTTTTGCTCCCGGGAACGAAAGTTCCATAGATGGAACTTTTGCTCTCTGGAACTTTCGCTCCCGAGAACTTTCATTCCCGGGAGCGAAAATGACGTGAAACTTTCGCTCCCAGGAACTTTTGTTCCATGAAACTTTCGTTCCTACAGTCAATGTAACATGGTTTCGCTCCCCAACACAAATTATGATTATTTAATTGTCAAACTAATGGTATTAAGGCATTATAGCTGGTTCGTATCTTTGGTAAAAGATGGCAGGATCTAGCAAATTATTTTATTAATTAATTTATTTTAAATCTATTAAATTCTCCAAATTCTTTCTCAAATTATATATGTTTATAAATTCTTCCTTAAATTATAGCCTATTTTTTGTCAAGTTCTTACCGTTATTTTAAATTCTAGTCCTTTCCCTAAAACTTAAACCCCATCTTTTGGAAAACCTTTATAGGCTAGCCGTAGCACATTCCCTAGCGACAGCTGGGCTTTCTTGTTTTGGATGTTGAACATTTACACCGCATGCTGGCATCTTTTGATTTCATCTGCTTCTATTATGTGTGTAGGCCTATAATGTTAACTCTGAGTGAGGAGCGAAAGTTACACCTCATTTTCGCTCGGGGGAGCGCGAAAGTTCCAGGGAACGAAAGTTCCTGGGAACGAGAGTTCCAGGGAATGAAAGTACCAGGGAGCGAAAGTTCCATGTATGGAACTTTCGTTCCCGAGAGCGAAAGTACGTGGGAACGAAAGTTCCTGTTACCGTACAATGTATCCTCTACCTAGAAAACACTAGCTGCAACTCTCTCTCCATGGTTAACTTAGGGGGGAAGTCATTGAGCAGCCCACAGTCTATGGAATATTAGTGTATCGGGACTCGGGACTAGATCACTCAGCTCGGCTTAATTTGTTACTTCTTCCTGTGTACACATGTAAATGGTGTTACTTCTGTACTTTAATAGGACATCAACTCTGAGTTTGCCTGTGTGTCTGATATGATTATTTGCATTTCAGAATGTCTGTACTCCGTTGGTAATGTTGTACGTGCACAGTCCGACTTCGTCAATGGCAATATTACCCCTCATGTTCAACGACTTGCTACAGCTAAAAACTCCAATACTGAGCTGCAGCTCTTGGCTCATTTTGTTCTTTACTATACCCTCTTTCAAACCAACACTAGCTGCAATCCCCCAGGAAGGGGGGTGACCAGGGTCTATGAGTGGCTGACGGTCTACAAGGGACGTGTAAAGTTCCAGGAATCCTTCGGCCTAAGACTAATAAAACTACACGCGACTGCAGCCAAAACATCTAGTACGACCAGGCACTTTAAGTTACTAAATGACTCAAAATACAAAAACGAAACTGTCAAAATACCGGCAAAAACACGAAAATAAAACGCGAAAACAACAACATCAACAAGAACCAAGCATAGATAAAAGAAACGCAAAATTAAAAATAGAGATGGGTCAATTTCAGAATTTCAGTACGATATCGATATGATATGATGAGTGATGACGTCTCCCCGAATAGTAAGTACCGTAAAAAATCAGTTATGGCAGTATTTTAGCTACATAAAACAAGTGTTTAGTGTAAGTAACGCACGAGTTTAAAGTATGCATTAAACAAGAAGCCTAGATGTCGCACGTCGCTAGAGTAAGGCGACCGTATCAGTGTTCGATTTGTCAAAAACCAGTAAAACCGAAGGCGCGTGAGTGGAGGCGCCGCAGGCGCCGAGAGAGGTGGGACCGACTAGGGGGTCTGCGGGAACGTCGTGAGCTCCCCAGCGGGGTCTGGAGCGGAGCCCCGGCCGCAAACGCATTTTTAGCATATTTTAGAGTCACAGAGGGCCTCTAGCAGAAAGAAAAATGCACATTTTCTGCCCCACTTCTTCAGTGGGACTGGGACAACCACATATTGACATACTGAATGATTCAAATATCATGTATTACTTACTATGCGAAGCTTGCTATAGGCCTAGACCCATGGCACGTACAGTGACATGTTTAGGCTGTCTGTCACGGATGGTAATGAGCGCCGAGGATCGACGAACCTGTAGCGCCGATGGAGTGAGATAGATGATATTCTGGAAAGAGGGGATATTCTTAGGGGCTGTGGGGCGTATTCAACATTTGAAGGAGCGTGGGGATCTGGGTGACGGAAGTCTTCCTGTGGGTCCAGGGACTGAAGCTTTTTGTAAATAATACATGGATTTTTTTGCAATGGAGTAGCTAAGAAATTTTTCCCGGTTAGCAAATCCAGAGAATCTTCCCCTTTTCTTCCCTTCCCTTTTCTCCTCTTTCGTCCTTGGTCGTCCTCCTCTCCCTTGTTTTTCTTTATTCCTCCTGTCTCTTTCCCTTTCTTCTTCGTTTCCTTTTCCTTTTCCTTGCCTCGAAATTCTAGCTACGGAGTCTGCGAGAGTATCGTGAGCTCCCCCAGTTGGGTCTACTACAGAGCCCCAACCGAAATCGAATTTGGAGCATCATAGTCTTAAAATTAGAGCTGTCGAATTAGCGCATTAACTTAACGTGTTAACGGGTTAAAGAATGAACGCGCGTTAAAAAAATTAAAACAGGTGCATAAATTCTCTTAATCAGTGCCGGCGCTAGAGAACTGGTGGCCCCCAAATGCAACTGATGGGTCCCTATAAACGCAGCAGAGTCCAGGGATAGAGCCCCTGGTCAGAAGGGTAGGGGGCAAAAAGCCCCGTGAAGGTGAAACACTTTTTGACTTTTTGACGTTCAATAAGCCGCAAATCTACATGTTTCCTCATTTTACATTTTGAATATATTTAAAAACTAGAAATTTTTTCATACGTAGCATGAGGCCCCTGAATATACGTGAGACCCCCAACCGGAGGGTACAGGGGGCCCTTCGGCCGGCTCGCTGCACTTAATTTCATGAAGCAGGAGCTCCAAAATTCTATTAAACTACGTTTATTTGACGATCGAATGAAATTCAAGTAATTAAAAATTGTCTTGTTGCTGTTCTGACACTACCGTTTTGACGTTTTATTACTACTGTCACGGTCCTGTGATACAGGCACAACTCACCCTTTTGGTGTAGTCCACTTACAATATCAGCCAAAAAATTAAAAAAAAGAAATTAACGCAATGCGTTAATGCATTAACAAATTAACGCTTTGACAGCTGTACTTCAAATGTGAGCAGCAATTATAAACGTTCGGCAATAATGATTTTTTCAGAGAATCAATTGACAAAATTTAGTGCAATTGAGATAATACGAATAAATAAAAGCGACGTCACAAACTGAAACGTTGGGACACAAAATAATCTGCGAGCAAAGCGAGCAGAAAAATTTTTTTGTACCCCACGTTTTGTCCAGCTGCTCCTGGAACACTTCTTGGGGGTCAAAGCCGACCCCCCAGACAAGTTCCAGTGGGGAGGTCATCCTCATGCAGTGGGGGTTAAACCCCCAACCCCCGGCAAATCGAACACTGGACCGTATACCGGTGTTTAAAGGGCAGAAATTGTGAACGCTGAGGCTATTAGTGCAACTAATAACAACCTTGATTCTGTCTCTCACCGTTTCAGAGATAAAAACGTACCGTTTAGCCGCAATTGCATGTACTGACTTTCAAGATCATCCAAGGTCAATGATTTTCGTGTCATCTGAAAAGCAATTTATGCGACTTCCTATTAGTGATCATTAGTGATCTAGGCCGTATCTCTCACCGTTTAATCACAATGCATACGTTACAGAGTTACAAACGGACAGACAAACGGACACAGCCCGTTCCATAGGGCAGACCCAGTGGCGTAGACAAAGGGGGGCCCATGCAGGCTCCCAATCCTCCAGACAAAACATTAGCATACGTTCAAACTGTACTGAATTTGCCAATTTAGTCAGTTTATTCTTTTTAAAAAGTATTTAAAACTGTTGCTACCAGATCTCATCTTTAAATGCTAAAATGCATCAAATTCGATTTCGGCCGAGACTCCGCCCCAGATCCCGCTTGGGGGAGCTCACAGCGCTCCCCCAGACCTCCTTGCTGGATTTTAAAAGGTTCTACTTCTAAGAAAAAGAAGGGAAGGGAAAAAAGAAAGAACATGGGAAGAAAGGGCAGGGGAAGATAGGGAAAGAAGAGGGAGGGAAGGGATGAAAAGGAAAAGAGAAGGGGAGGGAAAGGGAGACGTGGCACCCAAACTGAAATTTCTGGCTACGCCGCTGGGCAAATTGTGTCACTGTAAAGTTTAACGGTCAGATCAAAAAAGCATCAGGACAGTACATGCATTTAGATTTAGGAGACAATGGGTCTTTTAGTTACCAACTTTTGGCTACATCAACTTGCCCCAAACCCTCTGCAGGAAATGACATTTGTTATATCAAAATGGCCCAGCATTATTTCTGTTGCAAGTGTGAAGTGTGGCATACAGCATAGGCTTAGGTATTCTTGACACAAAAACAAAACAAAAAACAGCAAAACCTAGTTATTTCAGTGGAATTATAACAGAGACCTGCTGTATTTTTCGTCCACAGACCGTAATTAATGCCCTGATCAATGCCAATTAATCCAGCTCAGAGCTGGAGACAGGGATAACCTATCCCCAACTATGCATGCTCCACTTCAACTACTGGCAGAAGCTACATACTCTCTACTGAAGATCAATTATTTAAACTTAACTACAAGCACAGCCCGTGACGCCAAGTTTGATGCATGATAAACGCAACATCAGCAACAAACTCTACACAAGAAACACACAACACAACGTGCAAATGACTTGATGTCAAACAAAGTCGAAAGCATAATCACTGTCTGCCCAATGCAACAGATATACGACCAGAATCAACCTAACAGTGATCACACACTGGCCTGTTTCTGGCGCCTGAAACCAGCGCTGGAAACTGGCGCCAGAAGCGAACTGGATAAACTGAACTCGTTTACTCCACTTCGGGAAATGAAGTATCGGTAAACCAAGCAGATCTAATCGTTCTCTTCAAGATGTACAAGGGGTTCACACGTCCTCCCTTCGAGTCACTCTTTCAGTTAACAAAGCACGACAGAACAAGAGGTCATACACTGAAGCTAACCAAACATTGCACTAGCAGAAATGTCCGGCTTTACTTCTTCTCCGAGAGAGTGATCAGTAACCTGGACCAATCCGTCGTTGAGGCTGGTTGTGTGAATACATTCAAACGACGTCTACATGAACACAGAAATGACAAGATGGACCTATTCATGGATTAACGTCTGCATGGTTCCAGGCCAAATCCGCAGTCTTCTCATGGTACGGCCGTACCA
>Ga0056128_1012383_pt1 | contig 10418 bp, 5 predicted proteins | sample WorMetLIZISLAND2_FD_71113 | JGI IMG/M metagenome (GOLD analysis project Ga0056128, IMG submission 71113) | Marine gutless worms symbiont microbial communities from Max Planck institute for Marine Microbiology, Germany - Olavius geniculatus... ... | reverse complement strand
CTCTAACAACCTGAAGCAAAGTTCATTAAACCTCCATTCGTCAGCTCTACGCATTCATTCTGCGACGAATTTGTTCTGTTATTGCGCAGAAAGGATTTATAACAAAATTCAGAAATGTCAAGTAAGTGCTTTTGTTGAAATAATGTTGTTTACGATGTTTGAATTCAACTGGCAAAAAATGAATCGAGCGTTTGCGCCGCCGCCATTATGACACACTTTTGGCCACACGCTGTATATTCCCTGCTCGTAACGTTACTAATGTATTTCCACCGATATCACTTGCGCAGTGACGCAACGTTTTGTTATCGCTCTTTTTACGCACACCGGGCTTGCGCATAATGACACGTTCGATATGACAGGAGTTGAATCGATCGTTTTTTTTTGAAGGGCGGGACTTCGGGTTCGAACCGTGGCGTGCTAACGATGGCTTTGAAGCGCTTTTAATGAATTTACATAATTATAGGTTCCACGAGAGAGTGCAGGACGCCATGTGTAAGCGTAAAAAGAACGATGAAAACGGCCAGGACCTCATACGTCAAGAGCTCATTAACTCTCTCTAAAGGCGTGCATTTAATTCCGTCAACGTGATTACACCGATGAAGTTCATCATGAACTGAATGTGGTTGCACGTTTCTGGGCTTCTCAACTCCAATAGCCCTGCATGCATGTTGACTAATGATGAGCGGTTGTATAACGCTCCAGGCCGAGATTTCTTGATTCCCACGCCGGCTTTCAGTAGCAGTGATGCGCTGTTGACTGTAAATTACTATGCTATAACGATTATTACCCCCGCCACGCAAGTTATGCGATAGGCTACTCGGCGTTTCTTACGCGCAACAGCAGCTACTGCTGTAGCGCGTCTTAGCCATCGCAATTTCGTCTGTTCGTCTGTCTGTCACAAGGGTGGATCAGTCAAAAACGGTGCAAGTTAGGATCACCAAATCTTCACCGTCGGCTGCCTGGAAGATTCTAGTTTCAGGAACCGTAAAGCTTTCACATGAATTCGAAGGGGGTCACTCCGAACGAAGGCGCTAACATAATGAAAAGGGGGGGGGTAGATAAAATTTGCTATTTCCACCCGATACGGCGTTATCAGAGCGAGACAGGTCACGCCATTTAGTGAGTACAAATAAAACGCTGTAGATAATTTAGCCGCCGGTCGTCTGGCGCTCTTTGGCGACTGACTTTGTTTTACTGTGCACCGTGTCCGGAAGAAAAAAACATCCCCGACATTATCGATCGTCAAGTGATGAAGAGTTATGCAATTATAATAATTTTTGTACGAATATTTCTGTTATAACTTGCCATCAAATGACCGCTCAATTTCCCACCTCACCCACTTTCTGTTTCTGCATCTGCGAAAAACTGAACGGACGAAATATGCATTAACAACAAAAATACGTCAAAAGCATCTCAAACATCTGAGTTTGGATCCAACATTTTTCTTCGCCAAAAAAGGCTCAGAACTTATTAACTGAACCCACTAATTAATGTTCCTCTGAAAAGCGTGAGCTATCGCGTTTTCGCGGTAGATCTGTTATAGTAGGAGTTTCCGCAGTCAGCGAATGGTCACAAACGTCCAGCGTCAAGGAGTTGCAGAACGTCGATCGCGTGCAACGATAAAACTGCCAGGAGGACCACGAATAGACAAGTTCCCTTGCTGGCAGCTGAAGTTTGCCCGATTCGCAAACGGCCACTTTCAGCTGAAGCGTGATGTGCACGTTCGTTGTAATCGAATGCCGGGAAAATTGCCCACTAAACTAATTACGAGAGAAACGTGCTACCGATATAGTTTCTTTCGATAGGTCTACGTTCGAATGGCTGGCATGCAGAGCTGCCGTGGCGTCTGGCATCGTTAACAACAGTGATCGGTTGCGCGGCTGCAGTGTCTTGCCTTGCGCTGACGTTACATTATCCTCGCCGCTTTCTCCGCGCGTATATTTCGGCGCATTTGTAACGACAACTACAATTAACTATCACGGTCCAGCACAGTGGCAGGCAGTGCAGATAAATCGGGCATTAGACAAGTGCGCATTAAGAAGCACGGCGTTGCATTGCAGGTGCATGGCTGGTGTTGTAAGTCGTCGTCTGACGATTGTTTAGTAACAGCCGGTCAACGAAGCGTGTAATGCATGCCGGGCGATGCAGCCGTGTCACTGTAGGGACCAGTGCGACGACATCAATTAGTCGTTCCACGCCTCGAGGCTCATCCATTCGTTCGTTTATTCCGTGATTAAAACGTAAAGCGCGCGCCACACGTCATCCGCGCCAAATGCCGATGTATATATGTGCAATTATCGACTCGACTTGTGGAATTTTTTCTAATATATATTCTTCTTCTTAGCGTGTTCTTTACATGCCGAGCCTGGCAGTATAGCTCCTCATCAGCCAATTAAAGTGTAGGCCTAAGGCAGACCGCCGGAAAATTTCATATCTGGACAATCGTTCACGATATGTGACATAGTCTGCTAAGATGCGCCACGGGAACAGGGCGGATCTGAGGCCTGATTCCAGCGGACGAGGTTGGCTGCTGCACATCGTGCCTGGCAAGTCCGAAAGTTTTTTTTTCTGCGCAGAGGATGATAATTGGCATTGGAATCAGTAAGCATACGGATTAGGTTGAGAGAGGCAGCAGATAAAGACGGTTGAACGCAGAGATGTAGTCTTCGAGATAAGGTCTTGGTCTCAAGGCGCCTCAAAGAAAAGGAATAGACCTTAGTTTTTGTCTTGGTTTAATGTTGATCTTGAAAAAAGTCTTGGTCTTAACAAAAAAGTCTTGTAAGTTTTATCACTATGATGAAAATGAAAATTGTTAGTCAAGTCAGTGAGCGATATTATACATAGGCTAACGTAACTTTAATGTTCAAGCATTTGATGTTGCATGTAAAGTCGTGCTCTTGAACCCAACGGCCTTGTTCTTGAAAAAAGTCTTTTCATATGAAAAAAACCATCAATCACAATAAGCTGATTACATCGCAAAACGAAAGATTTTTGTGCCAACCGTCAAGCTTTTGATTTGTCGTATACACTGTAAGTCCGTATGACCGTTTTTTCGTTCGTATTGGATGTATTGTGGCTAAACGGTACGTCGTATCTCAGAAACGTTAAGAGATAGGGCCAAGGCTTTTACTGAGCACTAGTAAAGTCGCATAAGCCTTTTCACAAGACACGAAAATCATTTGCTGGCCTTCCGACACCCGTGTTCAGTCGGCCTCTCTTAGCGACAGCTGGGCTTCTTGTTCAGGATCTCGACGTAACTGGTTGTTTATGTAGGCCTACGTTGACACTACGTACTGGCCTACGTAGGGCCTAGGCATATACTTTCCCTATCCTGCGCTAGACTGATGAATGGCCGTTTGACCACTTTGTGGGTTAAGCATCCGCTATCAGTCAACCAACAAGGCCAACTCAGCCTGCCATCCCTTCGGGGTCGGTTAAATGAGTAGTAACCCATTACATGGGTTACGGAAGGTGGGGACCTTGGTACAGCTGACCAGGGTTGCCTAGCCGGCCGCTGCGCCAGCCTGTGTCTGCAGGCTGCACACGGTGGCCGTGCGGCAGGCGGCTCTGGTTAGTGACGAAAGCGCATTAGAGGCGTGCTCGTGACGATGCGCTATACAAATGGACGACCTTTACCTTTTTTTACCTTTACAGTATATGCCTAGGCCCTATGTTAAGAATGAGCTAAGTTTTCGATACAACATGCTCATAATTTTTACCTCCGCCAAGGAGGTTATGTAACACCCGGCGTTTATTTATTTGTTTGTTGGTTTCTGTGCAAGATTGCACCAAAATTAGGCCTACAGGTGGATTTGGCTGAAATTTGTAGGAAAGATTAAGACTTGGCCCGACTTAGACAGGATTAGATTTTGGTGGTAATCCTAATAAGCATCTGGAATGATCCACGATAAGATTGAGAGATGCTTTACCATTGCTGGATAGGGAAAGCGACGCCGAACCGAAATTATGGTACTACCTGGCGAACTCAACGACAAAAAATTAACATCGTTGGCGGAGAGAAATATAATGTGATTTCTGACTGCGCTCTTCTAGGCCTATGTCTAGTTAGGCCTATTTTTACTCCTCGCGCGCTACGTTCCTGACGTAGCGAAGAGAAGTATATGAGATCAGTGTAATATCGAGGACCGACCGACCGACCAACGACCGACCTCTGTTTCTGGAAGAGCCTTCCTGGAAGAACTTCAAACGGCCATATCTCCATAACGGTGCTAGATAGACGCATGATCACTATGGACAAGACCATGCGTCTATCTAGCACCTTTATGGAGATATGACGCCTCAAAGATAATGGGGTCACGACCTTTTGGGGTCACGTGACGTGATGACGTCAGCTGCACGGTTGATGCTGTCGGCGAGGTGATGCTGTCGGCACCGCTATTTGCGGTGTGAAAAGAAAGGAACTAAAAAGCAGTTAAATGAATACAGGAGAAAATAATGCGCGCGAAGAGTACATTAGATTGGTCACAGTCTAAAATATTTCTTGTTTAATTTTGTACCCACGTTTTATTTATGCCTGCTCATTCATCTATTTTCTACGTTTGCACGACGAATGAAGATTATTCAAGTAGACCTATAGGCTATTGGCGGGTTCACAGCCGAACGCGCGTCGTCTGGTGCAGAAACGATTGAAATTAATAGGCTATAATCGGTGTCAGTGCCCCATGCATGCTGCCGTTTAATAACAACCGCAGTATGCCTTTGCATTAACCGGTATGGATATATCGCACGTGCTACGAAAAGACCCCTCCTTCCGTTATTGAAGACTAACGAATAGGCGAAAAACATCATCGTCGCCATCCGGCAGATAACCAGATCAGACTATGCACACCGCGACGACTTGCACTGCAGCCTGTACGGCCCACGTATTATTTTCGCACGCCACGGATTACGTGCTAAGTGCGTATTAGCTATCGTAATTCTGTCTGTCTGCCTGTCCGTCTTGGTGTCACGTCCCGGCACCGAACGATCGAAGCCCAGGTATAAGAAAGAGTCTCGGCGTTTTCGCCATAGGATAGTCTAGTGTCCCTCGTTTCTTGTGAGTTAATTTCGTGCTGCTGGGCAAAAAGATCATTTTGAATGAAAGCGTCGAAGAGGGGTATATCCCTCGAAAGTCGTTATTTTACAGCTATCGACTCACCTAGCGTAAAAATGGTTGCAAATAGGTACGCCCATAGGCCTAAGGATTACAGACTTGCTGCTTATCATTAATGCCAAGCTTTCCAGCGGTACCATTAGTGACCTTGAACGACCTTGAGTCTCAAAATTGCAAATGATAGTGAATTTTTTTCGTGATTTTAAAAGCGAATTTTGTCGAAATGCCTGGAGATAGTCCAAGACATTTGCTGGAAGTTTGCTAGACGTTTGCTGGATCGTGTAAACACCCCATAAGACAACATACGCTGCTGACTAGCTTTACGAGGATGACTATTTAATGACCTTAGTAACGACCTCGAAATCTGAACAAAAAGAGCAGCTGTCGCTACGATAGCCGACCGTATTGGTTGTCACTCAGTGACCTTCAAGGTCATCCAAGGCAAATGATTTTTAAATGTCATTTCAAAAGCCAATAGGCCTATGCCACTTCCTTTAGTAACCTTGGCCCTATCTCTTATAGGAAATGCAAACCCGGCGGGGTGTATTTTTCAAACTCGGGTTTACGGGTTTGACAGCCTCCAAACCCGGGTATCCGGGCTTGGAGGTCGGGTTTGAAGCCGCGTACCCGACGGGCGGCCGGTAATTACTCTAGTGTAGGCCTACAGTTAGTCGTCAAAGTCAGAGGCAGACTTGCGAGTCGCAAGCCGTGGACTGTAAAATCCAGACATAATATTGAGCACTCCTACATGCAGCTCACGCTGTTTGGCTACTTTCAGACGTTATCTAAAACATTTTAAAAGTGTTCCACTCAATGGCCCAAATTTTGCATGCTTTTATAGGTTAGGTTAAATGAGTTAAAACAATATTCGAGATCTATGAGCATAGGCCTGTTGCAGCTGCCAGTTATAGTCTCTGTGAGATTACGAGCCTAAGACTAATAGGTTGCAGCCTTGCAATGAATATAATATTCCATTCCATTCCATTTATTTGAAAATCATAAAAGACATAAAAGAAATGCACATAAAAAACAAAATATTATGAGATGCGGCTATTTTTCTGTTGAAAAATGCACTCTTTTCCTACACTCCCTCTATAAAACCCCAAATTTGAAAATGTTCTCCTTGCACTGCATGCCCCAAATTTTGCACGCATATAGGTTGCTTTTGACTGTGCTAATTATTCGTGTAAAAGCTTACCCCCAAAACCTACCAGTTAGTCACACTACATTTGTTACAGACAAACAGACAGACGACAACTCGTACCAAACTGCCAAACCTTAAGCTTATAATGGTGGGCCTAAAAAGTATATCACTCATTAGCAATTTTATACGTACAGCATATATGCTTATTGATTGACACCCAAAATTAAAGTATTAAACACGTAAACCCGGTTTTTAATGTTTGCTCTCAAACCCGGGTTTACGGGTTTATAAACGGCCGGGTTTACTTGGGTTTTCGGGTACCCGGGTACTCGGGTTGCATTCCCTAATCTCTCACCGTTTCCGAGATACGGCGCCACTTATAGCTTGAAACTTTTCGTTGGAAATTGCGGCTAAACAGCTGCAGATGGAAACACGGTTACTATTGACAGCCTAAGTTATATCGGAACTAGGAAGTCGCCAGCGTCCTATCTGATAGTACCATCGCCGATCCCATATGACTCGCTGTTTTCACACAGCTTAGAACTAGGGTACCTAGACCCTGGCACCTCTGGTAACTTAGCCGCTACGAGCGGCAGGCAGCCGCTGCGCTAGCCGCTACGACTTTTCGTCAGACAACAATCTACGTTAGCAGCTAGCGCAGACGAACGTGAGGTCAATTTGTCCACTAAAAATGGCTGTTGCTGCTTGTAAGAGGCAAGTTTCAAGTAAAAATAGTATTTAGGCCTAAGAAAACGATTTTGCATTAATGTTGTTTTATAGACCTACGGCACATTTAGATCAATGATTTTTCAACTTTCATCTAAAAACTGATACGTTCAAAAGCCCAGATGTTAGCGTAAAATTTTTAAGCTGCATGTGCTCGTAGCGGCTTGCCGTAGCCGAGTGTCCAGTAGCTTAGCACCTGCTAGCCGCTCGCAGCGGCTAAGTTACCGGACGCGCCTCCTATCTCTCAGCGTTTAGCCACAACCCCATAACATATCCGTGACAGACGACGACAGACAGACCACTACCTCCTATATAGTGGACAAACAGACGACAACTCGTTACGTAGGCTAAGTATGGTCGGCTAAAAGCGGGTTGTTGGTGATTTTTTTTTCGCGATTTTAGGTTTGCGATGCGTATTTCAGCAGTGAATTGCGTCCAAATTACTGGATGCACCAAATTACCGAATCAGTACCGCACAATTGGCATAGCAGATGCGTAATAGCTTTTTAAGGTCATCCCAGATCGAGGATTTCGCGACGTGAAAAGACTTGCGAGTGCGACTTTTTTTTAGTGATCAATTGGAACCTTGGCTCCATTTCTCATCATTTTTTTTAAAACACGTTGACTTATCGGTTGAAGAAAAGCGCACATTTGCTTACTCCACATTAATTAGTTCAACCCGGAAAATGTTCTTCTTACACTGAATCGCTGAAATTTTGCATGCAAAAAGCTGCGGATATACCGTTTAGCCAAAATACATGCACTAAAGACGACAGAAAGACAACTGAGACCAGTTGGAGACGACACATCGCAGTATCGTACCAACAAGGCTCGACAACGGTCGGCCAAAAATTAACGTGCTATTTCATATTTAGTGCATCACTATCAGGGGCGTGGTCAGGAGGGTGTGATCACTGTGGTGGTCACAGTTAATTTATTATTGACAGCCTATAGGAAGACGCCATACCTTATCCATTGGTGATCATCGCCGATTTTGCTATTTGGCCACAATACAATTCGTCACTGACGACAGACAGTTAACAGCCTCGTAGCAAAGGGCCAGACCTTTAATGTTACAGCTTAACGGTTGGCCCAAAAATTGGAATATACAACCTGAGTCCCATTAATCTGAGTTACTGTATATATTCACAAGAATTTTTGTGCTACTTATTTATTGCTTTAAGTTTTCTTATTTAAGTCTTTTTTCGTATTTTTTAGATCCGGGACGTTGTGTTGTTTGGTGTGTATTCTGTGAAAATCGTTTGATCTTTAAGTTTAACTCGTGAATTAGCGACATTCCCGTAGTCATCTATGATAAAGTGTATTGTTATTTGGTCTAACTGTAGAACAAGATAAATGATTGGAAATTGAGAGCTCGCGTTGCTGTAAAACTGGACAAGAGTCAAAACATGTTCGTATCTGACTGTAGGCCTACACGTTGTTTTTTACAGAGTCTGCACGTCTGAAAGTCGGACGGCTATTCACCGAGACTTTAGTTCGACTTTCGAGATACAGCGTAATTTTTTTGTCCAACGGGGTAGGGATCTAGTGGCGGATTTAGAATACGGCTTTTGCGGCTCAAGCCCTTCCTCCACTTACCACTAAAGCCTCAAAAGCCCTCCCTCTACTTTCTTTTGAAGCCGCTTTTTGTCAATGCTGAAAATGGGCAAATATGGCTCATTTTTTGATCATTTGGTTTTGATGACTAAAATGCTTTCAGCTTCAGGGGGTTTTCGTTCCCTGGCTCCATGACCAGGGGCTAGAGTAGCCATGGCACACAGCCTTACTTTCATACTATTCAGTAAGGCTGTGCATCCTTCTTACTTTTCTATTAGCGAATTTAAGTTCTCACATCAAAGCTGTACAATATATACATTTCACAGTAGCAAATCATAAATGTCGCAAGTATTCATAGTAAGCTTGCACCGATGCGTCATATATCCAGCAAAAAAGTCAACTTAAATCAAAGTTCGTGAATGTTTACAAAATACCAGAGTTTAACTGTACTTATTAAAATTTACCTGGCATCTAATAAATAAGTAACACATATATTTTAATTTTATGATCCATTCATTTACTTATTTTTGAACTTGAAGTCAGATTTCTTAGCAGCCTGTGGAGCGATAATGACTGTGTAAAAATAGCGTGATAAATTGCAGTGATTACGCTACACCGACTCTTTAGTATGCCTTTAGTTCTAAGTACATTCTGCAAGCAGTAAGAGCAAAACAGATAGATATGGATCACAGCTAAGGCTAAATACTGGTGGTATACATTTTCTAAGGCCTACCATGTCCAGCAACAGCGGAGGTAAGATGTACATAATGCTTTTCTCATAGCCAGTGGGGAAAAAAGCAAAAACATCTCTTCTGTTTAAAATCATTTCAATGACTTTCTGTTGATCACTCCTCAAACAGGTAATAGAAAACGAATATTTTGTGCGTAATTGTTCAAACAGAGAAGACACATTCATAATTAAAAACACTGTATTTTATTAGAAACCACAATAGCAACAACAATAGCAACACATTTAACACAGTTCATCTGCTAGATATAAATACAACACAAATATTTACTTATTTAAAACTCCTGAGACGAAAGTAAATTTAATAAATATTGTCACATCTCTATGGTTTCTCGGCATAAGTTTTGTAAACAAATAATAAAAGTGAACTTTTTGGAGATTTGTTTTCTAATTTCACGTCAATTTACGCCAATGCATGAAGCGCGTGTTTCATTTTACAGAACGGCGAGGTTATTTGTTGTAGAGAAAAAAATTTTCCCGGACAAAAACGCACACGAGAAAACGTCGCCGGAGGCTAGATGGAGCGGAACGTCAGCGGAAGTTCATTGCTATTGCTATTGAACTGTCCGCTGTCACTGTCGGCTAGGGCTAGAGCTTCTTGACCCTGCTGGCGTCTGTATCCCTAGACACGCGCTATAGGCTCGCGCTCCACGCGCTCGCCATCACCTCTCTTCCCAGGCCCCCACCCTAAAAGTTTGATCTCTTCCTGGGGTTGTAGTTTTTTGCGTTTGTTCCACAGGTATGTGCAGTCTGAAATTGTTGGAAATTACGCCAAATTTCCAACATTTTTTGCACTCTTAAATTTTAAGGGGGCGGGCTCCCCAAAAGTTCTACTCACATTATTACTCATACATAGCAGCATGTCATGTGGCAAAGTTTCATGCCGTTGTTCCCCATGGCTTCAAAGTTATTGTGGCTGATAGGCCTATGCTGAATTTTAAGCCAATTTTGACCATGCTTTCTAAAAATTGTTGGGAGACCTGTGTACCCAGTGGAGCATGCACTAGCGGGTTTTGGTCATTGTTTAGCACCTGTAGAAATTTGAGGGTACAGCATCCCTTAGGGGTTGTAATATGGTTTTCTGAAAAAGTGGGTATGATTTGAACTTTAACCCTTATATGCCTAAGGAG
>Ga0056128_1012382_pt1 | contig 10418 bp, 4 predicted proteins | sample WorMetLIZISLAND2_FD_71113 | JGI IMG/M metagenome (GOLD analysis project Ga0056128, IMG submission 71113) | Marine gutless worms symbiont microbial communities from Max Planck institute for Marine Microbiology, Germany - Olavius geniculatus... ... | reverse complement strand
CAAATTTCGTACTTGCGTTAACACCCCAACCTAGAGCCGCATCAAGTGCCAAAGTTTCGTCGGGCTACACCCCCTAACTCCCAAGTTATAAGAGCTCATTTCTTGCAATTTAAGCCAATTTTTGACCCCCTTTTAAAAAAAGTTGTAAGGGGGCCCCCGTCCCCGGTGGGGGGTGCGCTACTAAGACTTGGTGATTCTCTAGCGCGTGTAAAAATTTGGGGGTGCAGCACCCCCTAGGGGCCAAAATATGGTCTTCCGAAAAATGCACTTTGGGTGGGTACAATTCAACATCGAGATCTCCAAGGTCACTGGACCAAACTTCACCGAACTTGTTTCGCCTAACGCAGAAGGAATCGCGGTAGACGGAATAAAAATCCGATTTTGAATATCTTCATCCTTTTCGGAGATATTCGCCGCCGAACTTCGAAGTCGCCGAAATCGGGCCAAATTTTGCATGTTTTTCGTTCCTGAAATTTTTTGGGGTGCGCCCCCAAAATTTTGGACCGGCATTATAAAATTCGGCCTAGTACTGACCATCGTGCAAAATTTCGGCCCACGCATCTCGGAGATCTCGAGCTCGGAAAAAAATAACAAATAAAAAACATCTGGGCTAAAACATAAGTCCACACCACAAGCTATCGCTTCCGTGCGGACTAAATATAGAAAGAAGGAAAAAAGTAAATAAAAAGAGCAAGAAACTTAAGAGTGCTCCAAAGACGAACTTCCGGCTATGTCTATGTCCATGTGTAAGATCGACTTGATCACTTTGGCATGCCAAGTCACTCGCATTGAGCTCGCAAAGTCAATTATCACCCACCGACAATCAATGCCTCCCATTTTGGTCACAGGCGCATCATTTAGAAGGGGTGGAGAGGTCTATGGATCCTACAAGGAATAGAGATTTTAATTTTTTCTCTGTAAATCGTACATCTACAAGAAAAGCTCAGCTAATGCAAAGGGGAACATGCAACAGCAGTGCATGCCTGAAAGCCCAGTAAAACAAAATCTAAGTTCACCCATCCTAGCAACCACGTTTCTTTTACAGTCGCCAGAGGGCGCCAGACTACCAGCGACAAATTATCTATAGTGTTCTACTCGTACTCTCCAGACAGCGTGACCTGTCTTGCTCAGCCAACGCCGCGTCGGCTGGAAATCACAAATTTTCCCTACCATCTTCTTATTTAGCGCCCTGGTTCGGGATGATGCCTTTCAAATTTATGAAAAAGCTTTACTGATCCTGAAATTAGAGTCTTCCAGGCAGCTGACGGTGAAGATTTGGTGATCCTAGCTTGCACCGTTTTTGACTGATCCACCCATGTGACGGACGGATGGACGAACAGACAGACGGAATTGCGATGGCTAAGGCGCATTACAGCAGTAGCCGCCTTGCTAATTACCCTGATCCTCGCACAAATTCCTCGCACGCTCCCTCGCACTATACCCACCTGGCGCCTCGCATTTTACCATTGTCCCGCTGCTTACGGTGCCTAGAACAAAAACGACGTGCATTTTCTGTGTTTTATGATGGAGGTATTCAAATATAATTACAAGTTCAGTGGCCTAAACTGCAAAATCTACCAAAATTTAAACAAAGACGACATACAAACCGATTAATCAACTTTTTAATAGTAATGACTGTCGTTAAGTGGGGATTCCAATCATCCATGATGCTATTGTCTTTCGTGAACAACAGTACTAGTCGTAAAACAGTCGTATCGACAAAATATCGTTCGTATTTCACTGCTATTATAACTTTTGCCACAACTTAATTTATGCATGAGAGTAACAAACACATAATAGTCAGCAGACCATATATATCTATGCAACAGACAGGACAACTTTGTCTCTCAAACGGAAGTAAACAATAGAAAAACTTTACTATAAAAATAAAACTGTGCAGTTGAAATTCAAAATAAGTAACGGCAGTTTAAAGGTCGACCACAGTGCTAAATGACACATTACCGGTATATCGGCGGCATATCGTCAGTGTATTAAAAATTATTATTCATAGACCCAACGACATTATCATCAGCTTTTGTTTACAAACATTAGAAATGCATGAAAAACGAAATAAAATGTATTTTTGTATAAAAATTAGTAAAAATTGTTTCAGAAAATGATTTTTTTGCATATGAACATGTACTTAACTTGGGAGGAGGCCGAGGTACTGGCAAATGACAAAGCAGAATGGCGTCAACGCGTGGCCCAATGCAGCCATCTGGATGCGGGATGAACTAAGGTCTAAGGTAAGGTAATGTAATATAAAGATTTGAGTGATTTTTTGAAAATTTATGTTTCACATATGGTAGTGTAGCGACACAAAGTGTGGTGGGATATTTAACAACTACTTTATTGTCAACTGTCCGCAGTATGTGGCAGTGAAATAATTTTGAAAATTGGTTAATATTTGGCGAAAATGTGGAAAATAACAAAGTGTGGCGTTTTGGGGGGACATGATGTCGATATTATCGTCATTGTCGTACCGAGTATTCTTGCTGGTATCAATATCGTATCGAAATTTTGATACTGACCCATCACTAATTATAAATACGAAAAATAAATACTCTATTGGTGTGGTAAAAGTGGGCGTGGCGTCACTTTGTTGTTGGTTGTGGTTGTTGAACTTGTCGCAAAAATATACTTTGTTTCACCAGTTGCTACTGCTTTAGATTTCTGTTTAAAGGGGAACTAAACCCAGAAAACGGCATTGTTCATAATGGGTATGACTGAAAACCGCAGGGCACTTTGAATAGCCACCAAACAGTGCTGAAAACAAACAAAAAAACTTTAATTGGGGTCATGCCGTGTCAAATCAACCAGATTTTCACACAAAAAAATTACCATACGCACTGGAATGTGTCCTTAGCATACGTGCAGAATTTCAACTTTCCATCTTGTATACTTGCTGGGATAATGAGCTTTTTACAGGGGTGGTGTCAACCTGTTCGTGTGTCATGTGTGGCTCAGATTTCACCATTCACGATTTCAGACTCAAATATCTCAGCCATTTCGTAGCCTAATGTTTAAGCCTTTCAATCGTGCGTTTCAGTATCTGAAATCTGAGCCGTGTATAACAAAGCTAGCCATTTGTGGGCCAAATGTGTTCATATTTTTGTGTGCTGTTTAACTGCTGTATAGTCTAGCATAATATTATGTTATTTCTGTCCAGTATTGTGTTTTGTCTGAAATATAAAAAGATGCCAAAAATGCTTATTCTGCACATTTGGCAATTTTTCCCAGTTTTGGATATGTCTTAGCAGCCATATAGTAAGTCATACAGATTTGTATAATTTTGTCTGTTTATACTACTACCACAATAGTATGTGCACAAACTACACATGTAATATTGTGCTTTTAAACTCTATGATGGCTGCTCTAGTATGGGGTTAAAATCCACCAAAATTATTTTAGTGTCAAAAGTGGGGCATTTTTGCTGCACTGGTTAACACTGTGCTACTAAATTCAGCTGCCTAAAAATTTCACCATTTGTTCATCTATACAAGGTCTTCAAATGACAGGAATTTCATCATGGTGTCTCATCTGGTTTCTGAGATATTAATTTTTGTCTATGCATGTGTAAATGGCACATCACGAAACACAACACACGCAAGAATTCACACGTGATGCACTGTAAGACGGCTGGGTACTGTTTTTTTTAAATACTATGCAACACCCCCACCGTGGTCAGCCAACTTGTGGTGGTAGGGCTTGCACCAATGACCCGAAAGATTTCTAAAATCTGGAGGCAAGGAGCTAACTAATAGCTGACCAAACCCGTGAGAGCAGATCTGTTACTCGTTACCAGTGCTTTTGTGCTCGTTCGGCTTCGCAGCTACTACGGTTTTACAGCTGTCTATTTACGGCTTCATAGCCATCTACGGCTTTATAGACGTTACCTGTAACCTTGTGGTTACATTTGGGGATGCGCATTGGGCCGAACTGATATGGCCTCAGCGCTAGGCAGTTGTAAGAGCCTGCCCACCCCGGAGGTAAGGTAAGGTAAGGTAAGCAACACATGAACGGGTTGACACCACCCCTGTAAAAAGCTCATTATCTCAGCATATATACAAGACAGAAAGCGGAACTTTTGCAGATATGATTGTATTGCTAATGACACATTCCAGTGCATGTCGTAATTTTTGTGGAAAATTCAGAGATGGTCAGGTGTGCAGCTTCATAAATTCTGGTTGATTTGACACGGAATGACCCATTGTAGAGCATTATATAGCCACATTATAGCGGTTATGGGGCAATACTAATATTTCAGGATGTGCAAGAAAACCGCAGGACACATACCGGTAAATGTATTGATTGTAAGCTTGGCCAGTACAGAATTTGAGAACGGTAGTGGTGTGAATGAATGTGCAAACACTGACAACGTGAGAACTTTACTGACTGTGTAATGGTAAAGTTTGAATTTTTAAATTCTGATTTGTGCTTTTTTATATCTACAACCACGATGTCACCCTTACACTGTATATAAACTGAACAGTTTTTTTAACATAAGTTTCACTTTAGTTTCAGTGTGTCATCATTTTTTAAATTTTACTTTAGTTTGCAAAATATAACAGCAAACAGTCTGGTTAAATTTTGCAGTTTTTGTGGTCTTCATTGTCTGCAAAAATTGATCGTGAAATTAATCAATTAATTTCACCATTTCACCATTAATTTTTGGAAATTAATCACCTGAAAATTCAATTGGTAGCAGCCCTTGGAAGGAGGAAATGTAATGTTTTACCACCTACTTTTAAGTAGCTTAACGATTGTTTCTGTTGCAGCTACCTGTAGCCTGGAGCCACAGCGGCAGACGGACGTATGTCGTAAGATCAGAGACAGCTGGGTGGACTGGGATGAATATGTGAAAGCCTGGCAGACACTCAACAGCCAGGGACTGGACATCATTTCAGTGATTGCCAATAGCAAACTGTCCGCAAGGTGTGTACTGTGTGTAAACATTCTGACAGTGACTAAAGTTAAGTTAAAAAAAAGTTAAAAACGAACTTATAGTGTTCTACCTCTGCAGACACTTTCCGTCGCCTCCTTAAAACTCAATGCTTCCAGCAGGCCTACTGCTCCCCCTACCGGCTTAGCCAAGTGCCTCAGATTCGGCCACTGGCTGACATTGTGCACTTTAAATATGCACATACTTACTTACTTACTTGTAGAGCTACTCTATGTACACAATGTACACGTTGCATACATAATGTGCGTAAACGACATGTTGCAGGTAAAGTGATATCGGCAGACAAAGGTCTGTGTATGAGTGAACAAACAATCCGTACTAATACAAAGTTGAAATTTCTGACAGCGGAAACCTCACAGGAGATCTGGATACAAATCTGTTTCTGCATCTGTAGTTATAATTAATTGGACAGTTACGCATGCATCCTGCAAGTACGGTCAGCTGTCACTTGTGACAGCTGGGCTTTTTCGTCTCCTTGATACTACTAAATTTGACTGGGTACGGTAATAATGTTTCAGCATGAGTGATCTGGAAAGCCAGTGTGCCGAAGGTCAAATAGACTGTTTTCGTGCACGAGCCGCTTCAATAGAACAGCGGAATCTACACAGAAAGATGCAGGAGCTGTGTGATCAACTCGTCACTGTCTACACTAAGATGGTTAGACATGTTCTGTCACATTTAAACCTTCTATGTCTAAGCTTTTTCGACAGCCTTCCCAGCCTAAGAGGATGTAATCGACCCCCTCCACCAATAGTCGCAATTTGCTTGATATTTCACGGCTTTTTACACATCACGTGAATGGATTTTAGAAGAGGACATCAGAACTGTCTGCTATAAATTTTTTTGTAAAAAATAAGTAAGTAAGTAAGTAAAACATTAATTTATATAGCACATAAGGTTAAAATTAACCGTTTTTGTCTTTTGTCTAAAGTTAAAATATATTTTACGTATTTTTTATTGCAGAAATGCATTAACTATTCAGATACACAACAAATAAACACGAAAACTAAGAAAAATGCCATTAATCATAATTTTCAGCGTCAACAGCAATACCTGGGAGCTTATTTGTCATTATTATCCGATATATTCCAGAACCTGAAAAACCTGACCTGTCAAGGGTAGGGTAGTGTGTAATATGTTAATTCGTTATTTTGCCGTAGTAGTATATGGGGGGCCATGTAGTGTAAGAGATGTCTTGTCTAACATGGCCCCCCGTATACTACTTGCCGTTGTTGGTCTGTGCTTTCGCGCGTCTCGTGAACATTAGCTCAAATTTCTTGTTCTTGAAGTCTTTGGCCTTCACCATACAAGTTGTTGAAAATATCACAGTTAGAGATGCATCAGATCTGGCTAGTTATCTGGTGGGTTTGTGCATCTGGCCGGATCTTGCATCCCAGGATCCGGTCTGGATGCGGTTGGATCTGAACATTTTGGATCTGATGCACTTTTAATCGCTGCTGGTATCGTGGCATAGTTGGCACCGCATTTCGGCTGAAACGAAGTTACTCTACGCCGGGCCCGGTTAGTACTGCGATGGGTGACTGCCTGCAGGCAGGTAAACCATCTCAGTGCGAAACCTGCCAGCTAGGTCGACTCAGCCTTCTACTCTCTGTGGGATGATAAAATGAGTAGTAACTCATTTACATGGGTTACGGAAGGTGGGGACCTTGGTACAGCTGACTGGGGTTGCCTAGCCGGCCGCTGCGCCAACCTGTGTCTGCAGGCTGCACACGGTGGCTGTGCGGCAGGCGGCTCTGGTTAGTGACGAAAGCGCATTAGAGGCATGTTTGCGACGATGCGCTATACAAATTGACGACCTTTACCTTTTTGCCTTTTACCTTTTAATCATATATACACATTAGTTTTATGCATGCAAGCAAATACAAATGTGAGCATGTCACGCAGAAATCACAAGTTGAGCGGATGGAGCACACGACCGGTGAGCTATCTGTTTTGTCACAACTTCAACACAGACAACATTCGATGTCAGTTACCTCATTGCCGCTGCAACAACAAGCTGTATTCGACGCTTGTGACACAACTACATTCTGTTAGTATTACTAATTTGCCCGTCCACCCCGATCCGATTTAAGCTTTCATGTATGTTAGTAAAAACGACAATTCAAAGACATATACACACCACAATTGATGAATATTTTTTTTTCTCAGAGCTAGGTTTCTCATATAAAATGTACATAGTATTTAATATATCAGAGTGTGTATAGGGGGCGTAGGTCCGTCAACGAAAGTGGTTGAAGTTCAACTTTGATGCAGTACACAACCTTGCCACAAAGGTCACAAAAAGCACGTTTTCAACGGCTTTGTCAATATTTAGTGCAAAAATAAGGATATCAGTTATCCAGATTTGAAACTGGGTAATAAATTTTCAGTTGGATCCGAATGCTAGTTTCTGCTACAATAGGATTTTTACTGCTTGCGCGCCACATTCCTAATGTAGCGAAGAATAAGATCAATAAGATCAATGTAATATTGAGGACCGACCTACCGACCAACCAACGACCGGCCAACGACCGACCTCTGTTCCTGGAAGAGCCTTCCTGGAAGAACTTCAAACGGCCATATCTCCATAACGGTGCTAGATAGACGCATGGTCACTATGGACCACCAATAGGAAGTCGACCCCCGGGAGTCGAATGGTCACGTGACCGATGACGTCACGTGACCCCAAAAGGTCAACCTCGTGACCCCATTATCTTTGAGACACCATATCTCCATAACAGTGCTAGATAGACGCATGGTCACTATAGACCACCCATAGAAAGTAGAGTTCCGAGAGTAGAATGGTCACGTGACCGATGACGTCATTTGTGGTGTGAAAAAAGGAACTAAAAGCAGTTAAAAGAATACAGGAGAAAAAAGTGCGCGCGAGGAATACATTAGATTGGTCACAATCTAAAATATTTCTTGTGTAGTATTGAAATTTACTCTGTGGTTAATGATTTGGTGCTCAAGTGCCTTCCCTTCCCTCTCTTTTTCTTCCTTCCCTCCTTTGCCTTTTGTTTTTTCCTCTCTTCTTATCCCATCTATTCCATCCCTTCTTCCCTTCTGCTTCTTTTCCCTTCCTTCTCTTACAAGTAGGATTTGAAACCCAACCGGGGATATGTTTAGGGGAGCATCCTAATCTTCCCCAGTGGGGTCTGGCACAGAATCCCAGCCGAAATTGAATTTTGTGCTTTTTAGTGTTAAAAACACGATACTTGGTGGCAACAGTTTTGATTATTTTCTTGAGAATCAACTTAACGTATGAAGCACAGTTTAAAGAATAAAGGCAAATCTGAACAACGATGGTTGCTAAAATGAACAAGCTAGCGCTAGTTTGGCCACTGACCTATGCAAACATCGGCGACCAGTTGCCTAAATCTCAGAAAACTGCCTGCAAAGCATATCAGTATGTCTTTTCTCACTAAGGAAGTACCATTATGCCATATGGTCCCACTGCAAGTCCTGTTATTTAGAATGTAAATTGTAGAAATACATTGATTGATTGACACGTAACTGTTGATTATTATGTGTAGATACGGCATCGAGGACGCTGTCCGAGCAGTACCGACGAGAACTGTGCGTGAAGCAAACAATCGCTGAAAACGTCGCGTTGACAAACGACAGAAATCTGTTGATGCGCTACAAGTTGACTTGGTGGTGCCAACCTTATGTGTCGGAGAGCAGCGAATCACTGCTTGAAGCAAACTTAGTTGCATCTGGCCTTAGGAAATAGTCTGTGTGAGGGTGTGGCAGTGCACAAGGTGACCATTCTCCAGACATTATGAATTCCCGACAATTCCCGGACATTAAAGACATTAATCACATTACCCTGATGATTCGCGGCACTCCGATCAATTTTGTATTTACTATAAATAAATATGCCTACTGCATAATTGTGGTCTCTGTGCATCTGATTCATGCCACATCAGTTGATAATCACATTGGGTTATAAAATCACTTTATGCCGACGGTTGTGTCAAATATTATATGTTAAATTTCATTCTTTCACTGTTCTCGTTCTCGTTCTCATGGTTGTTGGTCTCGTTCTTGTTCTCGAAATTTATTTCTGGTCTCGTTCTCGTTCTTGCCATATTTTGGTCTCGTTAACATCCCTGGCAGCGTGTGGTCCTCAGCTGTAATTGACATTGCTTGCAGATGGCTAATTTACTAGCTTTTTGTGAGAGTGAACAGACTGAGAAACATATCTCACCACATGGCTATATCTAGCAGTAATTGTAGTTCAACTGGTCTTTTGCACTCATGTTATACATTTTATTAGTTTAAAATATACGTAGCACAGTGATTGCTACATTGCTTCAATAAGACCCACGTAAACGCTGGGTTTAAGACCCTTGCAGACAGTGGCTTCTATCCCTATACCTAGTGGGCGCAGCTTGCGCCCAGTGAAAAATGGGGGAGTTTTGTTAAGGTTGTAGACCAAAACTTTTCTCCTATTTTTCACTTCTCCCTGTTTTTTAATCTACATCCTCAACAAAACTTCTTTCCTATTCTCCACTTTCCTCCTATTTTTCAATCTACACCTTTAACAAAACTTCATCCTTAGAAAGGGGAAGAAGCCCAAAATGGAGGGGAAAACTAGAGTCAGAAATTGGGGGAACCTGAGCCAAAAACTGGGGGAAGTTGCACCCGATTTCGCTTACAGATTTGGGAAGATAGAAGCCACTGCTCGCACAGTTGCATTTCTAGGGGTTGGGGTTTATGAAATATTTGTCATGGACAAACTGGCGGTCTTACCTAAATTATTTTTTCGTAGTGTCGAGGTATATTTGATGAATGCATATTACCATGTTTTAACTGTATTGGCTTACTTTTTCATCCAAGAAAAATGGCAAGAATTCTAAACACTGAAATTAGTTGAATATTAGTAATATTATTCTGCTATTTTTAATGTTACCCCTTCTGTGTTATTTTATTGCAACAGTATGCCACGAGTTTCTATGCTGTCGTTTGCTTATATAATACTTAATCGCTTTCAAGTAAAAGGAATTATTACAAGAGCTTGTATTGTGCAGTGTGAAAACATGACAGACGTCGTGGCAGGCGGAAGCAGAGGGCAATTGTCCCAATTTCTTGTCTGAATATTTTTTCCAAAACTACAAAATTTGGTGTTGGAACTCTCATGTTGGGAAATTAGAGGCAAAATGGAAACTTGGAGCACCCATCTTTTCTGGTGGAAATTTGCAGCTGTATATTAGAAAAATGCAATTTCCTGTTTCCTCAACTTTTTCCAATAGGCAACACCACTTATGAAAACGTAAGTTTGTAGTGGCGCTTTTTAGCCACAAAAGTAGGGAGGAATGAAAGAGAGCAGTGGCGGATTTAAGGGGGGACGGGGGGGCGGCCGCCCCGTATTGACTGAATGCATTGTAAAACCAAGTAAAAATTTTGCACCAAAATGCATTATTTCTGCATAAAATTTTCAAAATTTTTC
>Ga0056128_1012381_pt1 | contig 10419 bp, 4 predicted proteins | sample WorMetLIZISLAND2_FD_71113 | JGI IMG/M metagenome (GOLD analysis project Ga0056128, IMG submission 71113) | Marine gutless worms symbiont microbial communities from Max Planck institute for Marine Microbiology, Germany - Olavius geniculatus... ... | reverse complement strand
TTAAACGGGGGATGCGTGCAATATTAGTTTGTTTATTTTTATGGCCATTTTGTGGATATAAAAGGAACTTTGTTCAGTATTGTCAGCAATGCAGGCCAGCGGTGACGTCATGTCTGACGCATATCGTCCGGTTTGTTCAGTCACGCCATTAGGTAGTAAGTAACAGCTGTAAGCGGCTTAGCTACTGTAAGAAATAATCTGAAGCGCAATATCTTTGTAACTGATCACCAGTAGGAAAACAGTATTTTGGTAATAAAACAGCAAATATAAATGTACAAAACATTAGTTTATACACTTGTTAACGGCTAGGCTGCAGCGCTGTGTAGCAAGACCGCAGGCCGAGTTGAGACTTGAAGGGCTGAAAATGGAGGCCGCAGGCCGACACTATGTCAAAGGTCAAGCGGACAGAGAGCGTATAGCACATTGTAAAAGCAGTATTAAGCATAGTTGTGGTTTTAAAAAGTAGCGACGGGAATTTGGACTTTTCCGACAGAAAACTGCAAATTTACCACAGAAAAATATGGATAATCAACATATTATTTGGCTCCAGAATTCTCTAAAAATTAAAACTTGAATCTTGAACTAAAACCGGAGTGCAGTCGTCTTCTTTCTTTCGTCACGAGCTGCTCGTAATGACGATGATCATGATGACTGCGCTCGTGCGTATCGTGCGTGCATGTAGAAGCCGAAATCATTATATTACATCGCACTCACAGCTCCATCACTTGTTCTTGGATCTCAAAAAAGCAGTTTCTTATGTTTCGGCAAACCACTTGCATAGCACTGCAGTATATTTCATGAATTTCCACATTTATTCTTCCACTGGTACGAAAATAGGCCGTTGATTGCAGACTGGAAGTAGTCTTCCTGGCTAGGTTATGGGACAAGCCCTGATACCCAACCAAGTTAGGAGCGGACCGATACCCAGGTAGGCTTATCTTTGTAGTTCTTGGAAAACATCAGTTTATACACTTGTTAACGGCAACACTTAAGGACTTGCATATTGAAAACAGCAAAAATTACGAAAGGTGATATTGTCCGCATCACACTGACTGTGTGTCAATGTGCTGCTGAATAATATCACCTTTTGTAATTTTTGCTCTTTTTCGATGTTGCCGTTAACAAGTGTGTAAACTGATGTTTTGTACATTTATATTTGCTGTTTTATTACTAAAATGCTGTTTTTCTATTGGTGATCTGTTACAAAGATATTGCGCTTTAAGATATTTCTTGCAGTAGCCAAGCTTATAACTGTTACTTACTACATAATGGCATGACTGAACAAAGCAGACGACACTCGTCAGGCATGACGTCACAGCTGGCTTGCATTGCTGACAATATTGAACAAAATTCTTTTTATATCCACGAAATGACCATATAAATAAACAAACTAATATTGCATGCATCACTCGCTTAATATAGGCCCGGAAAGGGGGTCGGTCGGGGAAAAATGTGATTGGCAGCATTCAATGACCCATCCCCAAAAACCCTCCTATGGACGCAAAAATCTTGCAGATATCTCTTACTCAAGGCGAGTTATAGTCAATTTTGTCCCACATTTCGTTGCCATGGCAACTAGGGAGGGTACGGGGTAAAATTAAATGACACCATTAGATTGACCATTCCCGAAACCATACTCTTGAACCAAAAACTACGACTCTATCTTATACACACCAAAGTTATGACCGTTTTAAGAATTGTTTAATTTTCCCCATAGGCTCCATTGTAATTTTATTCGATTTTTTTGAATAAATACGTTAAATATTAATTTCAATTTTTTAACCCTCAAAAGGCACTTCCTTGTGCGAGACCGCGTCGTTTGAGCTATTGCACGCAAAAATCCGACGAAGGGTTTGACCTGTAGGTGAGTTTCTGGAAAAAGGTATATGTACAGCTAGAAAAATGTTTGCGTATATTTCACCTATTTGCCGAGAAGCCCCTTTGTGCAGATTTACATAAAATTTTGCACGAGGTGTCATCCAGCCAACGTATATATCAACCGTGCCAAATTTTATCTCAATCGGTCAGGGGTTTTGATTCTGTTGGGTGTCGAATTTTTGGCTTTCGCATCGGAAAAAGAAGTCGCCGTTAACACATGGCTTGAACTACCGTTCAGCTTGTGATGGTTGGAGCCTCCTTTTCCCCACTTTAATACAAATATATCGTTTGTTATTTTATCCACTTCTGTTGTAATTTTGTTCAAAGCAGCCACGAAAAGCTTATTTTTGGAGCATTTCTATGCGAGTTTTGCTTCACAGAAAGCTGATGGTGCATGTGTTTACAGGTTGTGCCTTTCTGACGTACTGTCACCGCGAGAGTGCGCTAGCGGCACAGAAGAGTCTACACGAGCAGAAAACACTTCCTGGGGTAAGTCGTCTCTCGCGGGTGGGCGCCTGACAGCTTGGGTGATTTCCATTGTTCCTTGGATGCGGGCACCTTGGGTGGCAGGAGAGTTGTGGAGGAGCACCAACGGCATCAGTAGACGCTTTTTTGCCCATGTTGCTGCTGTTAGTTATTTTTGGGCAGTTAACTCAAATTCGAGAAATGTCTCATGTTGTAAAAACTGTTTGCTGTAGCAATTTGAACGTTTGTCGTTAAGTGTTGAACATTCTCGTTAGGTGATATTCGGTTTCAATTAAACTTAATGTCTACCGATACTACCTACTGCTCGCCAGCCTGGTCAGGCTTGTGCTCCGCCGCAGACCGGGCGCGACTGAATGCTGTGCTGAGGCGCTGCCGACGTCTCGGGTACCTGGACGACACGACGCCGCCTCTGTTGAGGATCTATTTCACTCTGCTGACGATAAACTGTTCTGTAAAATTTTACACAATTCTGCTCACGTCCTTCAGCCCCCGATTCCGGATCGCCAACCGTCATCTTATGACCTTAGACCACGCTCTCATGACAAACTTCTGCTTAACAAAACTACTTATCTCAACGAACGTGACTTTGTCATTCGCATGCTTTACAGAGACAGCTATTGATGCGTATATCTTTGCAAACTAGGCCTATGTCAGATTTGCTATACTTGGTTACTGACTCTATGTTTTATAAGCTGCGTTTGTCAGCTTTTTTTAAAGAATAAAATGAATGAATAAATGAATAAATGAATGAACGAAAGATCTGCCACGGTCCAGGGAACAGCCCAAGGTGTCCGTATACAGGGTGACGTAATGCCACCCAGGACGTCATAGAATCGACGTGTAACGCCGGTGGTTCATTAAGGATTGGCGTGGCGGACGACCACGTGCAAACGAGAGCTGTTGTTCGCGTGCACAACATTCAATCTGCTTGTTGCTGCACCCGCCACGGCCGCACAGATGTTTTAGTTCTCCGATCGAATGCAGTTTTAGGTTTTGCACAGTTGTACAGCTGTACAGATATACATCGTTTCCGGAAAAAAGAGCTTACACTTTTTCCTGAATAACTTCAACAAAAAACTTTTTTTTATAATTTTTGGCACACATTATCACAATGATACACTCTACTAAAAGCATCTAAAACTCGTTTTCAAAATTTACTTCTCCCTAAATATAGCTAATTTAATCGTGACGTCATCGAAAATGCCATTTTTGCGGACAGATAACGTCTAAATGAACCTCTGCAATATAAAAACAAAAAACTGATGAAAGAGAATTGCAGTAAAAAGTTCAGAGATTGTTGGCGTAGAAATAAATTATTTTTATCAATTTTTTTTACCTACTCTTGCTTTTCGCCGTGTTAACGCGTGGCCATAACGTGCAGTATGGGAACGTCGTTGTGCAGCAGCCATTATCAGCTGGCAGCGTCATTTCTGCAGCCTGCGTTAGCGTCGCGGTAGCGCACATTTGTAATAAAGTTGTTGACTCAAAAGTTGGTTGATAGCAAGTTTTGTCACTGTTGATGACAAATAAGGCAGATAGAGGCTAAAAAGCCTATTTTTCTGCATTTCTGTTTATTCTGGCGTGGAGTAACGTAAGAATACGAAGAGTGTTTTATTTTACACGGTAAAGTGGCGTCAGTATTTGGGCGAAGTGGATTATCAGTATACTGTTAGTTGCATGTTGCTGTTCTAACGTTGTCTACAAATAATTATGAGCATATTTTTAATTTTGTTAAAGTTATTAACCGAAACAGTGTTAGCTTTTTCATCTCGGATACAATAAAAACGGCTTTTTTGATGACGTCATAATTACGTCAGCTCTACGTAGTGACATGGCAGTGTGAAAAGAAAATATTTTAACAGTTTAATAAAATAAATACTCAAGACGACTCATGCCAAAAATTATGAAAATAGGTTAAGGTTTGACAAAGACGTGTTGAAAAAAACCGTAGTTTCTTTTTTTCGGACACGGTGTAGTAGCACATCTTCAGAAGTTGTGGTTTTAAGAATTTGACGGCGACTGGAAGGACAGAGAGGGGAAGAGCAAAGAAGACGAAGTGCTCTGGCATCGCATGGTCGCCAATATTGTCGTCGATGGCACGGCACCATAAGAACATAGTTCTTAAGAGCGGAATAATCTTTATTTCTTATAGTTAAATTTTGTTCAATAAATGCGCTAAAATGCCAAATTTGTCTTATTTGGCAATGACATTTTAAAACGCCACTTGGTAACCGTTATTGAATTGTTTTGCGGTGAACAACGGGTGAATTTTTTTGTATTTCTTCACAGCAGAAATTCTAGTTTGCGTTATCGTAAAACAAAGACCAGCAAATTTCGTTTTTGTTTTAGTTGGTCTAATATCTCTGGACAGCGGTGGTCTGGTCTGGGTCAGGCTCACAACAGACATCCAGTTCCAGGCGCCTCTTCGTTAAATAATGGAATCAAACTTTGTAAAGAACCCTGGGGAAATTTTCGAATTGTCGAAGCTAAATACGTACGACAATAGTACAAGGACGATACATTAGCAGACACATGCTTGTTTGTCACTCGCTATACCTCGTCGTGGCTAATTGCGTAACATCAATGTACTAACCAAGATGTGCACTCCATTGTGACGCAATACTAACCAAGATGTCATACAATCCTTCTTGTAGTTTGAATAATCAATTAAGCAATCACGAAGTTTTGTACAGCGCTTCCTACACTGTCTTGGACAGTAGCGCTTAACAAAACAGTATAACAAAAAACTCATAATAAAACTTAAATATCATATAAAAAATTTTTCGTCTAACGTTTATATGCAGGGGCGTTTACTTTGAAGCAAATGCTCCAAAGAAAAAAAATAAGGGCCAAGTTTTTTGAAAATTAGGAAAATTTGAATGTTATAATTCTGCATTCCTAATATATTTTCGACATCTTGCAACCAATGGTGTTGTGTGACGCTTAGAATCCACCAAATTCGTTTATTGCTAGGGCTTCGCCCCGGACCCCGCTGGGGAGCTCACGACGCTCCCTCAGACTTCCCAGTCGGCTGAGAGGGGAATACCCCCTCCCTGTTTCCCATTTTTTCTACGCCTACGGCGCACGTTCGCCGCGTCTGGGCGCCTTATTTTGAGTTAAGGGGAAACTTGCTCCAAGGAGTTCGTGGGAAATAGACGCTCCTGTTCATATGCGTCATTGAACAGAGATATTTTAAAATTATGCCTATTTTAAACTACGAGTGTGTGCGTGATAAGAGAAAAATCAATCATAAGATAGACAGATTTTGTCAGGCTTAGCGCGAAAATATCCCTGCTAATAGGTAAACCTGAGCTGAGCTCTCTTTTCACATTTTTAACTAGTTGAACGAACAGAGACTGTTCTATTGTTACAGACTACAGTTCGCACGTGATTCTTCTGTGTAAAGTTTCTGTAGCCCGGAAACGTCGTGCGTTGCAGAAAGAGCGGTAGACCTATATTTTACTTTTTTTCGCGTGATATCGCGATGACGAGGAAAGATCGCGAACTATTTTCAAACAGAAAGAAACACGATACAACTTTGATCTGTTCCTTCGAGATTCGGATTCGTGATTTTGTGACGTAACGTGTAGCCTGACCAATCGATTTTTCCGGACACGTAGATTACAACGCTATTGATCGTAGAACACGCACGTGCATTGTATCGCGTGCATTCACACAGAATCACATAATCTTAGTTGCAACCGTCAAGGCTAGCAATATTGCTTGCCGCCTACATGATGGCGGTATGGCTTAGTTGGTAACGTCGTTGGTCACATCAACGAAGTTTCTCAACGCCGGACCCGGTTAGTACTTTGATGGGTGACCGTCGACAGACGGGTAAACCATCTCAGTATGTAACCAACCACCCAGGTCAACTCAGCCTGGCCATCCTCCTTCTGTGCGTAGGCGCATTGAGTACCAGCGAAAGCCGAGGCATAAACAGATACACTGCGCGATGCACTATAGCGCGTATCGGTAGTTCCGCAGTGTAAACTGGTGACGTCTGGGTAAGGAAATGGAGATCAGGCCGCCTTAGAGGCCTTATGGCTCGAAAAGGTGTTTACGTTGCAATATTGGTATGTTAGAAAAAAATTACGTTAGCAAAATACTTCAGCTTGCACTTTAAACTAGTATCGTACGCATTTCTCTACCTAATCCAACTGTAAGACAGTGTTGTAAGCTCCCCCAAATGTGTTAGGCGAATCCGGGCAGGCGTAAGCATTTTTGTGCATTCTGTGATCAAAAAAATAATACAAAACACACACACACACCATAGGTGAGGTTATCTAGGTAGGACTAAAAGTTAGACTTACAACTAACACTCTTTTGATCTAGTTGCAGCCTAATGCTCAATAAATAGACACGGATTTTTTTCTGACAATCACACCTCACACGATAGTGTGAATGTTGTAAAGACGACCTTCAAATTCAATGAGAAAAGGCAAACTTTAACCCTCGACCAACCAAAAACACCTGAACCGATCGTCACCAAATTTAAACGGCGTGTTTATGTCGTGGACGCCTACCACTCAAAAAAATTTGGGCTCAATCCGCCGAGGGGTTTTTGGGGGTGAACAATCCATTATACCCTCAAAAGTATATACAAAGGTCAAGTTGGTCAGTAATCATACAAATACAAACAATATACCATACGGCGTTAACCAACGAGACGTGGATCGTTCCCACTGGACTTACACTTTATGTACGATCGTAACTCTGCTTCAGGGTTCACTCGGTTAGCGTACATTTGGTATTCCTACGACTCACAGGCACAGTTAAACACAAATTAATATAATATCATGTAAAATAACATCAAAATGACAGTTAAACACTCGAACAGAAATTTCACACCTATTCTGCAGTGCTATACGTTGACATACACAACCCTACGCTAAATAACCTTATTTAATTACTATCCCACTTCTGACACCAAATGTGAGATTATCTGGGTAGGACTAGAAGTTAGACTAACAAATAACACTTTCTAATCTAGTTGCAGCTTAATGCGCAATAAGTAGACACGAATTTTTCATAAAATGGCAATAAACGTTTAATAGCAGTAACTAGGCCTATATACAAGCAAAAGCAAAACGAACATAAAACAATAGCTAATCACACATACAGTTCCACAAATAAACTTAGATAATCCACTGTTCCCGTTTCAGCAGTAGTTACACAGAATTCACAATCAAGTCACAAATTCAATCAGACATTAGAGAGTTTACAGTACGCCTCATATATGATGTAGGCATACATTTAGAAATCACGCAGCTCTAACTTAAGAGACCACACAGGTTCTCCTATGTCAAACACAACCTAGGGACCACACAGGCTCCCTTATCACGAAATCAATGCCATATTACAAAATGGCCAAATGTGTCTGGCACATACCGTACCACAAGAACCTGTACACAACTGGTGTGTCCAGTCTCACACAAAGCAACAATCTGAATCTCAAACTCAATTCTCCCGCTCTCGTCCCTGACGCAACTCTGAATTTAGCTCTGAGTTTTGTTTGACGTAATTGCCAGCTAATAGCTACGAGACTATTTGGGTCATGTCACAGAGAGGCGGAGTTGAACCTATAAGCCAGCCACTGATTGGCGCACACCTATGGTCATACGAATACGTCACACACACGTGATAAATAACCTGTTACACTGTGGACTAACATACAATACTAACAATGTGATGCACCTGTAGTGTCACAAGTTACGACTCTCTAACAAACATCTACATACAACGACAGACCTACGCGAACTGCCATCCACACATAGCCTTAGCGTTACAAAGACGAACACTACACAAACGTGCAACAAATAAACTACTGTAGCGAAAGACGAAATAAATCGGCGAACTCACGAAATTGGCACGCGAACAGCACTTTATAAGCAGCGAGAATTAAATTGACCTAGTTAAGTACGACTTAACAGCAAGTCGGTCGCGACTCCGCGATAAACATTTCAAATGAACGTCAACGAAATAAAGGAGCGACCTGACACCATCTCACTGAAATGACAAAGCATTCCAGGAAGACAGACATCTCTCAGTAGCCAAGTGGGCTCTGATTTGCTCACTGGGAGATGCGAACCTTTCGGACCCCTCTGCGAACGTCACTGTAAGTAAGTAAATCAGTACATTGTATATGCATGAAACAAATGCAAACGTAAAATATAAACATCCAGTAAGTTAAATAAATGTAAACAGACTCAGATTAACAAAGTAACACTTGAAGGACCTCCGCCTCCAATGACCTAAACCTATAGTGGATTTAGTGGAGTCGGATTTTGTTGCGAGGGAAGCAGAATATGCTTCAAACTGCAATGTGCTTCAGAGACCGACAGACGCAATTGGCGAGTCGCCCGCGGCGTAACAGACTGCTGCACACGACGAGAAAACACAAATAGTTTGTTTAATGGCATCATCGTGGATGGAGAAAGAAGAAGATCATCATCACCGTTCGCTAGTCATCGTTGATCGTTGTTTACCACATCATGATGCACATTAGAACTGCTGGTAGCTGCACGTTAAGACGACGACGCTCTAATGATCGTGTATAGTAGTACGTGATCTGCGCAGACGCTGCACTCTCCGAGCATAGCCGAGCCCTTCGGTGCGGCTTTCATTCTCCACATGCTGCTGCGAGTCTACGGCAAACCCCCCAAGAAGACAAAACCCCATTCACGAGAAAAACTCAGAAATCGAAACCCTCTTGAACCTAAAGCTGTTGATACTAATCTAATCTGTTAGGCCTGTGTAAAGGACACGTGCAGGAGGTTTTGTCTCACGGTTTTTTCGTAGCGGGAGTGCTGTCGTAAGAGGGTCTGTCGTAGGGGATTTTTGTGTCACGGAGGTTTGTCGTAGAGGGTTTTGTTGAAGGGGCAATGTCGCAGAAAGGTTTTAGCTCTTTACCAGGCTGCTGCAGCTGCGCGCACGTCAGTCCTGTCTCGATTCCTCGTCACGTTGGTGGCAGCGGCCAATCAATAACACCTGTACGATTGTCGCGCTGCCCGGGCGCGCGCTGCCCGTGGTGCCCACTACAACGGTGAGCTGCGGGCGTCGCAGGCGCCGACTAAGACGTCGACGTCATTGCCAGAGACGAGACGAGACGAGAAGACGTGCAAAAGACGCCGCTAACGATGACGACGACGCAGCTGCAGAGCTACCGCCAGGAACGAGCTTCCCGCCGCAAATTATCATGTTTCTATGGCAACAGAGACTGCGTTTTAGTCGGCGGAGGCGGTGGGCGGCTGTGGTCGTCAGTCGCTGGCGCTTAGTTTCTTCTCAACTTGCCCGGAAGCAGGTTAATGGGCGCCGGCCGGGCGGGCGGGCGAGCGAGTGGTGAGCCGAGTGACAGACAGCTTGCAACACGAACCAACGAACGAACGATCTGCAGGCTCCGAGTCTGAGATTGAGTCCGCGTTCGAGTCCAAAACTAAGTCCGAGTTCAATGGCTTCAAGTCCGAGACTGAGTCAGAGTCAGAGTCATGAGTGTTTTGGTCCGAAAAAGCGAACGAATGATCTGCCAATAGTGATCTTGTTGAGACCACTGGGTCCGAGACCGAGACCGAGACAGGTTCGAATTCAGTGGCTAGGCTCCGAGACTGAGTTCAATCACGAGGGTTCGAGTCCGAACGGACGGACGAACGATCTGCCACCACCACGGCGAGCAGCAGCAGCAGCAGTAGTCGCCGCAGGCAGCTTCATCGTCACGTCATCGTGATCGAGTCGAGTGCAAAATATTCACCGCAGCAGCACTGCAGCTTGTTAACGACGACGCAACACGACACTGCTGCTGCTGTTTCTGCTGCTTGCTTAGAAATAGCACGACGCAACCGTTTGAAGTCCTTTATTTTCATTGTCAATGCATAGCATTGGACAGAGTATAAAATCACCTGAGTGTCCGTACGTCCGTGCGTGCGTCGGTGCATCCAACTTTTCTTAAGCTATTTTTCTTCCACCTTTCCCTTCTTCTTCCTCTTTTCCTTCCACTATTTCTTTCCTTTTCCTTTTTCTATCCATTCTTCTTTTTTTTCTTTCCCCTTCACCTTCCCC
>Ga0056128_1012379_pt1 | contig 10419 bp, 8 predicted proteins | sample WorMetLIZISLAND2_FD_71113 | JGI IMG/M metagenome (GOLD analysis project Ga0056128, IMG submission 71113) | Marine gutless worms symbiont microbial communities from Max Planck institute for Marine Microbiology, Germany - Olavius geniculatus... ... | reverse complement strand
TCCCAATGTGTGTGTCTGAACTGTTATCACATTTGCAAAAAATCATTGAATTTTACCTATGCATTCAAATGTTACCAGCAAAAATGTAAGTTGGCCTCACTTTAGCTAGACCACCCTGTACATGCACAATGCAGTTCTCACAGGCTGAAATGTCAGAAGGCTTGAGTTAATTTCGTGGTTATGGTCAGGGTTATGGTTAGGTTACGGTACGTCTAAAATCATAGGTCTATATACTGATACTGGCCACTTACATACTTGCCATTTTACCTTTATTCATCTCCAGTAGGAAAATGAGATCAAACTTTAATCTATAGTTTCAGTGCTTCTGTACAAAATTTATTTGATAACGCTTAATGCTCAGCCTAAGAGAAACAGTCAGAATGGGTGTTACAGTCTTAAATGTCACGATACAACAGAAGGGCAAGACGTTATGATACAACATGGCTGGTGTCGATGGCAAACAAAAACTTGCTCATAGGGCAGAATACAACAGCATTAATAGTAACCATGTTTCTGTCTGCAGCAGTTTGGTTGCATTTTTGAATGCGAGATTTTTGCCTGCAGCCATAATCCATTTGAATCAAACTACCGTATCGTATCCTAGCGTTGACTGTAGCGTTTGACTTAGCAGTATCACCATAGCATGTATGAACTGCAAGTTGGACGCTGGTTTTCGGATATAGCGGTACAGTCGGCCCACGCTAGCGACAGCTGGGCTTCTGTATATTAACATGGTGAATTGGAAGCTGAGCCAAAAATAAACAGATAAAAAATAGGCCTAATCTCATGAATACAGTGTTGTGCTGATTTTTCACCGCGTCGTTGTCGTTAGCATGTTTAACTACCAGTTACATAAATTGACAATTCAAGTTTATCTGACGTGGACAGTTGGACAATAGTGTGTTGGCAGATTGCGGACATGTTCATGGTTTTTTAATTTTGTTTTGTTGTGGCTGCTGTGTAGTAACTGTAAGTTGCTCATCGAAGAGGTATTTCTTGACTGCTGCCAACACAGTGGTAAGCAAAGTCAATCATGTGTGTTCAGTTTTTATCTTTAGTTTTTAAATATCTTTAGCTTTTAGTTATTATCACAGTATATGCTCTCATGCTATGATTGTTATTTAGTTAACGGGTAGTATTCTTCTGTCCTTTTGTGTGTCTGAGCAGCTAAAGATAACTGACATTTTTGTTTTTACTTCCTTTATCATACTGTTTTTTAGCAACAACCAACAAACACTGCATTGATATTCATGGTGGAAAACTTGCAATTGGATATGTCTGGGAAATGATACAAGTAGTAGATAGTTGCAGTGAAATACTATCGAATGTCTTGATAGCTTTCAGTGACTTAAACGTTTGTGTTTTTACTTCGTTTTTTTGGCTTACGTATTTATTAAGTTATGATAACTTGAGGATTACTTTTTATGTACCGGTACAGTGGTATCACCGTGTTGTGCTAGTCACACAGTCAGTATCAAACATCACAATATCACAATCATCAGCAAACAAAACATCTTTATAGCAGTAGTTGGGTGAACTTGTTTTATTTCTTTAATCAATAGCAGCCACGCTTGTAGTTTCTGCTTAACTAGTCACTGTTCAGTCTGTTCTGTTATTATGTTGCAGAACGTAGCATGCCATTCAGATCCGTTGCCTGATCATAATATTTTGATGCTAATTCTTTATAACAGGTCGTTCACACACAGCTACACATTTACACGTGACGCGGTAAGACATTTTAATGTAGGCCTATGTATTGATGTATGCTTCGTGTGTACTTCTGTTCGCCCGTTTTTACGCGCAAAAGCAGCTACGTACTGCTTTCAGTGCGTCTTAGCCATCGCAGTTCTGTCTGTCCGTCCGTCCATCTGTCACACGGGTGGATCAATCAAAAACGGAACAAGCTAGGATCACCAACTTTTCATCGTCAGCTGCGTGGAAGACTCTAGTTTCAGGAACCGTAAAGCTTTTCTATAAATTCAAAGGGGTCTCTCCGAAAGAGGGTGCTAAATAAGAGGGGGTAGGAAAAAAGTGTGATTTTTAGCCAATAAATCGCTGTATCTCAGTAACGGTGCGAGATAGGGCTTAGGTTACTATTAATCGCTAATAGGAAGTCGTACACTGATTTTCGATTGGCACAAAATTCAATGATCTTAGATGACCATGAACGTCAAAATAGGAGTTTTATGGATTTTTTGTCGATTTCGGGCCGTGAGACATATTTCAAGTGTGAATTGCGGCGAAATCAATTGAGATAGACCTGGAGAAATTGCATATGAAATTCTCAGCATTGAACGTAGAGTTCGATGGTCCAAGTCTCGATTTTTTACGTTCAAGGAAATCTGCGCACGAGGGCATCAAAGAGCGGTACCTCATAGAAGTCGTTATTTTGCCATTGTTGGCCAGTCTATCGTGAAAACAGTTGCAGATAGGCATGGGCATGCTACCTATCACAACAAGCACTAGTGACGAGCTTGTCAGTTCTATCAACATCGATGACTTTGAAAGACCCTAAACTTCCAGAATAGGTGGTTTTTATTGATTTTTGCGATCTTCGGCTACAGGGCACACTCTAAGAATGAACTGCGATGAAATGGCTGGAGACAGACTGACAGTTTGTGAACAGGAACTGTTATAGGCTTTCGCGCGTTTCGTAAGCATTAGCTCAAATTTCTTGTTCACTATACTTTTAACGTTTAATATCTGTCAAAACCAGGCCCGGCTAAAGCTACAGCGGGGCCCGGTGAAACGTCTTCGCAGAGCCCCTCTGGAAAGCAAATTTTTGAATTTTTCTTTTAAAAATGCCGCGCTTTGGTGTACTTTGAATTTTTGAGCGACGGCGGCCACCCAAACGTCACGGGGCCCGGGGTAACTTTTCCCGTCCTCCCCCCTCTCGACAGGCCTTGTCAAAACTGTTCAGTGCGTCATCATACTTTTTTTACTGTGCATTGTTTTGTGCATCTGAAAAATCTCGACAACATTTGAACACAGTTACCGGCCTGTCGTAAGGCTGTATTAATAATGCTGAAATTTACAGCTGACATCTCTCTCTCTGTTAATGGTAGATAAACTTTTTGTTTTCTGTCTGGCGCAGTGCGTTTGACAGAGTTGGCTGTACACCAGCTTGATAGCTTGCACATATTCATACAGTATATCTGATCCCAACGTTTCACAGCAGAAGTGAAGAAATAAACGTCGGAGCGTGCTGAATTATTTTCACTTTGCAATTTCGCCACTGCATAGGCCTATGCCTAAAAATTTTCGCCCAGGTTTACCAAGTTGCTATAAATGCATAATATTAATTTCTTTCTGTGCACTCTACATGCAGTGGCATCATTTCAGTAAATCATTGGGGTCCCACTTTCTTTTCTTTCTTTTCCCTTCCGTCTTTTTTCTCTTAGCCCCTTTCCCCCTTTTCCATACCCTTTTCTCTTCCTTTAGATGTAGGTCTCTTAAATCTGGCTACAGGGTCTGGGGGAGCGCTCCCCAACGGGTTCTAGGGCAGACCCCTAGCCAAAATCGAATTTGGTACATTTCAGTCTTAAAATGTGGCATCTGCTGGTAACAATTTGAATGATTTTCCCGACAATCAACCGACCACATTTCGTGCAGTTTACGCAGTGAATATCAATCAGGGACCAAACGTTTGTCGTCAGTCGTTTACTCGGGACTCACTCACGGAAAAAATTGAAATCACAAATCCTTGTGGGGTTCGTTGACCTCTCCCTTAGCCCCCCGCCCACCTAAATGACGTCCCTGTTCTTATGTCACGTTGGCTGAAGTTGTCGCTGTTTGCAAATAGTTGTTTCGATTTCTGCACGTCGGCTACAAGTCAAGTGGTGAAACATATGCTTGGTAACAGTAGACTGCTAAGTTTGTGTTTGTTTATCTGCAGAGATCAGCTCGTGCTGCTGCAGTCAAGTGGACTGCTGAAATCGACCGATTTGATTTTACAACTGGGCCAGAGTGTAATATCACTTTCTTATTTTATTGTTTAGCTAATGTAGGCTACACCGCTATGTCCATTTAGTTTTGCTGTAATTCAAGAAGTAACTTCGCCACTGTGGTGTGTTGGTCAAACGACGATTGAACTTACGCGCTGACTTATAAAACTGTAGGCCTATTCAGCAGAAAACTTGAAAATGCTAGGAAAAACTGAAAATATTAGGATTTGGGACAGTTTGGAGTCAGGAAACTGCGTGTGCCCAGAGCTGGGCACGTGTATTTTGAGATTACATGTAATTCAATTACGTAATTCAATTACAAATTACAGTTGTAATTTGTAATTCAATTACATTTGGTTTTAATGTAATTTGTAATTGGTAATTCAATTACACGGCCATGCAATTTGTAATTTTAAATTACATTACAGTTTTCAATTACATTTGGTAACATCTATTACTTTTATATTAAGCACCATGTCGATCTCTTTTATTTACTTAACTACACTTTGCCACGTGATTTACATTTTCAGTTATAACTGTTTTTTGCACGAGTTGTTTTTGTAACTAGTGAAGACTGTTGGTAGCAGACTTTTCATTTCGCTAATCATGGGATGAACACTAAACAGTCTGCATCGCCGATCTTTGTCAAGTCATAAAACATTTCTGCAATTGCTTCTTCTCCAGACCTTTAATGTGACATAGACCTTTATTCACATGATGTAACCTACATTACTAAATATAAGTTGTGTTTGTAAACAGTGTAGACAGTAGTTGACATTAACAGGTAATTTATTGGTGTGTTGCTGCTTGCTCCTGGTGTTTTTTTTGGTCTGATAATGAATAGTGACCGCATTACTGGTGTACTCCTGCTAGTTTGTTAAACCTACGAATGTATTTATCATTTATAATACTAATTTGAAAACAAGATTAGCAATTGCATGTAATTTGTAATTGAAGTAATTGAAATTACGTAATTTGTAATTTGTAACTGAATTACATCTGAGCCAGTAATTTGCCCAGCTCTGCGTGTGCCTAACTATAAACTGGTATTTGGACATTTTGCATACGATACATTGTAGTATGGATGCAGAAGGAGCCGTGGTTTCTGAAGGTGACTATGAAAGAAGAAGAAGCTAAGAGTGATGATCGTGCGAATGATGAGTCAGATAATGATGGCGATCGTGGCCATCAAGGAGACCACGACAGTCCTGATAGTCATTCACCTACTCTATTCACGGCAACTCTACTCGATACTGCTGCCGGTATTAATTTCAGCGAAATAACTTTGGGCCTATCAGCCCGACCCTCATTCACTCACAGATTGAGAACTTTTGACTTGTCATTTGAAAATGCCTAGGAATGAGTCGACTATTTAACAAACTTTTTAAAACATTGGTTACAATTTGTTTTGCCTGGTGGTAGGCTAATAACCAGGGATTCTGTTTCGTAAAAATTCGTAAATTTTAGAAATTGAAAAAAATCATAAAATTCAAATTTTCAGTCTATACACTAATCATTCAGTCTTCTTCATACTTAACTTGCTTTGCAAATGTCACGTCTTTACTTGCGTCGTCATCATTTTCGCTGCTGGGTTACTTCTTCACTTTTTTTTCCTTCCTTGCTCTAAACTTGCACTTGTTCTGCAAATCTTTTCCGTTGTGGACTTCGTGGACTCAATTGCTCGGTTTTTAGCCGACCGTACTTAAGTAATGGTCGAGCTATTGGCATGATTGTCGTCCGTCCGTCCGTCTGTCACAGATTTACTGTGGCTAAACGGTGCAAGATAGGACCTAGGTTGCTATTGATCACTAATAGGAAGTCGTATATTGGCTTTCAAATGACATGAAAATCATTCATCTTGAATGATCTTGAAAGTCAGTACTGCAACAGGAACTGTATAGGCTGTAGTATGTTTTCTCGAGCAGAGCGTTTTTATTGTGAGAAGTATTTGCAAAACCTGCATCCGATATTTTCCTTGTTCATTTATATGGTGTTTACACGATCCAGCAAACGTCCAGCAAACTTCCAGCAAACTTTCAGCATTAACACGTGTATTTTAAATACAGTTGCTGGAAGTTTGCTGGACGTTTGCTGGATCGTGTAAACACCCCCATTACTTTCTAGCTGTTTATGTCACCTGGCGAGATGACCACGTGCATGGAATAAAAGCTATTTATATCACTTGGCGAAACGACCACGTGCGATGTCTGTTATACTAGCGTTCAGTGTAGCTTTTGAGACAGCATTCTGTTAACATAGCGTGCATGGAACTGTCTCATCTCTGACAAATCAATTTTTCTTCGAGACTGGAAATCAGAGGCTGGGCTTCGGATGTAGGCGGTACGGTCGGATTTTCCTAGCGATAGCTGGGCTTGTTGTTTTAAGTTTTGTCACTTTGTGTTATTTAAAATGGCTATCCCATATCAGTTATTTTAGCGCTTCTACCACTTACGTGTGTTGTGCATATTTTGTAAACTTTAATAACTGTGTTATGATGTATATTATATACTCTTCTGTGCAGTGTCTCCCCACAATTTGTCAGTGTTGTGCGTCAGTGAATTAACGTGGAAAACATTAAAACCGTCATGAGCTTTGCAAGTTTTTAGTCGGCATTGCAGCAGATGTTCCGGTGACGTAGTCTGTTCGTTTGTCTGTCTATCTGGCTGTTTGTCTGTGTGACACACTCTGCCATTTGACAGTTTATAGTGTTTATAGCCGGCGCAATTTAAGCAAAAAGTGAAAAATTTTTTTCAAAGTATCACTGAAATTTGGCCTCGTCTTTCACGGGTGCGGAACGTTTGAAAATTGGAGCCCGCTTTCCCGCCCGTTCAAACGTCGCATCGCAAATTGAGGTAAAAACGTTACAGGTAGCGCAGTGGTTACTTAGCCTTTATAGACCTAAGACAAACTGATGTTATTCAGCAATGCTCTGTAGACTATAGTCTATACGACGATGCCGTCGCTAACTGCCCATGTGCGACTTATTACGCGCGAAAGCAGCTACTGTTTTCAGCGCGTCTTAGCCATCGCAATTCTGTCACACGTCTGTCACACGGGTGAATTAGTCAAAAACAGTGCAAGCTAGAATTACCAAATCTTCGCCGTCGGCTGCTCGGAAGACTCTAGTTTCAGGAACCGTGAAGCTTTTTTCATAAATTCGAAGGGGGTCACCCCGAACGAGGGCGCTAAATGAGAGCGGGGTGGACAAAATTTGCGATTTTTGGCCAATAAGTCGCTGTATCTCAGTAACGGTGGGAGGTAGTGTCTAGGTTACTATTAATCACTAATAGAAAGTCGTACACTGGCTCTCGATTGCCACCAATTTCAATGACCTTGGATGACCTTGAACGCTTAAATAGAGGTTTTTATGGATTTTTTTGGCGATTTTGGGCTGCGAGACACTTTTCAAGAGCGAATTGCGCTGAAACCAATAGAGATAGACATAGACAAGCTGCATATGAAATTTTTAGCATTGAACGTAGATTTCGACGGTCTAAGTCTGGATTTTCTAGGTTCAAGGAAACTTGCGCACGAGGGCATCAAAGAGCGGTACCTTCGTAAAAGTCGTTATTTTACCGTTGTTGGCCAGTCTTTCGTGAAAACAGCTGGAGATAGACTGACAGTTTGCGAACAGGAGCTGCTATAGGCTTTCGCGCGTTTCGTGAGCTTTAGCTCAAATTTTTTGTTTTTAATTAAAATAGCATGTTTGCCGTCATTCAGATGGGTGCTTTTATGTGCTCTGCGAGGTGACTGAGCAAATAAGATTTACTGTTTGTTAGCAGGCGCGTTCGTGGTTTTAGCAATAACCTTTTTCGCACCTCGCACTTCGCGTGTTGCTCCTCCTTGGCAGCGGCGTTGTCTGTTTTTTTATTGCGTTTCGTCTGTGCGAAGTAATCATATTCTAGGCTATGGAACTAACTATGTTTCTGCACGCAGCTAGCTCGGTGATGTCGTTCGTTAATGCTTCTGTCTACGGACATCGGACAGAATAGTCAAAAAGTATCCCCAAAAGTTTTTTTGCTGTTTTTTAGCAATTGTTGAGAGTTTTGAAGCGAAATTTAACTCGCTTGTTACTTATTCATAATTACATAACAGTGCCACAGGACATTTCATGATCTATAACTAATTTATTAACTGCGGTAAATATATAGGCCTACTGCATGGACTTTTCCTTTAAAACAACGTCGTCTTTTCTCGCGTTCACATGCAACGAAATCTGTACAAAACGACTGGTGCACGATGTTTGCGCATCCGGAAAAATATTGTCATTCGTAATCATACCGGTAGGCTTAGGTCTAGACAGTTTGCCAAGCTGTGATAGGCCATGTCACTGTTGCAGAACCGGCGCTGCAGTGGTCATTGGGAAAAAAAGTGAATTCACCGCCTGCCGCACAGCCAGTCAAGGTTTTAGTGGCGTCGGCACCTTGCGCTCGAGATGTCAAAATCCTAACAGCACAGTTCAGCACAGGTTATATCTTTGTGGCATCACTGGCGATCTGCTACAACGGCTGCAGACTGCAGTCTACAGGGTGCGGCAGAAAAAAAGTAGCCCCCAAAAGTTTTTTGCTGTTTTCTCAGCAACTGCTTGGGATTTTAATGTGAAATTTTACATTTTTATTTAGTGAAACATCTTACATTTAATGCCAAGTAAAGTGTGACTTTGTTTAAAAATGACGAAGTTATAGATTTGTTAGCATGACCGCCTACCGATTTTTCAGCATCAAAAATGTTCAAGCTAAAAATGCTAATTCATTTTCAAAAACCGGTTACCACGTTACTGCCGATGATGTCACAGTAGGCCTATTACTAAACAAAACTGTAAAATTTCAAATTGGAATTTCAAACGGTTGCTGATAAAACAGCGAAAAACTTAGGGTGCTACTTATTTTACCACACCCTGTAGCTCATTACTCAGCTTTTCAGTTGAGTTTTGTTAATTTTTAGCCTACCATACTAACGGTCGCGTTTTTGGTACGATGTGTCGTCCATCTGTCTGTCGTCTGTATTGTGGCTAAATAGTCCGTTGTAGGGGGCTGACGATGATACCATTGGGTAGGGCGTTGGTCAGTTTCTATAGGCTGTGAGTAGAATCTATGTCGCTATCTGCAGCGGTTTGGCCGCACTTTTCAATGCATAGTTGCCACCTGCATAAATGTTTGTATAATGTCGATATGAAATAAGTAAGTAACAGATTAAATGTAACGAGGTGCTGGTAATGCTATTATGGTCAGCCTTTTCTGGCGACACCTGGGCTTTTGTTTTATGTTTTTTACGACGCTGCATGCGATAGACTAAGCCGGTTAGCCATCAATTTTTAGCTGGCTGTACTTCAAGTAACGGTCGAGCTATTGGCATGGTTGTTATCGTCTGTCTGTCCATCTCTAACGGATGTAACCCTTGGGGAAAACTTTACACGAATAATTACCCATGCTTGTTAAACAGGGGCATGCAAAATTTCAGCTATCTAGTGAGAAGAGAACATTTTCAAATTGGGAGTTGAATGGAGGGGGGTAGAAAAAATGTGCGTTTTTCAACGGAAAACTGGCCATATCTTGGAAACGGTTAGAAATACGGCTAAGGTTACTATGAGTCACTAATAGGAAGTGGCATACTCCCTTTCAGATGAGATGAAAATCACTGACCTTGGATGACCTTGAAGGTCACTGACAACCAGTACGATCGGCCATCCTAACGACACCTGGGATTCTTGTTTACCATATAAATCCACTATTGCATTGTGTCGGATTGTATAATGAGTCGTCAATGATTGCGTCACTCAGGTGGTGCTATATACGCTGCTGTTACCGATGTTGCATTTACTGATCCGAGTCGCACAGTGTGGTACGAAATACCCAACATCTGCTCAGGTTTGCTAATTTTGCATAAATCCCAACTTTGTGATTTCAGTTTTAAAATCATGATTTTCGTGTTTTTGACCTCCGCTGGTAGACGCACAAAGCATCAGTTTATGCACTTGTTAACGGCAATATTAAACAACTCGCACATCGAAAACAGCAAAAATCGCAAAAGGTGATATTTCCCGCATTACACTGACTGTGTGTCAATGTGCTGCTGAATAATATCACCTTTTGTGATTTTTGCTGTTTTAGATGTGCAAGTCCTTAAATATTGCCGTTAACAAGTGTGTATACAAACTGATGTTTCGTGCATTTATATTTGCGGTTTTATTACTAAAATACTGTTTTCCTACTGGTGATCAGGTATAAAGATGTTGCACCTCAGATATTTTTTTTGCAGTAGCCAAACCGCTACCATATCCGAGCTATGCGTCACATTCGCTCTGCCCTCACTGAGGACATGGCGAAAACCGTCGCCTGTGCCCTCGATGGAGCGTGGCTTGATTACGCCAACTCTGTTTTGGTCGGCGTAACGACGAAAAACGTCGCTCGTCTGCAGCGCGCACAGAACGCCGTCGCCCGGATAGTCGCCTGGGGCACCAATCGACAGTCGACCA
>Ga0056128_1012378_pt1 | contig 10420 bp, 4 predicted proteins | sample WorMetLIZISLAND2_FD_71113 | JGI IMG/M metagenome (GOLD analysis project Ga0056128, IMG submission 71113) | Marine gutless worms symbiont microbial communities from Max Planck institute for Marine Microbiology, Germany - Olavius geniculatus... ... | reverse complement strand
AGTCTATATCATTCACAAGGTGGCGCCACGCTACTATCGTTATGCGATCCAGATAGAGAATTTGGTATTCGTATATTGACTTAACGTGAACCTGAACTGCTATAGGCTTTCGCGCGTCTCGTGAGCATTAGCTCAAATTTTTTGTTCATTTACTTAGGCATCCTGACAGCATTCTGGCCCACTCACGCCGACTGCCACACGTGTAATGAAAAAAGTTAAAAACTATGCGACTGGGTTTTTAGCACGCCGCGTAGCAGCTGATGTGTCTTTTTATCAATTTCGTTGGTGGGGAACAAGCTAATACAGTGGACTGTTGAAATCCCAGTTTTCTGCGTTTCCAGGCATGTTGCATAACATATTTTATACTGTGCATTGGGTACTGCTGTCATATTAATTATAATACTCATGTTTACGCGGTTAAACCGATAGGTTATTGATAATGCATGCATTTATACCTACATCCGAATCATGTACATAATGTAATGTATACAGAAACTCGCCTGAATGGTACCACGGCTGCAGCAATGCATCAGATAGCAGATGTTTCCAGGCTCCACGCATGCTCCTATGAATGACTTAATATTGTCATGACTCAATTCTTTCAGCTGTAGAGACAAATTGTGTTAAATGCATGACAATGAAAGCTAAACGATGCACCACCAATGCCTGCTTTTTATTATAAATCAGTTCATTATTTAACTAAACAGTAGGCAAAGCAATAAACAATAATTGACGTCCAAAACTACAAGTATTTGGTGTGTAACAAAATGTGTGTTAAGTGTGGTGTCCTTGTAACGACGATGATGATAATGGAAACTTATAGGGTGTTTACAAGATCGAGCAAACATCGAGCTGGCTCAAACAGGCCTATTAGAACTCCGCCCGTGGCTCAAATGTAGGGCTAGGCTTAGGCTCATAGCCCACAGCTGATCAGGTGTTATATAGGCCTTCCAATTACAATCCGCCCGCTATTCTAATTAGCATGCGTATTATCATAGAACGTCGAGCTAGCTGATCGATGTTTGCTCGATCGTGTAAACACCCTATTAAGCTATTGCGTAGTCGCTGCGGATAAAAATCAGCACAAATACGAATGTGGCCTAATATGCGAATATGTAAGTGTCTCGCCCATAATTGTTCCAGCGGGAACAAAAAGACTTAGATCTGAATCTTAAGTTTAAGACGTATAGGTAAAATACGAACGTTAACGAGTTCGATGACATCATGTCGAGTGAGATTGAGTTCAGGTTTGTCAACGCTGTAGACGGCAACTTTCAGTCCTTTGTACACAGCCACTGAACGATTCGACGAACCGTATGCAACCGACTGAATCTCCGACACCATTGAAAAAGTAACCGAGTTCTTTTCCATCTAAAATTAAACGCGTGCATGTTGTTTTGATACTTGCGTGCAAATTTTCAGCTAGACAATGTCACGTCATAGCTCAGTGCTACGGTTAATGTCAGGGTTGCGCAGTGCAGTGGGCAAATGCCTATAGCCCTATACCTTTGCTTGTTTTTGACGTTGCCGACCAATGTACATCGTTGCACCAGCTATACTACAATATTATATTGGGTGCAATATTATAATGCAACGTCACCAGTCTTTCGGATTATCACAGGCTGAACGACTGAAGATCAAACCAAAGAAATAAGGACTAAATATGCTAGCTAGTAACAGAGTTAAACAGACCGTGTTCATAAAAACGATGTCGGAGTAGTTGACTTTCCACACCATCTGCTGAATGCGAGCCTCTGAACGGCGAGCTCTGTGCAACAATTGAACAATGCAGCAGTTCGCCATACCACAAACATGAACCAGTAGGCTATACACTACGTGTTTTGGATAGCATTGTAACGATGTGACAAAACAAAATTGTAACTGATATTACTTTATCTTGGAGGCATCATTGTAGTACTCTAAATTTGCTTTTGTGTAATACCGTTCGAAAATGGACATAATTTCACTGCCTCACTTAACAGCAAACTAAATATGTTTTGAATTATTACTTACCTTATTCAATGGGTTAGTAAAAGTTTACACAGTGAGTTTCTGCTGAAAGCAATAGTTTACACCCCGTATAGGGGATCTGGATAAAACAGGCATATCATGAACTATATACGACTAACCAATTTTACTACACGCTTACGTTTTGCATCGCCTTTGCATATTTATCTGATGAGCAACAACGTTGAATCAAATACCTTTTTGCGGGAGTGCAGCAAAACAAATAAAGAACATTTTTGTATAATGATTAAACATAAAGTGCGTAAAAATGTAACACAGTAAAACATTCTAACCTGTGGAACTGAAAAGCAGAGATGAAGGCGATAAAAGCGACCGCTCCAACTACCGAAGGTACAACTATTATTATCGTGTTGTCTACAAACCGTCATCAATAATTATCATAATCATGATCATCATCCTCGTCATTCTCATTATGTCTACAGAATAAAGGTAAAAATGCCATACACCACAAGGGGCGTAAACAGAGTGTTCAGTTCCTTTTCTAGGCTGTTGAGCCAGTAAGTGGAATGTGGACAGACCACTGAGTCTGTGACACATGACCAATGCGACGCACGCCAGACCTACAGTTACATTTCTAGACGCAGAGAATCATCGCCCTTTGACCAATACTAAATTATACTGCTTGGTGACAGAGGCACATGTGTGTGAACAACTTGCTCAGGGTTGTTATCTGGTAGTGCATCGGGCGAAAGTCGAACCAGCGACCTCACGATCACCATTCCGACACGCTACCGTTACACCATGACCTCAACAATAACAACAATGACATGGCTGTTAACAAAATCTGCATACACGCAGTAAAACACTACAAAACGGTTATAAGCATTAAAATAAAAATATGCTTGAGACGGGCATCTATTAGTGCAATTTTATGATTGACGATGATGCCGATATTTTCGGTTTACTAAATTACTGTTAGGTAATTACTATGTTTCTCACCGGTTAATGACGGCTTACCCTGGTGCTGAACTGATGGCGGACAAAGTTCGCCAAGAAATCCACATTCCGGAATGTCTAGCGGCGGTTTGTCATAAAGTCCGCAAGTCAGCGGAGAATACACCGTTATCATCTAAACGCCACTAAATGCAGTAAATACAACCGGCGGCGCTACCAAATTGTGACAGAAAAAAAACTTACTGCCGATTCTCGAGATATAATGTAAATTTCGTAAGCGTTCCAAGAAAATCAAGGCTAGGTTATTTAGGTCTTACTGTTTATGTATATATAATACTGCATTGTGGAATACTTATACATTTAACTGCATGAAAAAAATTGAGAAGTTGCTATCACAGATGTATAAATACGTTTTTTTGGTTATGACAAACTGTATAGTGTTGCTATTCTTTTAGATTTGCAGCTTTCCAACTTTGTCGCTCTTTTGTTTAATTATAAATTTTCGTTTAATATGCAGTTTAAATGTAGTGGCAATGCTGTAGTTAAATATCTTGTCAGTATTGAACTGTGATGTGTATATGTTTTATTTTTGTTTTTTTTCTTTTTACCACAGTTTTATTGCTTTTATTGCTTTTATTATTTTACCCATGTACTATGGACGTTTTCTGTCTGAAATAAAACTTGATTGATTGATTGACTGATTAGGGCCTACAACATATCGATCAACTCCGATACACTCGGCATTCGAATTTTTCTAACTAAACAAAAAAGTAGTATAGTAGTAGTAGTAGTAGTAAAAGCTTATCGTGGGTATTAAATTTTGCGTGTGCGCAAGCAAAGAGACCTGCGTATTCGCTTGACAAATCGATGGGTATTCTACGACTAAAAGCAAAAGACTATCATAAATAACAGACCCTGTTATGAGAACGTTCAGTGAGATCTATCAGCATGGAACGGTAGTAAGATTCATTTCCTTGCGTGTATCCCCAAACATTGTAACTGTTCACTCGATAAGCTTTCTCATTAATCAGTACATTTCCGCTCATGCCTGCATTCCACATTCACGCGCATACACTTTCTCTCGGAAAATGGCTATTCTAAAAACACGCAGTGACATCAGCAGTAGATGAGTTAGTATTCAAAACTTCGCAATATCGGAGTTTATTATGGTAATGTAAATTTTTTTACACGAGTTGTCGGTTAGCGACATTAGCTTCACGCTATGTTTATGGCAATGTTTAACTCTTTTCTACGTTGACTGGAACCCCTTTTGTGTCAAGTTTAGTCAAATGTTGCATTGCCTCTAACGACGGATGACATCATACTCGTGGGTGTCCGAAGAAAATTTTTTAAAAGGGAGCGGTTGACCTATTTTTCTTCCCAGCCTATTAAAAGATATATAAAACGTCGTAAATTCCTCTAGTGGGGCCCCGGCCGAAAAAAAATTTGGTGCATTTTTAGTGTCACACCTCGTTTCTGGTTAAGTTCTGATTGAACGATGACTGCTCCCTGAAGTCCTAAAAGTTGCCCTGCCTTTGAGAAAAAGTAATACGCTTTGAGATTAATATCTTTATTAGACGTAGACGACCCTGCCTGAAAAAAACACAAAATGCAGGCCTACAATTACACAAATGCTATAGACTTAGACCTATCCTATAGTTTGTGGTGTAGTGTGATCACAGGTCACGTATCAGAAGCTCCGCGGTAAGTTAGTGCCAAGGGTCCGCGCTTTCAAAAGATTTATTTAGTTTTGCCGTAGTGGGTTTACAAGTAAGTCGGTCATTTTTATTGAAAGCTTACCGACAAACCGCTGTCCAATAGTTTTGTTGACGATGACATGACCGTCTCTCTGGTCCACGTTACCTTCAGCCAGAGTCTGATTCAGTGTGAGTAGGTACAGGTAAACAGCATCATCATTATATACATGTAAATAATACTACATATAAAGATATAATATATGTAGATAAAACTATATAAATAGTAGGTAGACAGCATCATACAGGTAAAACTTTGTATTTCTTGATTTGTCCTGTAAGATAAGCAACAATTTCATTATCTTTGTTTTAGACCAGAAAAAAAACATGTAAATTTGAAGTCGCAACGGTAAGTCAAACTGACATACTACACCTCAGCCACAAAAAGATGCCATCAAACTTCAGTCTATAGGCCTATTTTTCACAAATATTAACGACAATGAGATTGTTATTGAAATGCGTGTGCGTGCATCATACAATAAAATCACGAAACACAAAACTTGTGTACCATCATACCCTTGTCGGCTGGTCGGTGTACCATGGCTGACCAGCAGTCGCGTTGTCTACTTTCAGCAGAAATTCTTCGACTCTCGGCCCAAACGGATCGACCGGTATTATCTGTCATTTTACGCAATTCCACCGTTATGTTTGTATTCATCAATCAGATTAAATATTTGAAGTAGAAACTTTCCCGATAGAAAGAGATACCTAGGCGTACCATTCTGGCAGTACAGCGGTGCTTTATCGCAGAGTGTTAAGCTATTGCTTCTACTAACAGATAGCCGACCGTACTGATTGGCAGTGACCTTTGAGGTCATCCAAGGTCGATAATTTCCATTTTAGCTGAAAGGGCGTATGCGATTTTCTATTACTGATCAACAGCAACCTTTGCCCCATCTCGCATTGTTTAGCCACAATAGCGCGTTTTGACCTTTAAAGTCATACAAGGTCCGTAATTATCTTATCTGAATGAACGTAAGCCATTTCCTACTAATATCTCATAGTAACTTTGGCCCTATCTCTCATCGTTTTCGAAATATGGCCGCTTATAGCTTAAAACTTTCCAATGAAAATTGCGGCCAAACCGCTGCTAATGGAAACATGGTTACTGTTGACAGCCTATAAAAAGTCGTTAGCGCCCTATCCGATGTTGCCATCGCCGACCCCCTACGACTTACCGTTTAGCCACAATACCGCATGATTGGCATACCGTAGTGCGGTATGACCCTTCAAGATCATCCGAGGTCAAGGTTCTTCATGTCATTTAAAAATCAATATGCGACTTCCTGTTAGTGATCAATAGCAACCTAGGCCCAATTTCGCACCGTTTAGCTACAATACATCCGTTACAGACGACGACAGACGACAGAGAGACGACGGACGACGACCGTACCATAAGCTCGACCGTTAATTAAGTACGGTTGGCTAAAAATGGATTACTGTTATGACAAATTGGGATCAACTAAAAAGCGGTTATTAGATCGATGAAACGATCAATCGTGTGTCTGCCCGTCCATTTATTAGTTACTCATTAACTTACGAAATCAGTTAATCAATCAATCAATCAATCAATCAATTTATCATAATAATAGCTTACGGTATTTTTGATAGCAGTGATAGCAACAGAAGAGTTAAAACTTTGCTTACAAAATGCAATGTTGTGATTTAAAGAACCAATCTGCTGAGCAAACATTTTAAGCTACTTTTGGAGCTTAAAGATGTTTTCTTTCTTTGCGTGTTTGTATGACACTATCTATAGTGAGGCTGTAACGCCTAGGTCGACGTGTACTACTTTTCAGGGCACACGACGTGCTTAACACAGATCGTGCAATCGGACAGTTTTCAGAATGATTCACTTCGATCATTGCAGTGAGGGAAGGTAATGTTTACGTTAATCACATAGACTTTTAAACACAGTGTTCAACGTTACCACCTTCACTGCAGTGTTCGTTATGAAAAATGTCCGATTGCCCGATCTACATTAAACATATTCGTATGTTCTGTTTTAATGCGCTACCCCGTAATCCATCAACATAGCGGATAAAGGCCGCGAACCTGTTTGACGGCAATGAAAGCACGCCGACGTCTCGCCATTTTGTCCGGGTCATCAACGAAACGTTTGTACGGACTCCAAGGCAAATCTGTAAACGAGCTGCGCGCTAACTGGAACGTGAAAAAGGCAAAGTCGCCATTCGTCATGTTATTATCCTGAGCTCGAAACAGAAACTTCAACGCAGAATGGAATCTTGAGTGACAGTACACGACTACTGCATGAACATTTTGCATAAAACACTACCACACAATAATCGCTTACGTCCATTATATGATTGCACTGCAAAGTCGTATATTTCGCTGTATAAGGACAGATGACGCAACACGAAAAAGTTTCGGTATTTGCTGCAGTAAATCATGATCAATAACCGGCAAAGTCATATAATTTCAGAAACGACAAATAAGTTACATTGAGTATAAAATGTGTTGTCAAAAGTAAATAACAGTAAATCAACACTAAAACTGAAATGAGACTGCATTTTGTGAACAGTGATCCGCTTTATGAACAATGTAGTCCTATTAAGTACATACTCATTAATTTTCTTTGTCGACTGTTACCACCCGAGCTCAGTAGGCCACACGATAATTTTTATCACACACGTGTCCATCCACATAATTATGAACTTCCGTGCAAAATAAACAATATTGGTGATTGTAGTTTTATTGATCGTGTGCTGTATAAATGCTGTTTTAGCTTCTTAGTTCGTCGGTTGTTGTTCATTGTGCTAAACAGCAGTGCGTTTGTTAATGATCTCAATATAGACTATCATTATCATCACCAATACTAACCACAAATTAACAGGTGTCCCGACAGGTGGGCGGGCGTCAAGGTGCTAGGGACAACTAGCTAGACACAACTAACTAAACACATTTGGCTGGCGACAGTTTGTTGACGACAAGACTAGCGGCGACACCGTGATTGGCTGGCAACACTTGGCTTGCGTCGTCAGCGTCTCATAATGTTCGCCCGGGCAGTTATTAACTTTTACTCATTAGCTTAAGAGACATATATCTGGTAGATGCTGGCTATCCAGATCGTGCTAACCCAGTCGTGAACTACTTCCAAGACAACTTCATTGGTCGACCAGACAGAATAGACAACCGCAGAAATCGAGTATTTCCATTAACTCTGTGGAACGTAAATCAGCGTGTTCTTGAATCATTGCCTCCCGCCAATAACAGTGTCGAAGGGTGGCATTGTGGTTACCAGGGTTCTGTACAATGCTCACATCTTACGCTGTAGAAACTGCTAGACCAACTGATGCGGGAAATGAACTAAACAGCCTTACTGTTGTTCAGATGCTGGCTGGCTAAAACCACAACCCGAAATGTGTTTACCGCATTGTAAATGAGAGAATAGTTAACGTCGTCGCAGACTACAATAATCGTACATTTATTGAATTTTTAAAGGCATATTTGAACACAGTATACAACTGTAAATATTAACTTCTACAGTCCTGTATCATTTATACTACTTGGTTTTTTGTCAGTTATTAGTGACGAAATGTCATGTATCTTAATATGCACAAACTGATTGTCGTTCATCGGTTGTCGTTAGCGAGATGTCGTCAGTGAAATGTTGGAAGCCACTTGTCGCTCGCTTAATGTCGTTATCGCAATGTCCCCGACCACCTGTTGCGGAACCAAATTTAATCCTTGATCAGAATAGTCTTTTGGCCAAAATAAAACAACGCGGTAAATAAACACAGCAAATGAAAACACAAACGCAAAAAATAAAATTTTATTGACTTTAGTTTTATTTTGTGATTATCTGTCCCATTGCTATAGCATAGCAAGGAACAGATTATAAAATCACATGCGTCTGTCTGTCATTCTGTCATTCTTGTCAGTCTCTCTGTAAACACTCCTTTTGATTCGATTCTGATGAAATTTTGCACAGTGATTCGGGGCCCGAAAAGTAAGATCGAGTTTGTTTGAAATAAAAATCTGATAACTCTTTTCCCCATTTTACCCCAATTAAAAAATGCATTACGTCTTATGGAAATTTCAAAGCGGTATAACTCGGTCCCCGTAAAAGATAATATTGCGCGTTGGGATAATAACGATAATTGCACCTACCCCCTATTTTCGGGATCGGGCAATCTAACTGTGTTATTTAAATTTACCCCCTATCGACCACTGTTGCCATAGCAACCATTCAAAAGTTGCAAAATTCTGCATTACAGCCAATAGAGAATTCAAAGCGGTAGAACTCGCTCCCCGTAAAAGATAATTGCGCGCTGTTTGCACCTACCCCCAATTTGCTGGCCCGGACTATCCGATGGTGTCATTTAAATTTCTCCCCTGCCGACCCCTCTTGCCATGGCAACGAATTTTGAGACAAAATTGACTATAATTTGGCCCCCGTGAAAGATAATTGCTAGCTGTTTTCACCTACACTCCTATATTCGGGCCCGGGCAATTCGATGGTGTCATTTAAATTTTTTCCCTGCTGACCCCCGTTGCCATGGCAACGAATTTTAAGACAAAATTGACTACAACTCGGCTTCTGTGAAAGATAATTGCTTTCTGTTTGCACCTACCCCCTATTTTCGGGCCTGCCCTATCCGATGGTGTCATTTAAATTTCTCCCATGCCGACCCCCGTTAATATGGCAACGAAATTTGGGACAAAATTGGCTATAACTCGGCTCCCGCAAAAGATAACTGCACGTTGTTTTCACCTACAGTACCTCCTATTTTCGGGCCCCGGTATGCAATGGTGTCTTGTAAATTCCTCACCTGAAGACCCCTGTTGTCATGGCAACCAACCGTTTTATTCAAAGACAAAATTGGCTGCAGATATACAAGAGCGTCAAACGCTGAAACCTAGCTGCTAGGCTACATAGCGTAGCAATGGGGCAGATACATGGTTCCACAGATTGAACGTATTTCTAGTTTGCTTTAAGAAGTAGAGACGTGAAGTTGCTTTGGTAATCATCTGGTCAACGTGTTTGTTCCAAGTGAGGTTGGCTGAAGCCAAAACTCCCAGCAATTTAAACTCTTCGATTTTGTGCAATAGTTGAGAGTTGGGAGTAAATAAAAAAAGCTTCGGTGATAGTTCGCTTGCCAATTACCATCTCCTTTGTCTTTGACGCGTTGACTTGCATGAAATTATCTGCCGACCACTGTTCAACGTTCATTATATTATGATAACTGTGAAACAGATACATGTAAAACCTCAGAATGGGTGCTATGTTGTGCCATCAATAAACTTGTACAACGGACAACTTGCCGTCAAATAAACTAAAAATTAACTTAAAATAGCATCGTAAATTCAAAACAAACATTGTGGATAAATAGTAAGGTACATGTAAAATGTTATTGAGAACATTTATTGATAAAAAGCGCCGAAATTATGAAAACAAGCTAAACACTTATCGAGTAAAACAGCGACGAACCTCGTGTTAGTGATCGTATCTGCTGTAAGATATCGTCGAGTTGGTCGTTTGTTGGTATTTTTGCAAGCCGCAGCCACGTAAACGTGTATTTTACTTTAACAGTTGTGTTACTTCTTTGACGATAGTTTCGGTAGTTGGCGAAAACTTTTTCAAAAGGCTTCGCTCCGTACCAGCAGTTAGACGTCATATGGTCATCCGACACCAGCACGATGTGTGTCCAACCGTACTGGTCTGCAATTGCTTTGAATGCTTGGGAGATTTCGGAGAAAGACCCGGCAATGCGCACCATTGT
>Ga0056128_1012377_pt1 | contig 10420 bp, 6 predicted proteins | sample WorMetLIZISLAND2_FD_71113 | JGI IMG/M metagenome (GOLD analysis project Ga0056128, IMG submission 71113) | Marine gutless worms symbiont microbial communities from Max Planck institute for Marine Microbiology, Germany - Olavius geniculatus... ... | reverse complement strand
CCAGTAATACAATAAATCAATTTAAAAATTGTTTGAAACGGGAATTGCAACCGGAAACACACAGTTAATCTAGTTATTAGGATAGTAAGCGTTATATGGCTTTTGCCTGTGCTTACTTAGACCACCAGTAGTTCTGGTGGCTTCGGTGAATTCGGTGAATTTGGTGAATTCGATGATTAGCAGAAAGAAGTGGCTACGGTTCCGGTTGTAATATACATTTTTACCTTTCTTTTCGTTCTGTGCTAACTTGTCATATTTTCCATTTTAGCTTATATGTATTTGTAATAGCACAATATAAACAAGTTGAGGAGATGTCAGATGATCTACAGAAGGCAGAAAACTAGAAGAATTGATGCAAAGTATAAAGGTTATTAGATATGGTGTGTTTCACAGAATGGAAGGAGTTTTCATGTCTTCGATCAAGCTCGGTTTGCAAGAGAAATTTTGCCACTTTACTTTAAACACAACAACATTGCCAGCTTTATTCGTCAGCTGAATATGTGTAAGTATTTTTTTATTTTAGAGAACTTTTGAATTTTGGAATTTTTTGTTGAAGCAATTAGTGTATGATTATTTCCTTCATTTATGTCATAACTATGAACATGGTGATTTTTGTTGTCAGATGGTTTCAGAAAAGTTATCTCAAATGAAGCTGTGAACCTTAAGATGGACAAGGATGATATGGTATTTGCACATCAGTACTTTGTCCAAGGACAGGAACGTCTACTGGAGTTTATAAAGCGAAAGGTTGTGCTTTTTTGGTTTTAAAGATAGTGTTGTTACGGTTATTGAAATTGGCACTGAAACCATGGTTTTTAGCAACATCGAGTTGTATCAAAACCGCAGTTTTTGCCTCTCTGTTGATGGTTTCGGTTTTTATGAAGTGGAGCAGCTCTAGTGTCTTGGCTGTGCAGTGAATGTTAGTAGTACGCATACGCTCGTCACAGCAAGACAAGCCGTACAGGAGTGGCACCGCGACTCGTCTCACCTGCTCCTCTCATTGCTGGTGTTTCCATTCTGGATCCAAACTAAAATTGCCAGCGGCACTGTGTCCCGCGTGTGAAGAGGCAGGGGACTGTTGGTATGTTGCTAATTACTGCCAGACAGTGAAGTGGCGTTTGACAACACCGGTTGTGCTGGTGATATGACAGTGTGTGGCACTGCGTGCCATGGCGAGATGGCGTGACCAGTTACGTAATAGGTATTTATTGCAACAGTGGCAAGCGACAAGGATTATTATACTGTCCATGGATGGCGGCGGCACTGCGGCGGTATCATGTAGTCACTCATTGTGGCACTGCTATCAACAACCTAAGCCCAGCGTATTGGCATGAGTGCGTAAATGAAGTTAGTGTGCACATGTGACTAGAGCCTACTTGCTTGTAGGCCTAATCCGGGGCCAACGTTGTTCACAGTGATCGACCCATCAACTGACTCAGCATGTGTTTTTGCATGTGTTTTTGATCTTTTTCCTTTTCTTAGTCGACTGACGCTGACTGGAGCTCAGTCGTTCTGAGCAGTGTGCATTTGCGTCTCCTCGCCCAGCCATCTCAGTCACTGATGCTCTCACAGCCACCATCTGTGGGTCAGTCTTTACACGGTCGTCTGTTAGGTACTGGGGTTGTGGTCTTATACCACGCATGCACGCTGTCAAATTGCCCGGGCCTGAACTAACCATGCCTCATTAGTTGGCACCGTGAGTGTCTCATCCACTCTCTCAGCATTGCTTCATCGCCCGTCCACCCATGGAGTTTGCATCTAGCAGGCGTCCGGCTGCACCTGGCGGGGCGTGCCATCGTTGGACGTTCCTGCCGGCTCTGGTGGAGATCAGAAAACCGAACGGTACCAAAACCACAGTTTTTTCCCTAAAACTGAACCGAAATCAATCGACTTCAGCTAGTGTGAAATCGTAACACTGCTATTTAAAGAGTTAGTTTTTGAGAGTGATGTATGTTTTTTAGCTGCATTTTTATTAAAGTTATTAAAAAATTGTACTCAGTGTACAGAAATGGGTATAAATTTAAAATTTATTACTGTGACTTTGCATAATTTTGTTTAAATATTGCTTTTCAATTAAGCTGTCCAAGGTTGAGTCAACGCACCAACAAACACATGAGTGTGTTAAGGAATTAAATATGATTGAAAAATTAAATTGCTAAAACAGTTTAATGCATTAACAAAACTAGTTTTCAGTTGTTCCCACCCTAACGTTTGACTGATCTGATTCTTTGTGACTGGTGGGTGGCAAAGTAAAATGTCAAAAGCCTAATGATGCCCCAACTTAATCAGTGATTTGAAAGCAGAAAAAATTATATACTATATCATTCGTAGTTTTATTTGAAACTGCTAACTTCAAGTAGTAATTAGCAGTTTTAAGTGATTTTGTATGACAGTGAACAAAAACACGAAACGTCTTTATTATGTTTTGTAGGCTTTGCAGCTGGATAAAAACCAAAAATACTATGCAAAAACTTTTAGTAAAACGTAATCAAACATATAGTTAAAAGCATTTTTGTATAATAAGTTGTTTGTATTTTGTGTTCCACGTTCAAAATTTAAGGATTGTGACAAACTATTGCTCTGAAAGCAGATAAATGTTACTTATCATTGATACCACAATTAACATTGAAGTAGTGCTAAGTTAGCAGTCTACTCTAGAATGCTGGTTGTTTGTCATGACGTGTAACATTACGTTCCACTTTGCAGGTGCCGACGTCCAAGATGCACGTGGGTGGTGTTGCGTTGTCGGTGGATGACGCGCTGAGAACGGACGATGCACGCACCGTGCTGACTGAGGTCAGTGAAGTCAAGAGCCGACAGGACAACATGACAGTGAGGCTCGACAATCTCAAACTGTAAGTCTCCACTGTTGTGCACCCATTCCGTTCCATTCCAACAGGCTACATTACTGCAGTACTTGCTTGTCTGTCTGAGTGCATCTGCCCATCCATCTGTCCCACCTTTCTGTATTCTCAGCTCGAACACAGAAAGATGCACAAAACTTAACTGAACTTTGTAGGGAGTACTAGTTTTAGCTCAAAAAATCAAATGTTGGGTCATGCACCTTTTTCGGAAAACCATATTTCGGCCCCTAGGGGGTGCTGCACCCCAAATTTTTACACGCGCTAAAGAATGACCAAGTCTTGCTAGCACACCCCCACCAGGGACGTGGGTCCCCTTACAATTTTTTTCTAAGGGAGTCCAAAATTGGCTTAAAATGTAGCATATTAGCTGTGAGAACTTTGGAGTCAAATGGAGTAGCTTCATGAAACTTTGCCACCTGACGTGCTGCTAGATGGAAGTGATAACGTGGGTACAACTTTTGGGGGCATCACCCCCTAAAAATTTGGGTGAACAAGGAACGTCCAAAATTTAGTACGTTTTATGACAACTTTCGACTTTGACTGCGAATATCTCGGGACTGGATAGAGATATTGACAAGTGGTAAACAGCATTATCAAGCACAATTAATTCCGCGTTGAATAAAAAATTGGTGAACTTTGGTCCACTAACACCAGCGATTACGCGGCTAATATTTACACACTCAAATTGACTTTTTCGGATAGCCATATTTTGGCTCCTAGGGGGTGCTGCACCCCAAATTTCTACGTGCTCTAGAGAATGACCAAATCTTATTTTTTAGTCGTATCAACATCGATGACTTTGAAAGACCCTGAACTTCCCAAATAAGGGGTTTTTATTGCTTTTTGCGATTATCGGCTGCAGCGTGCACTCCAGGAATGAACTGCGACGAAGTGGCTGGAGATAGACTGACAGTTTGCGAACAGGAACTGCTATAGACTTTCGCTAGTCTCGTGAGCATTAGCTCAAATTTTTTTGTTGTATTTAGCAATATTTCCCATGTGAAAATAATGTTGTAGACAGATTGAATGTGTGTGTGGAGGGAGTTTAGTTATATTTGTTCTGTAGAGAAAACCAGGTGCTGTGGAGAGAAGTTGCTTCACTCAGACAAATGCACATGAAGCAACAGCATGTTGTCAGCAAGGTAATGCATTCTATTATTATTTATTATTTCTGTATGTACTTTTTTGTTATTGGTATATGCATATGCATGTAATAAAATAAAGTTAATATTCACTGTTATGTGTCACGTGTACTGTACTTATACTGTATACTTATACTTGTACTGTGTACTGTGTACTTAAGTTGTTAGAGCTGCAAGATTTTTCTCAATGTAATATTTTCTTGGCGGTGTTGCCACAATCCGTCACAGTAAGCACAGTTGTTGGTTGTGGCGCTAACAAGTCTCCATCCTCAGTTCGGATTAAGGGGGATCGTGCTGAGGATGCTGCAGCATTCGGTCCATTGGTGAAATAGGCCCACGCCCACAGAGTAGACGAAAAAAATTTTTGCATCAGCCATTCTCATTGTACATGAACGACTTAGTATGTTGCCATGAGTAGGGTGCATCAAACCCCCTCATAGTAGAAATTAAGTACGGCCCTATGATTTTTGTGTTCTTTTTATGAAAGTAATGAAATATCATTAAAATATGACAACTCCTATGAGGTCCACATGAGACATGAAATTTGCTCTTATGCTGAGTTTTCCGGTGTTTTTCGGTCATTTTCACTGGGACTGAAAAAAGCTTTTACTGTGTCTTACTAATGCACAATTCTTCCCAGAATGGTCCACAAGACAGATTCATCTTAACCGTGACAAGTCTGCACAAGTTTAAATCTGTTCTATTTTGTTCCTTAGCTCTCAGCGAGACACCAGCTTACACAGTCCCACCACAGATATGGGGCCAGTGCATAATGCAGTGTGCCTGTTTATGTCCTAAGCTGTTAGTGGTACACATTATGCTTACCTGTGGGGGATGGCCTGAGAACATGGTTATTTGGTTACTTATTTGTCTATAACATGGTTTACCTGTACTCATCTAAAGAAGGTTGCCCATTCAAGGACAAATGGTGTAGGTTTTCTTTGTTGACTTGACTAATGACGTTACCAGCTTCGGCTGAAACTCGATCGGGCGACTTGCTCCATCGGATCATGGAACTTATGCTTACAAGTGTTTTCAGCAGTTTATTTTGAGCAACTGTATGGCCTGAAGTTGCCATGTTCAAGAGATTCCAGTAAAGATGGCCATGCCTTGACCAGGATATGATGTTGCTAGAGACAATGTGTTGTATGCACACACCTGGGGTCTGTTAGCGAAAATGGTGACATTTTGCCACATGGCTTTGGAAGTGTCCAACGAAAGTAGGACTATAGAGAATTCTTAAGACTGTGTTTGCTTCTGCTGGATGGTGCACACAGAATGAAAGTTTTCTTTTTCATACCAGGATCATTTCTGAGGCGGGTGGTTTCCTGCAAAAGGATCTTCAAGACCGGGCTGATGATCCATCCTGCTAAGATTTCAGATAAGCAACACTAGTGATAACAGTTAGTGACTCAGCTGAGATGGCAGTTGCTTTGATTCAGCAACACAGTGCAGTTTTAACAACAAATGAAGATCAGAAACAGTGCATATTTCATCTGGTACAAAACCAAACCGGCCATCCGCAAATTATAAAACACCCAGGTCAAGGGGAGGGACGTTGAAGCTTTGTTATGTGCTGCATATTTTGAAAGCGAGGGTCGTTGTCTATTGTTATAATAATGAAAACCATCACTTTGGCAACTATAAGATTAAACATTATTATCATGCATTTAAAGTGTAGTTTAACTAATAGAGCAAAAACATTTTGTGTTTGCCTTAAGCTGATAGTCATGTGCTTTGCTGTATTCAGTTTTATCATGCTGAGTTTACACATATTTACTTGTATTATGAGCATGCTGTTCCATTAGCTAGTGTTTGTGGCCCCACATCTCATGATGTTCACAAAGGGGAAGAGTTGTTAGGCCAGCTTGTTATATAATTTGAGGGGTCTGCACTGCAGTACTGCTACTCGACATCATATTGGGAGGAGGGTGGTCAAAATACAATATGCAAATCTCCCCTAGAAAGAAGTATCCATTCTGTTCAAGGACTGGTCAAGATAACTGACTGAACAATGAGTGTTGAATCCTGATGTGACTAAACATCACAGAAACATTCTGAAACTGGCTTTTGCAGTTTGTTCAATGTACACATTTAAAATCAAATAGATCTGCAAATGCAGACGTCAAGCTGATGATGATGGCTGATTATGGTGAACAACTGAACACTCATTAAAACCAGTAAATAGTTACTAAGTGACACTTAAATCTTGCTTACAGCATAGCCAGACAGCAATTTTTAAATGTTCTAGCAGCTTTTAGACTGTTTTGTACTAATATTGTGTGAATAAAACATGCAAAAGCAAACAAAAGTTGTATTTGCAAATATTTACGAAAAATCCAGAATTTCAAATTTTTGTGCTTCATGTGGACCCAGTAAATGGCTACAGAAATTTCTGAAAATTTGCTAGAATTTTTTTTCATAAAGTGGAACACTGCAGTGGTAGGGCCGAATAAAAATTCAGAACTTCAAAAAATCATGCGGGGTTTGATGCACCCTAGCCATGAGATGCATTTTTGAGAGTCCAAACTGCAAAAAAATATGTTTGCGGCTGAGGCTTTGCCCCGGACTACGTTAAGACATCTCACAGCTCTATCACAGATCCCCTAGATGGATTTGGGGAAGAGATATAAGGAAATGGCATGAAAAGAAAGCAGAAAGGGAAGAGAGGGAGTTGAAAGGGAAGGCCCTGGGAGGAGACTTAAAAATGCCCCAAAGACAAATTCCTGGCTATGTCTCTGCTTGTGCCCCGTTATGTAAAGTCGACATGATTATGCAGGCCTGCCAAGTCACTCGCATTGAGCGAGTAACACCTGCAATTGAAACTCGTCACCCCAGCAAAGTCAGTCATCGATTTATCACCTGCAGACTTGCCGACGATGTCTCCTATTTTGGTCACAATCTGTTTATATTGCATCACAGGTGGTCAGTTGATTGTTACGAAAATGATTGAAATTGTTGCCACCAGATTTAATATTTTAAGGCCAAAATACACTAAATTTATTGGCTGTTCAGTGGCCTGTGTGACATTGTGGTTGAAGATATAAAAGTGCAAAAATCATGATCATCAGTAATCGAGTCAAAGGGTGTTCGCCGCGATTGTGTTGCTAATATACGGGCCTGGTTATGGGGGGGTCTTAGGACTTGTAGTCGGTTTTGAATGCCAAAGACAAATAAGACCTTTTCTAAAAAAGCATCTGGCCCTGTCCACAATGTTACGAGAATATAAGGCAAAGAACATGAAAGTCAAGGCTAAAGATTTTGAACACAAGTTTATAGGCCTGTTGTTATTTCAAGTTATGAATACTGGTAGTGTAAATATGAAATTATGTTGTGAGAGTAAAGTTTGTGATTTGGTGACAGCTAATCCAGTTCTTGGTGTCAATCGTTGGTAATCAGAAACATCAACTAAACGCCGGACTGAAGCGCAAAGCCCCCCTGATGCTGGGTCATGCTTCCGGATCTCCACCGATCAAAATGACTTGTGACAGATCTGCCGACAAACTGTACCAAGTACAGTCGGTATGGTTCTTGCCTTCCTGCCATTTGCAGACTTCTGACATTTGCTTTTTATTTCTTTTTGCTGTGTAACATTACAGTGCTACCAGGCAACTTATTCCCGTGTTAGTGAGTTAATGTGTATTAATGTACAGGGTGGTCCAAAAAAAAATGGATACCCAGTTTTATTTTTGGGATAACTTTGGTAATTCAGCACTGATTTTAACCATTCTTTCACTGTTACAAGCATGAAATTTATGGCACGTAAACATGAAGTTCTTCCATCCACCGCACCTTAATTGTGTGACCACATTACCTAGCAAAACAGTTTTCAGTTCGTAAGCCCATGATCAAACAGCGATCATCCTTTGTTATTCTGGCCATATCAAATGATTTATTCTAAAAATTATTACTGGTAAACAAAGTAAATAAACACAATACGACGTAACAATGACGTCACAAGGCAATACTGCGAATAAGTAAGTAAGCTTAACTATTTTATGCTATGAAATTGATATCTTTATGTGTTGCCTGTTTTCCGAGACCACCGTAGCTTTGACAGTGTTTGTTTTGCTAGGTAATGTGGTCACACAATAAAGGTGCAGTGGGTGGAAGAACTTCACGTTTACGCGCCATAAATTTTTGCTTGTAACAGTGAAAAAATGGTTAAAATCGGTGCTGAATTACCGAAGTTATCCCAGAAATAAAACTGGGTATCCGTTTTTTTAGACCACCCTGTACATCATTTGTAGTTATGCAGCTGTGAGACAAAATACAGAGACAACAGAGAGAGCGAAAGCAAAAGCAGTGGACAAAATAAACAGCAAAAGAAACGTCAGCTAAGAGTAGTAGGTTGATTAGTTTCAACAGAGTTTACGATATGTCCATACCAGGGTTTTCAACAGCGGGCGTTTGGGCGTAAATACACCCAAAAATTTCAGCCCGTAAGCCCAAATTTTAAGACATGGACGTCACGACGTCCAAATCAAACCGTTGCCCTCTTATTATGTTTATTTCTCTATAATAAACTTGACATCAGAATCTGTTCTCGAATGTTTCTTTAGTCCAATAACTTCTGTTTACTGTCATGTTTATGCATACATTTTTCATATAAATGTGCCACGGCAACTGTGTCACTGTCACTATTTTCTGCCATGGAAAACAAAAATCGCAGTTTTTAGCCGAAGCTTATCATACGGTTGTTATCCATCCGTCGTCGTCCATCATCTGTTGTCTGTAACAGATGTATTGTGACTAAGCATTAGGTCATAGTGGGAAAGCTTTTTACATAAATAACTCATGTCGTAAACCTAGGCATGCAAAATTTCAACGATCTAATGCACAGCAAACATTTTCAAATTTGGGGTTGAATGAAGGCCATGAAGGGGGAAGGTAAGAAATTCAATGGAAAACTGGCCATATCTCGAAAACGGTTAGAGATATTGCTAAGGTTACTATTAATCACTAATAGAAAGTAACATACGCCCTTTCAGATTACATGAAAATCATTGACCTTGGTATGCTTTGAAGGGTCATAATGCACTAAGGTATGCCAATCATGCTGTATTGTGGCTAAATGGTAAGTCGTAGGGGGTCGGTGATGGTACTGTCGGATAAGGCGCTGGCAACTTCCCGTAGGCTGTCAGTAGTGATCATGTTTTCATTTGCAGCAGTTTGGCCGCAATTTTTAATGGAAAGTTTCAAAAGTGGCTGTATCTCGAAAACGCTGAGAGATAGAGCAAGATTGCTATTGATCACTAATAGGAAATAGAATTGCATACACCCTTTCAGATGAGATGGACCTTGAATGACCTTGAAGGTCACTGACAATCAGTACGGTTGGCTATCCTAGCCACGATTGGGTTTTTTGTTTGTTTTGCAGCATGGGTCATAGGCCTAACAAAATGCGCCTAGTCCATACTGTATGAGCTTTGTTCGTTTTATTCGTTTTGTGTTGAATTGTTTACGAACAGAATTAACTTGTTCTCAGTCTGTGAACAATATTGAACTTTGCACATTTGTAACTTTTTCTGATGCACAAACTGCATTCTTCGTTTTCCAAAAAGCTCGAATTAAATGTTGCTTGTTGTCAAAACCAATGTCTATGTTGGTGGTGTTGAAGTGGAACACGTAGTAAGTATGTATTTTTTGCATTATATTAATTTTTTTGCTTCAGGTTTCTTGCAGGCTCACTGCATGACTTTTCAGATTTCGTACACTGCCGTCCAAATTTTTTAGCTTGGAAGTCATGACGTTATTGAAAACCGTGGTCCGTACTGTGTTCAAGAAAATAAAAACAAGTAATTTGAGCAAAGCTCACGACACGCGTGAAAGCCTATAGCAGTTCCTGTTCGCAGGTAATCGTAGTTTATCTCCATCCATTTCGTCGTAATTCACTCTTTTGCAGCCAAAAATCGCCAAATCACATTAAATCAATATTTTTAGGGTTTAAGGTCATTCAAGGTCATCACTGTTGATGAATTCAAAAAGCCTGTCACCAGTGCTTGTTATGATAAGCAGCATGTGTGTGCCTATCTGCAACCGTGTTCACGCTACACGAGATAATTGCGCTAAAATATCCACTTTTTAGGGGGGGTAGCTGTCTTTGACGCCCGCCTGCGCTGGCCTCCTTGAACCTAGGGGGTCAGGACTTGAACTGCTAAAGTCTACGTTGAATGCTGAAAATTTCATTCGTAGATTGTCGTGGTCTATCGCCAGCCATTTCGTTGCAATTCGGTGTTGAAATGTGCGCTGCATCCAAAAATTGCAAAAAATTCACTAAAAACCTCTTTTTGAGGGGTTCATGGTCGTTCAAGGTCATCGATGTTGATAAATCCAAAAAGCCTGTCACCAGTGCTTGTTATGATAAGCAGCATGTATGCACCTATCTGCAACCGTTTTCACATTATTCGAGCC
>Ga0056128_1012376_pt1 | contig 10421 bp, 7 predicted proteins | sample WorMetLIZISLAND2_FD_71113 | JGI IMG/M metagenome (GOLD analysis project Ga0056128, IMG submission 71113) | Marine gutless worms symbiont microbial communities from Max Planck institute for Marine Microbiology, Germany - Olavius geniculatus... ... | reverse complement strand
CTCCTCAATTAAAATTTCTGGCTACGCCACTGCGTGGATGTCAGTATATAGGAGTCCACTCCATGGCTGCCCTGTCTAGCGAGGATGGTGTTCTGTGACGAGCCTGCTGCATACCCGGTCTATGTATATGTGTTTATATGCGGCACGTCGTCGTGGTACTTGTACGGCGAATGCTCGCGTGCGAGGTCAGTCAGTCACTCATCGGTCACTGCTGGACATTCTGCAGCGCAGCTGTTACTGCATGCTGTATTCTTAACTGACAGACGGACCACACACAGAGACAGACAGGGGGCGAGGGAAATAAGCTTCATGGCATCCTCCAGCGTGATTCGAGACGGAACAGTTAAAACAGTAGGTTTAGCTGATATAGCGGACTCTATGCGGTTTCATTTCATGTCATTACCGGTAGGCCTAGTAGCGCTGATTGTAGCGTTCGATGTAGCAGCATCATTATAAAGTGTATGGGACTGCAGTCACTCTGGAAAGCCTCTTTTCCGCGACAGAAAATCGCACGTTGGCCTACGGATGTAGGCGGTACGGTTGGCCCACCCTAGCGACAGCTGGGCTTCATGTTATTTCTCGTTTTACTAGCACAGGTGCGCGTTTAAGTTTTTTTACAGTTAACACGCTATATAAACTTACATACCTATAGTATACTCGCTCAGTGGATAGAATAGCAAGGCGGCGTGATGTCGGAATCTGTTCGTGGCTGATCAGTCATCGTGCGTGGCGTGAGCTGCTGCATGCTGCTGTTGACGCTGCTGAAGCTGCGACTATGACATACAACCCGTTGACTGGCGTCACTCAGCCCGCCTAGTGCTACTGTATAGTCGTCGCCGCTGAGGCTGCACCATGCAGCTATAGGATGATGACAGACGACTGATAACTTCACACAGGCGCCCATGATACCGGCGATGATTGACATGTGTTGCCTGTCGGCATCGCAGCAAAAGTCAGTAAAATACCGTAAAGAACTGACATAGCCTACGTGGCGCTACCTCGTTGTTTTGCCTAATGATATTTTAGTCTCTTTAATGTAGTAAAATATGTTATATTACTTATCGTTATTTCTACAAAACGTCAGACGAGGTATTACTGCAGTGGAAAGTTCACTGAAATGCCGTTCGGAAACCGGTGGACTTCGAGATGGCTATGTGGTTCTATCAAACACTTGATGTTTGACATGGCTCTGACTTACCTGGCTGCCAACTGTCAGCTGATCTCCGACGAAGGTCATCGTCAGCTAAATTCTGCCAACTCGAGGACAATGTCATGTGTCGTCAAGCGGACTTACAATAATCATGGTGACTAATGTTTTGCGTCTGCGGGCCTGTCAGGCGGCGCCCAAAATTCTGGAACAATCTTCCAGTTCATCTAAGACTGTGAACAGTTTGTCAGTTTAAATGGCTGCTAAATATAGGCCTATAGTTTTGTTCGGATGCTGAAATGCTGAGAGCTTGATATGGTGCCGCACTATGAAGACGCGTACAGAGCGACAGAAATGAAATTAATATCCCGCTTACACGATCAAGCTGGCTCGACGAGCTAGCTATATGTTAGCTGGACGAGCCAGCTCGATGTTTGCTCGATCATGTAAACGGGGTATAAATGAAAGTCGCGCTTCGGCTTTCATTTCATTCCATTTTAGTTTATTTCATTTTGTCGCTCTGTGCACAGCAGTGTCTATTAAAGTTTTTTTTACTTTCTATGTTTACTTATTTTGTGGACTGAAAATTCACGGAATTAAGCCGATTGATTGACGGATCGATTGAATGAATGAATAGAGGATAGCTTTGAGATAACACCTGAAGGCTTATCTAACACCGGCGCAACTCGTAATTAGCATAATTAGTCCAGCAGAAGCGGTATTGTTCTTAACTTCTAAATGTGTGTGTGTGGTCTCACAGTCACAGTCTAACCAATCAGTCAACTAGTTACTGGCTGCGTGACCGAACGGTGCAATATACTACTTTTTGGATCCGCAACGACTTAGTCTCTTTCTGTCTACTTATCACTGTATGAGTGGTCAATACTCTACTTGTAGGAGGTCACGTTGAGCGCAAATTTGCAGTCTCGCTGACTGAACGTAAACATTTAAGTCCTCAATTGTAAACGACAGCTTTTGCTTTAGAACGTTTCCAGGATTTACGATTAAATTTACGCTTTACTGATTTTACTTTCTACTGCGAGTAGTGATTGCATATTATATTATTAACAAGATATTGTATTGCCTTTATGTTCTCTTAATTGTGATCAGTCGCATGCTTTATACATGTAATACTGACTACATCCATAACCAGTAGCCTATTATTTTGTGTCTTTTTTCTTTCGTAAATCACTTCGCTTATCAGATACTGCCGTTCGTAAATTGCAGAATAATTTACTCTGCGTACCTATTTATACACTCATGTCTATAAGAAACGCTGCACATGCACGGACCCGCTTGTAGAATTGTGGATCGGAGGTGGATTGGAATAAGTGTAAGACGTCGCACAGCCCAGCTGTCGATGCCAACAGAAGCAGCAGCAGCCGTTATGTAGCCTATGTAGTGATGCTGGTTCTATTATTCATTAACAGCGTGGAGCAGTTGGCCTATACAGTAGCTCTGAGTTTGTATCAGTTACATCTCACGTGAAGCGTGCATCAGGCTAAATGAAGCTGTCGCTGTTCCTGGCATGACAGTTGAGCTCAACAGTCGTCGATCAAAGTTTGAGTAGACGGTAGGTTTAATTGAAGTCAATTTATTATATTCATATATTTATATTTTATAGACATTTATTTTCCACACCGTCTCACACAAAAAGTAAAGCATTTTAATTTTTTTGTGATAATGTTTAATTTGCACTTTGGCATTTACAAGTAACCTAAAATCAACGTAAAATCCGATCACCGACCACCTCAAACAACTAAAATTTGTTTCTGCACTACCTTGTGAAATAAATGGCCTACAGCTTTTTGTTATACCTTGAATGATGTGCACAATATGCACAATAATATGCACAGTCTCAGAAATTAATTTTGGTTTAGAATGATAAATAAGTTGAAAGGTATTTCCGTTTGGTAGCTTTAATTTTGTCTTACTCACGTTACTTAGTGTTGCTGACGCCATTTAACGGCACTGCAATCAGTTTGTAATGACGCTACACAGTTCGATGAATATTGAATGAAATGTTTCACCAGAATTGCAGAGCCGATCTGTTCTTGACAGAATATGTAGATATTTTCTGAGTAATCGCGCTTAATATGGCATAATTTTGTCAAAGTTTGGGATAACTGAATAAAACTGTGTATGCCTACTGTACATTGGCGTAGATTTGAAGCCGGAGTGTACCGCGTGTGTGCGTGTGCAGAATATCGCATAAAATATCTAGTGTGTTAAAAATAAATTTTAGAACACGTTGGGGATGGGGGGGGGTAATTTATGTTGACATGTCAGTGAGACGTGATGGCAATGGAATGATATGATACAGCGCTATACATTGTACTGGGCGTGACATACTGACACAGAATCAACATCATCATCATCATCATCAGCAGCAGCAGCAGCAGAACGGTCTGCAAGTGATGTCTTATAGCGACGTCATGCTGGGGTTGATACTGCACGGTCGCGCTCTCTGTTTGATGCTTGAAATTTACCGGTTTTAAAGTACCGCGGTGTTTTTGGTATGGGTAGCCTATATAGGTAGGTGAGTTAGAACCCGCAGTCAGCAAATGCCCTTTCACCGCTATGTGACGGGTGCATTTTTTCAACAGTTCGTATAGGTCGTACTTGCGAAAAACTTGGAGAAAACTATAAGACTTGACAAAACTTTAGAGAAAAAAAGCGATTTGGAATAAATCGTAGGAAATGAGAAACTTAGGAAATTTTTTTAAATGTTGTAAATTGGGCTTCTGCGGGTTTTGAGCAGTGTTCGCAGTGAGCATGCGTCCAGTAGTCTATTATCAACCTTATATCGGAAAAAGTCGAATTACACTGCTTAATGACAGAAACACATTGTGTGTGAAGAACTTGCCCAGAGTCGCTATATTTGACAGCGACGTGAGCGGTGTTTAAACCGGTGTGACTGCAACTGAGCGAATACGCAGTGATCACAGGGCAGCCGCTTATGTGTAAACGGTTTTTAATAGTTAAAAATGCACGGCTGTTCGCAGAGTTATGGAGTATCTCCTGCCATATAGAATCACAGTGTTGCTTGCCACCTGACACGGCCAAGCAGGCAAGTACTCGATTTACCTACCGCGTAGGGGGAGCAGACTGAGTTGAGCTGGTGTAAACGACGACTTGTTTCTCTGACGGTTACTTGAACCGTGAACATCTAACGAATAATACCGACGTTTATACAGTATTTTATTTACGAGTCTGCACAGCTCTAGACTATACCGTGGCGACTGACTACCTGCTGTCAATTAGGGGCGTGACAGACTACATCAGTTTGTCGTGTGACATGCAGACACCGAACATGGGCGGTACAGCAACAGTTGCTGCAGCATCTCCGATATACACTGCAGGTGATGATCATGATTATGATACCTGCGTGAGATGTAATTCGAATGTGACGCCCACCGCCTGGCGGGAGAGGGGTTCGGTCAGCAGCTATCACGCCGAGTTCTTGGAAGAAATTCGTCAGTAGGCGGACATTACTGTTGACTGGCGTTTGACGGGTATACGCGTTAATTAATATTTTATTTTCGGCCTATATATGACGTCGTGAATGCAGCAAAATCAGCCACTCCCATCAAACGTCAGAGATCTATGTCTGTCAAGGCACAAACTCTCGATTTGTCGTACAGCATTATGCGATAGTTAGTGAGTGTATTGTATTATCTTGTCTGTTAGTCTGCAACTTCGGTCTGACAGACTGACAATGTTATTGTATTAATGAAACATTTGATTTGATGCGGCGCGACAAGCTATAGGCCTATAGCAAGTACGTAAAAGCCGAAAAACAAAGTGGCACCGCTTTTTTGGCTTACCTTATACCTGTACCCTCGACCTCGTATAGGCGTAGTGTATGATGAGCGGAGAAGCTGCGGGCACGTATATTGCACAATGTGAAACTTATCAGCCAAAAATTAGCGATGTGCGCGCACATATCAAAGATGCCGGCATAACTTTGTCCCACGCATCTAGCTTATGTCTATAGATAAACAAACAAAGAACTAATTGGCTCCGATAGAGTGCTGATGGACTGGAAAAAATCCTACTACATATTGATCGTGATGATGATAACTTTGCTGATGCATGTACTGTATATAAATGCCATGCTTCTGTTCAAAACTTTAGGCCTACAGCATGCACGGCTGTTTGAATAACTATAGGCCTAACGATTCGTCAACTGTGGAATTTTCAAAGCATTTCTACGAGCAAAAGTCGCTTTCGATTACTAATATGATATACTGTCTTCACAAAAAAAATTTAAAAACTGCATGTTGAAGGGGACGCCAAAAATACCTGGTTTGCATCGAATTTAGGCCTATCGTCACTGGATCCGTGTAGCATCAATTTTCCATTTTTTCCAACAGCGTGGAAAACTTGAAGTAAAATGAAATGAGAGGCACAGCTGAAATTGACAGCAAAACAATATATATACATGTAGGCCCCCCTAGTTGAAAATGACAGCAGCTGAGCGCCAATAGAATAGAGTTCTCGCGCACACACGTAGCCTACAGTACGCGCAGGTACAGCAGCGGCAGCAGATGCAAAGGCGATAATTCGGCAGATATAGCAAGACGATAAGGTGAAATGTGTGGTTAAGGCTGGAGATGGCATAGCAGGGGCGTCAACTTTTAGAAATGACTATGCGGCGACCTCGTTTTCTTTTTCTTTTCCTCCCTTAGTCCCCTTATCGCTTCTTACCCACGTCTACTCAGCCTGGCCATCCCTCCGTGAGTAGGCGCAGTGAGTACAGCGAAAGATGGGACGTAATCAGGCACATCGCGCAATGCACTATAGCCCTGAATATCTGTGGTCTCGTAGGGTCAACTGATGTTTGACTGAGGGCTAAGAAAAGGAAACGAAGATCAGCGCCGACCTATAGGATTATGGGCTCGAAAAGCAATTTACGTTTTTTACGTTATTCTTCTACCAACCCCTAAATCCAGCTACGGAGTTTGATAATTCCTGACGCTTTCTCAGCCCAGTAAAACCAGAGATGTAAAAATCGGTTGATTATACGGTTGAAAAAATACCCCGGAATTGTCGCCCCGGTAAGGGTCTGTCGTGAGGCCCACGCAATCGCCTCGCGGAGTGCCTATACACGTTAGATGGATGGACGTGCGTGCATATAGTGGACAAGCGCATGTCAAAACATACAGATGCTACTCTGCCTGGCTACATTCTACAACATGCTTTATGATCCGCGCGCCACCATCGCATTAACACTTTCAACTTGATGCATCGCTCACCATAGCTCTCGCGTTACAATCACACAAGTGACGTTTGTTTCTAAAGCCGTGGCCACATGCATCGATTTCCTGTTAGTAGGCGACGGCAAAAAAAAGAGAAAGAAAGGAAAAACACAAAACGTCACGCAAGCGTTATATTTTACTTATATTTCGTGGGGAAGCCCCACATGAACAGATTTTTACGAAATTTTGCACATCGGGAGATATGTTAGAAGTAATCGATCCTACAAGTTTGGGGTTTCCCATTGAAACGGCTGCAGGTCACCCTTAGGCCTACAACAGTGCTGCGCTATGATAAAGAGTCAGTGCCGGTAGTTGTAGTTGCTGCTGCTGTTGATGACTAGCGCTGCGGTAGGTCAGCATGTCTGCAATGCCGGAAAAACCGCATTAATCACAGCTCCTAGCAGGCGCTGTAGCTTATATGATAGGCCTGCAGCTCTTGTGAAAGTTAGACAACGCATCACGCTGTGTGCAACATTTACTTTATAGACGATTCTGACTGGATTTAATCACTTGCGGTAAAAAAACCGCCGCTGGCCATATACAAGGAACATCATTTATATCGTCGGTCTCTCATTTTTTATGTGGCTTTTAGTTGTAAAAAATATATCAGAAGTGAGACAACGTCAAAGCTGTTTATGGGTAATGCGACAGATAGGCCTACATGCATGTTGCCGTGGCGAGGTCTGTCCGTCTGTCGCACTTGCGCTGTTTGCTAAAGTTGATCGATGAAGAGAACGCCGACCTATTTTGGTTAGTTTGGCAGAAACACGTGTGCTTCCGAGTAACACTAAAATGTTGATAATAAAATAAGGTTAGGGATAGTGGTGTAGGGTTAAGAATAAGGGTAAATTGCATTTTTGGCTATTATGGCGAGTAGGCCACTACTCACCTGTGTAGCTATGGCGGACCCGAACCTCGCAAACTGATCCGGGAGCCGAAAAATTTGTTGCCATGCAAACCTTTACCGGTTAGTATAGCTGTTTTACTTTTATTGAACAAACAAAACAATAAACTGATCGATTGATGGATTATTCCATGCGCGTGTTGCAGACGGGATGATCATGACGTCATTAGTCGTCGTGCTTGCGTCACTGCTGTTGCTAGTGGCAACGGGGTGGTCACGTGACGATGCCGCTGCGGACACGGTTGAGTACCGGCTGACTGAGGAAAGTCCAACCGGTACTGTGGTCGGCGATCTACTTCACGACGTGCCGTCACTAGCAGACGACGAGCACCAGCAGCGACTGCACTTCAGCATTGTGACGTCACGAACTACGTCATCAGCAGCGACCAATCACGTGCTGGCACAGTTCACTATCGGCGAGCGCGACGGCCGGCTGGTGACATCATCGCCCGTAAACCGCGAAAGGGCGTGTACGTTACAGCGTGACGTCACTGATTGCGTCATACGTCTGGACGTCGCAGTGCGACCTCTAGCTGTGTTCCGGCTCATTCGTGTCGCCGTCATTATCTTAGACATTAACGACCATGCGCCCGTCTTTTCCAGCACCAGGTACATACTGTAAAGTGTTGTTTATATATTTTTAACAAAAATGCATTTTAACTTTTTCTTAGGTCAGTTGTAGCGATTGCAATCCCGGGATTGAATTATCAATTTCGGGATCCGTGATTGAGAAATTTGTAATCCCGAGATCCCGGGATCCCGTTTCGAGATTAAGCTTACAGATTTGTCGTCACTTTGATATTCCCAGTGAACATAATTATGCATATAGGATGTAGCGTAAAGGGCTAAAGGCCCCTATGGAAGGTATTTCTAAACTGTAAGTAGTAAAAACAGTTGACTGTCAAAATACACATTACAATGCGCAGCAAAGAGTAGGAGTCTAGCGCACATGAAATATTGTATTCATCAGACAGCTACAGCTCTTAATTGTATCATTTAGCACGCAAACAAGTACAAATTTAGCTGATTACGCTCGAGAGCTAGCTAGCTAGCTATAGCGCGTATTAGCTACGGTAATTCTGTCTGTCTGCCTGTCCGTCTGTCCGTCTGTCCGTCACGTCCCGGTACCGTTCCAAGACCAGGTAAGATAGAGACTTCGGGTTTTTACCATATGATAGCTTAGGGTCTCTAGTATTTCGAGACAAAATTTCATGCCCATGGGTAAAGGGCTCCCCACAAACGAGGGAGCGAAACAGCGGCACCCACCCCTTAAAAAGGCGTTATTCAGCCGCTATTGGCTCTTCCAACGTGAAAATGGTTGCAAATAGGCACAGACATGCTGCTTATCATAACAAGTACTGGCGACGAGCTTCTTAGAAATGTAACATCGATGACCTTGAATGACCTTAAATCCCAAAATACGGGGTTTAGTGGATTTTTCGCGATTTTGGGCTGCGACACGCATTTCAAGAGTGAATTGCGCCGAAATGGCTGGAGATAGACCAAGACAATATATTTATCTGCGTACGAAATTTTTAGCATGGAATGTAAGTATTAGCGGTCTGAGTCCGGACCTTCTATATTCAAGGAGGCCTGAGCACGCGGGTGTCAAAGAGGGTTACCCCTCTAAAAAGTGGTTATTTATCCGCTGTTGGCTTGTCTAGCGTGTAAATGGTTGCAGAGAGGCACATACACGCTGCTTATCATAACAAGCACTTACGACGAGCTTCTTAGAAATGTCAACATCGATGACCTTGAATGACCTTGAACCCTAAAAATATTGATTTTGTGCGATTTTTTGGAGATTTTTGGCTGCAAAAGAGTAAATTGCGACGAAATGGATGAAGATAGACTAAGATTACATGCGAACAGGAACTGCCATAAGCTCTCTAGTCAGTTGTCTGGATTTCTCAAACTATTTTACTGATTGAATCGTAAATTTGTAATATATTGGTATGTGCTTTTTATACTGCTATAAATGGCCAACATTAATTACAAGATAATGTTAAAAATGAAATAACGTTGATTTCTGCCAAATTTGCTGCCGATCTGATCAATGCTTCTACAGTTGGCTTTATGCGCCACCCTGACGATCAGCGCCGTCCTATAGGCCTTCGGGCTCGAGACGAACTATGTTTTTCACATAACGTTTATCAGATGTGCACTCAGGTACCAGGTGAACGTGTCAGAGGCGGTGTCAGTGGGTACCTCGCTGTCTCTGCCGGTGGCCGAGGACCAGGACGCTGGAGTTAATGGTCGACTGGAGTATCAGCTTCTTCCGGCCGCTGGAAGCATCAATGAGGACGCCGGAGACGACGTGTTTCAGCTGGTTCAACGTCTGAACGTTGCAGAAGCATCGACCGAACTACAACTCGTGCTGAAGACTGCTCTCGACCGAGAACAGGTGCACGATCATCATTACCATCGTTATCATTTAGCCTACTGTGTGACTTGGTGGTGTAACGGTAACGGGCCTGACTGGTGACCAAAAGGTCCCCGGTTCGACTCCGACTCGGGGTACTGTCAGGTAACGACTCTGGACAGGTTATTCACACACATGTGCCTCTGTCACCAAGCAGTATAATTTATTACCGGTCAAAGGGCGGTGACGCTGGAAGTGTAACCGCGGGCCTTGTGGAAAGTAGGCTAATGGCAGCCTACCACGGGGTTTATGATTGTCACCTGCGGGCTGACTGCCTATAGACCGGGATCAGCTCCGGTTCATACGCTCGTTATTGAATATGGGATACCTAACATACTTTTATCTTTTCTAGCAGATCCAAAGGCTGGAAGGGAAACGGTGGCATATCGAGCACGGTAGCGCGAGCCGTTAATGGACCTACGGGGGCTTATAGTCGCGCTGTTAAAAATTGTTTTCTAAGTCAACCGGGACAAAATTGGTTACAAGCTGCATTTGTGATATTTAGGTAGTATTAGTAATAGGTAGCACAATTACAAGTTTCCCCGTTCTGGGATGTCCGGGGCAAACAGTTATTGCTGTTTTTATGTCGCACCCCTTAACATGGATAATGGGCGCTATTCGGCTTATCACAGTTCCCATAATGCATCGGTCAGCTCAGGCGTTCCGGTTCCGTAAAGGAAAATCTGA
>Ga0056128_1012374_pt1 | contig 10421 bp, 3 predicted proteins | sample WorMetLIZISLAND2_FD_71113 | JGI IMG/M metagenome (GOLD analysis project Ga0056128, IMG submission 71113) | Marine gutless worms symbiont microbial communities from Max Planck institute for Marine Microbiology, Germany - Olavius geniculatus... ... | reverse complement strand
TTCGCTACTGTCTCTTTTCTTCTTCAAGATCCTCTTTTCTTGAACTAGACTTAGTGTCTCTGGTGTGATCCATTTCTTAGTTATCATCTCTTTCTCTGGAATCGTCTCTTCTGCAGCTTTCTCCATAGCCATGGCAATCCTTTTCACGTTCTCGTCCAAGTCTATTCAATTCTATTTTGCTATTGTATATTGGCACAACTGCTTCACACAATTTGTGTCTGTGTTAATGCGCCATAACTAAGGCTCTGTTCACAGAGACACGAGTATGAGTCCGGCGCTGTCCGGATATCCATCATGTATTTCATAGGCGTGGCTCGTAGAAGCTTCAGTCGAATATGAGTGGAGTGTTGATACAAAAACATAGCTCAATGCTGGTCGGCCATATTGAATGAAGTCGAATTGAGGAAATGCTTTGCGAATAAAACAACAATAATTTACTAGAAAGTTACTATTTTTACTAATCGCACACTTCTAATGATAAACAGTTTTACAATGACGTCAGTTCTGGCATCAGATACGTGCCATAGCTTTTATAAATTGTTTTAATGCTATTTATGGGTAGTTTACTTTGCACGGGTTGGACAAAAACGTGACCTGCATAGAAACTACTCATACGGGTGAAATTTACAGGTAACCTGTACTCGTATGTATGTGAACGGCTACTGTTCCGCCATTGAAATGCATGACGGGTACCCGGACAGTGCTGGACTTGTACTCGTGTCTCTGTGAACAGAGCTGATGAGTCACTTGTTGTAGTCCATGCAGCAACTTTGGTATGATTCGGATTGTTTTTGTTTGTTTGTGTGCAGAAGGAATCAGCAAGCAAAGTGAGTCGTGGTGACCAACGTGATGCAGCCGTTCTTGGTGATAGAGTTAGTCACGCTGATCAGCGGAACACAAACAGACATGATGTCGGTCGGGACTTTGATTGTCATGACTCGCCAACTTTCCGTAAGACTGCACGCAGCACAGGTTGACTATTTACAGGCTTTGCTTCATCCTACAGTCGATGATTGTGGGGTTTAATATTGCAAAATTTTGATGATTGAAAAACTTAATCTTTGCATTTTTGATCGAAGTTTAATCACTAAGCATTTAAGAAAGTGCTTTAATGTGGATAGATACATCATCTGTGCTTCATGTGACTGAGTATTCGGTTTACTTGGATGGGTTGTCAGCCAAAACAAAATACATTTCTCCAGTTTCTTCATTGTTATTAGATTTACTTTTTACCTTTGCCTTTTGCTGGTGATTTCGCAGTTTCGTTGATACGTACTCATGAACGTTTGCCAAACTTTTGACTTTTCTGCTTTAACAAAACAGCAATGTATGTGGCGTGGGTTGGTGGCGTGGCTTAGCGGTAACGTGTTGCGTCCAATAATGAAGTTACTCTACGCCGGGCCAGGTTAGTACTTGGATGGGTGACTGCCTGCGGGCAGGTAAACCATCTCGGTGTGTAACCAGCCGCCTAGGTCAACTCAGCTTTCCGTCCCTCCAGGATAGGTAAATTGAGTACTGGCCTATCTGGCTGGGGTTAAGACAGGGCGCATTCACCTGTGTCGAGTGGCAGGTAACACTGTGTGATCTTATATGGCAGGTGATGCTTTGTAACGTTGAGATGGTTTAACCATTTTAACCAAGGCCGATGTTAACGTGATAGAACTTCATTGGTACTTGTGGTAATTGGCAGTGATGTGTGGTTAAGCAGGTGTACAGATCGCTGGCATGGTGTCAGACGTCATTGGGAAGCTTCAGCAAGTGCTACATGGACACGCTGGCCAGTCACCTCACTGGTACTTGCATTGTACACTAACCACACTTATGGCATCTGCCATTACTGTTATGTATGCGGACTCATAATGGACAGTTCTTGCAATTTTAGGCTTAGGTTGATTTTTTGTGTTTAGTGGTCCATATCAGGTTTTTCTGCATGTAAAGGTTAAACTTTGCCCCACTGCAGAAAGTCGCCCATCCTAGTAGTAACTACTTGATAGCGATCTGACCGGGAGTTAAACCCAGGACCTCACAGTCACAAGTTGCAGTTGTTTCCGTCACTTTGTGCACATCTGCCATATACGACATTACTCGCAGAGGATCTGGACATTATGGAAAGAAAAAGACGAACTTTTTCAAAAAAAATTCCATTATTGTAAAGGTTAGTGTGTTTATGTGTGCATTGCCTGGAAAGTCCATCTCCGAAATGACCTGTTATTTGTTGAGCGGGATGTTAAACCTCTATTCACTTACTCATGCCATTTCTGCCCCTCCAGTGACATTGGATGAGGTGAATTTTTATGAAGACTTTATTCCAGAACTAAAGTTTGGTTAAAGACCAAAGTCTAAACCGAATTTTTGATGAAATTTTTGCATGTACCATGACAACTGCAAGAACCTTATTGATGTTCAAGGTCAAAGGTCAAGGTCACAGGACCAGATTTTCAGATACTTTATAGTGCAACATAGGACCATGTTGCTACTGGCTGCCGCTAGGCAGGCACAGATAGGCCGATAGCTATTGTCTGACGCTGACGTCATTGCTATAAGTATTGCAGCATGCTATAGTGGCTACCGCGGACAGCCTTAGCCTTGGCACAAGGCTTGACAGTCTAGTTGATTTGATGACTAATAATTTGGATGTGATGTGCTTCAGCGATCGCTCGTCACCTTTGCAAACCATCAGCAGCAGTTCTGCGATGGAAGAACGCGAGAGAAAAAGCCAACAACCATCACAAGATGTCACTTGCATCTACGACTCAAACGAGCATGACAGAGGAAGACCACGTGATGATCCTACGAGGTTGTTCGATCGTATAATGTCCAACCAGCGGATGTTTGATTTGATGAAAGACCAAATGGACGATCAGCAGACATCGAACCGGCCCACCACGAAGCATCACATGGACCTTCACTCACCTTCAGAGTATTATGATTCAGGCTCATCGTACAGACGTCGAGATACGCCGACTGAATATCTGACTCCTGCTGGCAAGTCTGATGCTGGCCGCGATTTAACAGCTTATTATACCAAAGATAGCACTCCACATCGTGACTATTATCGTGACCATTCGTCAGCTTATGGTTCGGGCTCTTATGCACGCCGAGATACGCCGTCTGAGTATTTCACTCCTGCTAGCAGGCCTGACGATGGCCGCGATGATCCGGCTTATACCAAAGATAATACTCGGCAGAGGCGCTGTTATCACGATCGTTCGCAGTCGTCAGCCGATGAACATTATCTGCATTGGACATCGTCGCGGGCTGGTGACGCCAGTCGAGATGAATGGCGAGATCGTCATCTCGAGTACACATCGGGGACTGGACACAGTTGGAGGAGTGCTGCATCATCCAGTGGGCCTCGGAGCTCATATCAACAAGTTGATTCTTCGATGGCGAGAGATGCTACCAGTGCTGGTGACTTCCTCAGTCACACAGAAGTCTATTCGCAGAGGTCCAGTAACGCTCGGTGGTCAGACGACTGGACCGACAGCGCATCAGCAGATACCAACTTCGCGAATGGGAATAATTATAGACGATATTATTAGTAGTCAGCAGTTTCATGGGTTTGTAAATATATAGGGGAGGGGCAAGAAGCTGCAGATTTATCACAGTTGCTCAAAGTTCTAATTTTGCTCCTAAAGTCTCCCAAAGTGGGGAAGTTTGGGCTCCATATTCGACATTTCTGGAAGTGAGTTTTCTGTTGTATGTTGTTAAGTTCGTACATGCCAGTTTTGAAGCGTCTTGTGTGAGCATTGGACATTTTCAGTTAACTGGCATTTTCCCCACCGCTAAAACATTTTACATATTTATTTTTCTGCCAGTGTCACATAATTTGAACCTAGTTTTAACATTTATTTTTTTTGTACTGACAACAAATCGTTGTCACTGGGTGCAATTTGTGAACTTAAAATATGTGAAAATATGCAGCTGATCTGGAAGGGAATAGGATCTGAGAACGGAAGGTATAGGGAAAGGAGGAGAGAACAGAGAAGAAGGGAGAGGTGTAAAAGGGAAAAAAGGGGGGGGGGAATTAATCGTTCTTACGCATTTTTCTTTTTCATTTATTACATATACGTCAGTTATTGGTTTATTCACCGGTTTTCAGTGTTTCACTTCAGTTATTATCATCTACTTGTTTTATTATGTTTATTTTGCCAATATTAGTGTTTCTGCTATCATGTGGCATAGCCTGATAATGATGGCTGATATAATTACATGTCTGTAAAGTGCTGTTACATCACCCACCGCTGTACATTGTGACATTGTTACTAAATGTGTCTGCTGCCGTTCTTGTCTGCATATTTTGCCACAATGTTGCTTAGTCAATAGTGAAGTAAGACACATTAGGTCTGAAATAGTTTGACTTTTTCAGCAGATACTTAAATAAGGCCAAGGACACTTGAGATTTATCGTTTAGGAAATGGAATTTTGATTTGTGACCAATTTTAGACAGAAATACATGAAAGTCTAGTTTTTGCAGTGCGTAACTTTCTCAGCTGTTGCAGTAAGCCCTAGCAGAAGCAGAAAGGGTTAAGTAGGGAGGGGGAACTAAATTTGCAGGACCTTAAAATGACGGACCAAATTGCAGGGCTGTAATTTGCAAAACATGGAATACGACACAGCTAAAAATGCTCAAATGTTGCAAACATCACGTTTTGCAGAAAGTAGCGAGTATGGTTATGTAGCGATGACCTATATATGACATTACAGAGATTTTTTTTCGATTCACTGAATTCGTTCGACTGTTATGCAAGTTCTTGTGGTATAATGATTGTATTTTCCTGTGTTGGGTAAATCATTTCAAAATGATTTCAAATCAAAATCATGCATTAAAAATTGATTTAAAATCAAAGTCATCATTTCGCAAACGATTTAAACTTTAAGTCATTTTGCAATTGATTTGAAATCATTCCAATTGAAATCGCTTTCAAAATAATATTTTTGTTCAATATTTTATTTATCACATCTTTCATTTGTCGACCAAATATCATAGACCATTGGTACGCTTCTGTGAACAGTTGGTATATTGGTTACAAATTCGTTTTAATTTTGGTAGCAGTTAACAAGAAATTTGAGCTAATGCTCACGAGACACGCGAAAGCCTATAGCAGTTCCAATTCAGTAGTTTAGCTGAATATTGGGTGTTCACGCTAAGTTAATATACAAATACCAAATTCTCTATCTGGATCGCATAACAATAGTTCCATGGCGCCACCTTGTGAATGACATGGACTTGTGTCGCAGCCCGAAATCGGGAAAAAGATCCATAAAACCCGTATTTTGGCGTTTAGGGTCATTCAAGGTCATTGAATTCGGCGCCAATCGAGAGCCAGTGTATGACTTCCTGTTGGTGATTAATAGTAACCTAGGCCCTATCTCGCACCGTTACTGAGATACAGCGACTTATTGGCTCAAAATCGCAAATTTTTTCCACCCTGCTCTCATTTAGCGCCTTCGTTCGGGGTGATCCCCTTCGACTCTATGGAAAAGCTTTACGGTTCCTGAAACTAGAGTCTTCCAGGCAGCCGACGGTGCAGATTTGGTGACTAGCTTGCACCGCTTTTGAGTGATCCACCCGTGTGACAGACAGACGGACAGACAGAATTGCAATGGCTAAGGTGCACTGTAAGCAGTAGCTGCTTTCCCGCGTAAAAATCATAAAAACCTGTAATAATTAATCTGAAATCAAAAGTTGGTTACTAAAACAATTTAAAATCAAAGTCACAGTTCCCAAAAAATGATTTCAAATCAATTGATATTATCTAATCTTACCCAACAGTGGTATTTTCGTCATTATGCTGCAGAAACATTCGGTCCTCAGTGTTTGTTTCGTATGGTCAGCTCTGAGTTTTGCTTGAATGTATCATGAGTGCGTGCTTACTTAAGTCTCTGTACATGTGGTTAGTGTTTATGTTTTGTGGGCTGCTGCCTGAAATAAAATGCGTTTATGAATGTTCGTCACTCGTTCGTTCGTTAAATTAGTCGACGCCGAGTACCGTAAGTAATTGATACATCATGCGACGAACATAAACCACTACGCATCGCATAGGACGTGTTATAATAGTGATTAATTGATCATAGCCACATTTATTTGACGCCGTTAGATCATACATTGACAACAGATTATTGAGATATTGAAGGCTACAAACCAGCACTTAGGCCCAGTGGCGGATTCAAGAGGGATGGGGGGAGCGGTCGTCCCCCCTATTGACTGGATGCATCTTTAAAATGGTGCAAATTTTGAACACAAATGCATCATTTTTGCGTAAAATTTTACTAAAATTTTCTGGGGAGGGGCAAGGCCCCTTCCCCAGATTCCACCCCCATCCTTCCGCCCCCTATTCCCAAGTTTTGGATCCGCCGCTGCTTAGGCCTACACAAACCTCTGAAATGAAAAAGGAAAAAAAGAAATATAGACAAACAAACAGACAGAAACCTTAACTACATGTAACACAGTTCTCAACATATAATCACAAAACAAAATAACCCACAAGCACTTCAATCAGAACTAGGCTAAAAAACACAAATTAAACTTCATGACATTCTGCAAATTACTAGAAATTCGTCCCAGCACTCGTCAAATGCGTGCCGCGTCCAGACCGAATGACTGACGTTTGAGTAGTCTACAACGTCACTTGAGTAGTCCTATTGCAAAATTCTACACTGTCTCAAAAAAACATCACCGACATTTTTGGACTGTAACTTGAAAACCAATTAACAGATTTTAATAATTTTTGGCACAAATATTTCTCACACAACTTGCCATCGAATAACCGTTCAGTTTTCCACCTCACCTAATGTATGCTTCTGCACTACCTGGGGAAAGCAGCCAGGCATAATACGTGTTAAAATGAATGGGAAAACGTCAATAAATTCCATCTGTCCTAATTTGTGGGCCCCAACAGCAGGTCTGTTACAAGGTTTGACTGTCTTGCAGCAGCGTTTTACCACATAAAGTTTAGGAATGTTTGTAAAGTCAAAAAGTGACTGGTAGAGCATGTATTGTTCTGGAGCAGAACATTATCAATACTGCTGTCAAGTGAATGGAGAAAGCGTCTCCTTGCCTGTGTTCGCATAGTGGGCCAACACTTCAAGCAATTTTACTGTAGGCAGTTGAAAAATGGACAACTGAATTAGCCACAGTGTCAGAAATGTGAACAAAATGTGTTTTCATGCGTTATGTTAATTAAGCAATCATATCGCATTGGATAAAAAGTGATATTTCGCCTGGTTGTACTTTCCCCAGGTAGTGCAGAAACAGACGTTGGGTGAGGCGGAAAACTATATGGTCATTTAATGGCAAGTTGTGTCAGAAATAATTTTACCAAAAATTATCAAAATCTGGTAATTGGTTTTCAAGTTACATTCAAAAATGTCGAGGATGTTTTTGAGACACAGTGTAGATGCGACCACCATCGACACTGGCTTATTATGGGGCCGTCCTTCCTAGAAGGAGGCCCCATTATGTATCGATGCTGTCCGTCCGTCCGTCCGTCCCGTGCCTCCACCTAGAGAGAAAACGAAAAGGCGTAGGAAGACCAAACTTGGTAGGAAGGGTCCCTGAGACACGAGCAACCCGTGGACCAATTTCAAGGTTCCCAGCTGTTGCTTGGGTGGGCCGACCGTACCCGAAAGCCAGCGTGTCTCCACCTAGAGGGAAAACGAAAAGACTTACGTATACGAAACTTGGTAGAAAGGGTCCCTGGAACACCAGCACCCCGTGGACCGATTTCAAGAATCCCAGCTGTTGCTGGGGTGGGCCGACCGTACCCGAAAGCTAGCATGCCTACACCTAGAGGGAAAACGAAAAGACCTACGTATTCGAAACTTGGTAGGAAGGGTCCCTGGGACACCAGCACCCCTGGACCAATTACAAGGTCAATGGGTCAGAGGTCAAGGTCACGGCAGCTAATTGCGTTGTTTGCAAAAAATCCTCATAACTTCTCTGCCTGTTGTCCGATCAACTTGATATTTGGCAGGTGACGTAAGGATCCCTTGCCGCCTTGCCCCGGGTGCCCTCGTTGCCATGACAACGGCCGTCCCCTCCGTCTGTCCGTACTCAGCTGCAAGGACGGCCCCATAGCGGGCGGCCCCTCAACGGCCGCACCCTCTTGTTCAGAATGTGTTTGCGAAGCACCTAGCCGACAGTGTACCTCTGCAGTGGCAAGTCAAACGAGTCGCGTACAGACTACAGAAGACATTGTCAAATCATTCTGTAAAGGGAAAAAATATAACTGTTTTGATGCGTAGCTATTTATATTTTAGGCTACAAGACACGCGAGAACTACTTGACGGAAGTGTGGGAGTGACTTGGGGTTAAATGTTGGGAAAAAGTAGTGAGCGTACCTATACGACAATTTGCCACAAGGACCGATCAATAGACACAAGGCTGTTATTACTCAGATTTTAAAAATGCACAGCTGTGGTCATTTCGAGTACTCACAGTTATTGGCAATTATTGATTATTAAAAATTTATTATGTTGTTCAAGTGACGGTGTTTTTCTGCATCTGCAGCTCAATTATAGGCTTATGGCGCCAGGAAACTCCTATTAGAGCTACGGATCGTCACCTGCCATGCGGGATCACACAGTGTTACCTGCCACCCGACACTGGTGAACGCGCCACGTCATAACTCCAGTTAGGTACTCGATTTTTCTACCGCAGAGGGATGGAAGGCTGAGTTGACCTTGGTGTTGGTTACATAGCCTACCGAGATGGTTTGCCTGTGCGCAGACAGTCACCCGTCCAAGTTCTAACCACCTGATAGCGACCCGACCGGGAGTCAAACCCTCGACCTTGCGATCACAAGTCCAACGTCATAACCGTGACATTACCAGCCACCTTGTTCGAACAAAACGCCACCTCTATAATAGCCAGTTCACAACTGCTCAGCCAGGCTAGCAAACAACGCGCTGTTTGTGACGTCACAATGCTGATGACGTCATTGCATTGTCACCCACAGTTACGACAGTTGAGTTGAGTTGAGTTGCGTCGTAGGTGTGAATTGCGTAACTGCGTTTGTCTTGAGGGGCGAATGTCACGGGTCAAGAAGAAGACCGATTATAGTCGCCAGTGGTAGGCCTAGGCTTACAGTGTTCTTATCGATTCTTCCGTCCGGCCTTCTGCATTTGTCAGTCTGTCCTTGAAGTCGGTCTTATGTGCTAACTACGTTAGTCCCAATTTCCACTTGCTTCGATCTGTCGTAAGACTCAAGGCTAGCCTCTACTCATCTGTCCTTGACGTCATCGTGCAGCGGCTAACGGAAGCTGCCGTGCGTAGAACGCGTGTTTCAAGCATCACGTGCATTCTATCTGCCTGGCCCTGGCCGTACACGTACATGACTTTGTAGGCCACGTCTGCCGTTTGCGAGTCCGAATGCCCGGTTTAGACAACGTACTTTCTGCCGATACAGGCTGAACGGTAGTTCAAGCCCTGTGTTAACGGCGACTTCTTTCCTATGGGGAAGCCAAAAATTCGACCCCCACAGAATCAAAACCCCTGAATCGATTGAGATAAAATTTGGCACGGTTGATTACGTCGGCGACGGGACCTGTCATGCAAAATTTTATGCAAATCCCTCCAAGGGGGCTTCTCGACAAATGGGTGAAATATACGCAAAAAAAATTTTCTTCAACGCACCTACAGCTCAGACCTCTTAAGGGATTTTACGCTTAATACGTCAAACGACGCGGTTCTGCACAAGGAAGTGCGTTTTTGAGATTAGAAAATAAAAATTTAATATTAAACGTATTTATTTGCAAAAATCAAAAAAAATACAATCACGCCTATGGGAAAAATTAAACAATTCTCTAAACGATCATAACTTTGGCTATGAATAAGACAGAGTCGTAATTTTCGGTTCTAGAATATGGTTCTCGGGGATGGCGAATCTAACGGTGTCATTTAATTTTACCCCGGACCCTCCCTGGTTGCCATGGCAACGAAATTTGGGACAAAATTGGCTATAACTTGGCTTACGTAGGAGATTTTTGCGAGATTTTTGCACCTATAGGGGGGTTTTCGGGGATGGGCCATCGAATGCCGACAATTGCATTATTCCCCGACCAACCCCCGTTGCCATGCCAACGAAATTTGGGACAATTTTTGTAGTAAGTAACGGCTTGGCTACTGTAAAAAAATATCTGAGGCGCAGTAGGCTATCTTTCTAACTGATCACCAGTATAGGATAACAATATTTTAGTAATAAAACCGCAAATATAAATGTAGAAAAACATCAGTTTATACACTTGTTAACGGCAACATTAAAAAACTCACACATCGAAAAAACTAAAAAGCAAAGATCACAAAAGGTGATATTGCCCGCATCACACTGACTGTGTGTCAATGTGCTGCTGAATAATATCACCTTTTGTGATTTTTGCTGTTTTCGATGTGCGAGTTCTTCAATGTTGCCGTTAACAAG
>Ga0056128_1012373_pt1 | contig 10422 bp, 7 predicted proteins | sample WorMetLIZISLAND2_FD_71113 | JGI IMG/M metagenome (GOLD analysis project Ga0056128, IMG submission 71113) | Marine gutless worms symbiont microbial communities from Max Planck institute for Marine Microbiology, Germany - Olavius geniculatus... ... | reverse complement strand
GGGTCTCCCACCAAACCCCTCAATTTTTAAAACTCTGTAATTCGATAGCCAATCCCTTTCTGAAATCCCAAATACGCCACTGGGCCCAGGCCTCCCACCAGGGGCCCCAGGCCTCCCACCAGCTAAATCCGGCCCTGGGGGCTGCATGTACGCAGGTTAGGCGTCTGTGGATATGGATATATCCATGGATATCCACGGAAAATCTATGGATATGGATATGGATGCGAAATTTCATATCCACGGCAAGCCTGGATATGCACAGACCATAACAAGCACTGGTGACAAGCTTTTTATTGGTGTGAACATCGATGACCTTGAATGGCCTTGAACTTCTAAAATAAAGGTTTTAGTGTTTTTTTGCAATTTGTGGCTGCGGCGTAGATTTCAAGAGTGAATTGCATCGAAATGGATAGAGGTAGGCCTAGATCAAGACAACCTGCGAATAGGAACTGCTAAGGCTATTGCGCGTCTCATGAGCTTTGCTCAAATTACTTGTTAGCTTTTCGGCATGCAATGAAAGCCGCAAATTTGCCTGCTTTTGGTAATTGCAATCGGGTACCCGGTTCCTAAAACGGGTATGCTGCACAGGCCTACGATATTTCGGATTTTCCATAGACACATCACTAATCCTACTACAGTCGGCTTTATAAATTTTTATCTTAGTTTTCACTATCTAATTTTGTTGCGGCCATGTACGGTAGGGTCTGGTTTAATATTTTAAACTAAATAATAATTTGCAAGTAGTCAGAGCCACACAGGTTAGCCAATAGCATTCGAGCACGTCTTGTGGGAATCCCCTAGGCGGGAATTCTGTGAGGTGATTTCCAGCAAGTTGTTTCGATTTTAGCGATGATGTCGGTTGGAGTGTTTAGAGTAGTTTGATTAGATATTATGATGATTGTCAGTAATGAAGTGTAGTTCCCCAAGTGAAATTGCACGTAAGCCTACTGTGGTCAGAGCTGATATTCGATGATAACGCGGTATGTTTCGTGAATGCGTGCACTTTTATTCACTTATGTCTGGAGCTGATGTTCACTCGTCCGGGAGTGAGTTTGTCAGATAACCAGGCCTGTCTGCAGCACTCGTTTATTGAATTGCATCACAGAATGGACTAGCTTAATAAAAAATGTAGATTTGTTGGTTGCAAAGAGGGTAAATTAGTTGTTTTTTGGCATTAACGACAGCATTGATGAACGGTAATGGTTATGTGCTGGTTATGACTATATTATTGTAAATTCCCGCAAATCTCTACCGGAGCAATCTGAAATTTTATTACACGATTAATTAGCCCTGTGTCGCAGCTCTTTGCATGCAAAATTTAGCGATCTAGTGCAAAGCAAAGTTTTACAATTTGGGGTTGAACAGAGGTGCGGCAGAAAAAAATGGTGATTATCAACCAATAAGTCGCTCTATCTCAGACACGTGAGAGTAGAGCCGAGGTTGCTATTAATCACTGATAAGATGTTGCAAAAGCTCTTTCAGATGACACGAAAATCATCGACCTTGGATGACCTTGAAGGGTTATTATGCACTCTGCTATGCCAATCGTGCGTGCTTCAGAGCTGGCCACGGATATACATGTATGAAAGACGACACACTTATACCATATGCAGCAAAAATGTAGCATTATAAGGTTCGTGCGGATGTTCGTGGGGGGTTTCATGGCAAGGGGGCCTCAAACGACAGTGGCTGGTTAGCAGAAATGCAATTTTTATTTATTTTGGTTGCATGTTTCTTCAGAATTTTTACAGCTAAGGCCAACATTACTATACGGTGACATGAAGTAGTTTATAGGCTTTCCAGTGACCCTAAAATGCTTAATCTTGAATGACCTTGAGATGCCATTTTGATGCCAAAATCTGTTTACTGCATCAATTTGACAAGATTTATTTGCATGCCTTTTGGATGCATGAAAGCAAAAAAATGTAGACCTACATTGTCAGCAACCAAAAAATGTAGCCTAAAGACTAGCTTTTGGCAGTGTCAAACTTAGAGATATTTACCGCACCACGACTGGAATCGCCCCGCTGGTAGACCACGGACTAGATGGATGAGTCAGATTGTTCGGGACACCGGACTCACTGCTGCCGACGCATGGGCTCTCGCCGACGACCGGTCAACGTGGAGGGCGCTACGACCCACAGCCGGTTACGCGCAGCAGTGAGTGAGTGAGTGAGTGATCATGTAAATAGTGACAAACGTGTGTGCCCATGTATTGATTACAGTTAGACTCCTATGCACTGTAAGCTACGTTATGAGTAAATAAGTAAGTAGGCAGATAAATAAGTAAATATGTAAAAAAAAGTGTGTAAGCATGGTCGTCTGCATAGGGCAGTGATGTAAACCTTGCTTAGCTTTTGCTTCTCAATGAGAGCATTATTTTACTGTGCTGTGACATACTTGCAAGCTTGTAGTCATTTTAATCAATTTGTTACTTATATCTAGTATGTATGTATAATGAAGTTAAAATATTTATGTTTGTTTACTGAATTGTTACAGGGATCCAAATGTCTTCTGCTGATATTATTGTGGCTGTGTCAGACATGGCTGCTAATAAAAATCATGTTCAAGTAGTCAATGTTGAACATTTCCACAAATTTCACAAAATCTTTTTTGATCCTTGTCAGAGTTGTCGACGTATTGTTGTCAGTGGAGTTTGTATTTTAGCACCATCAGATAATCTCTTTCTGGAATCTACAAAGAAGCTGAATTTGTCAAGAGACACTTTGGAGACAGAAGCCAGCAGCAACTGTTTGCCAGTGACTGCTGTTGATGTGTCCTGCAGAAATGAAGATGCTGGTGGAACTTCCGAAACTATCCAGCAACCGGATATTGTGAAAAGTGCAGAAGACTCTGAGTTGGTGCCATCGCCAAGGAGTCCAGATATTGTCTCTGAAATGGAAGGAGTTTATCTTCAGAAGCAATTCAGTGAACCATGCAACCCCATTCATAATGCATCACGGAACCTTCAGCGGACAGTGAGCTTTGGAGAGCCAGCGCCTGCTTTCAGTGCTTTGCCGCCAGTTAAGGTTGGCAGACAGATTTCTGATTCAGTTGCTTTACGCCGACTAAGCAGTGCATATGGTTCACAAGACCAGAGTCTTTCACCTTCAAACCGAGAAAAGGATGAAGATGATGAAAGTACAGTTTTGCCTCCACTGTTATGTCTTTCCAATCACAACTTGACACTGGACCACTCAACTGAAGAACGCTCTTATCATTCTGACAATACGGACCTCCCAACGTTGGTGACTGAATGTCGGCTTACAGACGAAAACGAGTTTGAGTCCATCTGCATGACAAGTGCTGATGAACGTTTTGTTACTGCAACGGATTTTTCACTGCAAGAGCAGATTCCACCTGCAAACCAACCAATTGCATATGAGGAACTCTGCGCAGTTTTTGCAGATCTGGAGAATCAGTTGATAGCACAGCTGCTCATTGGCCTTCTGCAAGACAACCAGTCGCCGGAGTTTGTGTATAGTATTGCTGAAGCTCTTTTCTTGCCGGTCGTGGTACCAGCTGCAGTTGGTAGTTGCACTTTGTTTTAGCGCTTTTATCACTCTTAAAATGCTTCAACACATTGGTCTCTTAGCGTAAAATTCCTACTTTGCTTACCAGCATAAATAATAATTTATAATTATTGATGTTACCCTTTCTTCAGTGGATGTCTTCAGATTTCTTATAGTGCTTGGCATGTTTAGCTGAAGGACAGCTGTGGACATTTCATTAGCTATATTGTAATTGTGAACATGTCAACGTTTTGGGACATTTTTTATAGAAATGTCTGTAATATATGGAACAAGGGTCTCAACCCGATCATTGTAAGGAATGGACAATAATTAGTTAATACATATAACCACAATATCTGCTGATTGCATTTGATGTCGTTGACCAGTGTTTATTGTGCTTAGGTGATAATGAGGCTGAAATCCATCATCACTATATTCCACCTGACATTGATGTATGTGTCTCGTTTCATTTCTCATTAATTCTCTTTTTAGAATTACTACAGAGTACGGAGATTAGAAAATTGTTAAGACCAATAATACTACTGGAACTTTGGTGATTCCGAGAGCGCGAGGTGGTAGTGGTTCAGATTAGAAATTGTGGTGGTCCGTGTCTTTAACCCACTGCGTCCTCAGGCCACCTGAGCTTTCTATCCGTGGCATAACGGAAATGGGCACTAGCTAACTTAGTGTGAGCTTTATGGTGAAGACGTAATGTGGTTGACTGATATGTACGTTTGCTGGCTCACTGCAGCTCACTGCAGTGGATATCTGCACGATAGTGCGCTTTTTACTGGTGGTAGATGCCAGTTAGCTGCCATTCTGATATTGTAAATAATATGATGATATTAAGACACTCGCGTAGTGGCCTTTCAGGGGTTTCGATTGAAACTTTGGAGATGCCAAACAAGAATGTAAATAAGTGTGATTATTTCAGTACTGCATGGAGTGATATGTACGAGTCAAAAGTCACAGTGTAATGTGCTGTGCTGTCTGTATGTTTCCAGCTGTCGTCTTAAGTTGTAGCTTTGTATAGTTGCAGCGGCTGAGATGGTCTGTTCCACACATACACATGGCCCTGCCCGGGCAGAAAACTTGTCGCTCGGTTTCGGTTTTTTTCATGCGAATGTTGTGCATGTGTGGAACAGTGCATGTCTTGGTGGCAGTTAGCGACGATCATCAAAGTAGTGCGGCCGGAAGGTGGTCATGGAAACATTCAGTAAGTAAAGAACTACGGTTGTACAGCTGTAGCTGCAAACTGAGAGGTGATTGTGTGCCAGGCTGCCGCTGCTGCTCCTGTTGCTGCTGCTGATGATGATGGCGAGTGGTCGGATGAAGTGATGTGCAATCTGGTTGATCAGCTGCAGATTGCGTCACTCTGTGATGTCGTCAACTGCGCCGACGAAGCCTGCACTTTTGTGAGATATCATACGACACTTATCTTTTTGTTACCACGACGTCTTCATTGAAGAAGCTTGTATTTTTGGGTCTGCTAGGGCAGTTTAGGCTGGTAGCCAAGGAGGTTCGATGTGTTTGATCAATTTCCTTGAAAGCCAGAACCATGAAACGTTGCATAACAATAAGCAACAAGAAGCCCAGCTGTCGCTAGGATAGCCGACCGTACTGGTTGTCAGTGATCTTTGGGTCATCAAATGTCGATGGTTTTTATATCATTTGAAAGCTAATATGCGGCTTCCTATCAGTGATGAATAGCAACCTAGGCTCTATCTCGTACCGTTTAGCCACAATAGCGCGTAACGGACTTTAAGGTCATAGAAGGTTGATGATTTTCATCCAATCTGACAGGACGTATGCCACTTTGTATTAGTGATTAATGGTAACCCAGGCTGTATCTTTTACCGTTTTCGATATATGACCAGTTTTCCGCTGCATGCATAGTGCATTATGACGCTTCAAAGTCATCCAAGGTCATCGATGTATACATCATTTGAAAGGTAGTATGCGACTTCCTATTAGTGATCAATAGCAACCTAGGCCTTATCTTGCACCGTTTAGCCACAATACATCCGTGACAGACGGACGACGGACGGACGGACGACAACCATGACAATAGCTCGATTGTTACTAAAGTATGGTCGGCTAAAAACGTGACCACCAGATGCAATCATCGATCCCGAAATGCAAAAAAAATGCGTTTGTGGCTGATAATGTGCCCTGGGTTCCACTGGGGTAGGGGAGCTTACAGCACTCCTCAGACTCTCTACCTGGATTAATCAGGGGTGCAGTCAAAAGTCGGGCATGCAGTCAATTTGCTCTGTCGACTTATTATTGCCTGCCAGAAATTTTTTTTGGCCAGATAATTTTTATTCAAAAATACAAATTAGGGCTGAAAACCCCTTAATTTTAGGAATTTAGGGATTCAGTTGAAACTCTGAGTTCCCATAATCTCCAGCTTTGCAACAATTGCAACTTTTTTCCCAACACTTTTCAACCCACGATGCCACAGTTTCAAGCTGTATAATCGTGTTTCTAGCTGGCAGTGGACTGGTGATTGTTTGTTCGTGTACACAGCACAAAGAGTTGATACAAGACGTGACAGTTAACCTGCAGCACGGTGTCGACATCCTCAGACCATCGTCGTTGTACAACCGAGTTCTCCGCGCTGTCATTCACCACGCTGCGGACTGCTCGGAGATACACTGCGCTGTGCCGTGGTGCTACTTCTTCTGCAGACGGTAGTTTAGTCGTTTGTTAGTAGCTAGATTCGATAGCCCAGCAAGCTTTCCTTCACGTGTTTTCAAGTGTTTTCAGGTTTTCTTTTGTTAACCATTGTCTTTGGAAGTTTCTGCAGTTTTGGATGTTTATTTTTATGTTTTTGCATTTTTGTTTGTTTTTTTTTGTGATGAAAGACTTAGTTATTGGTACTAACGTACTTACTTATTTAAGTTTTGAAAAATCTTTTTTACTTTAATTTTTATTCGCTGTTTTTGTCTTGTTTTCTGTTTTTTTAAACATTTTTTGACAGACCGTACCTCCAAAATCCAGGTAGGCCTACAGGTTCTAGCAATGCGCTGTAAGCTTGCCCGTGAAAGTTTGCTCAGCAGTTCCAGGAAGAGCCAGAAGGTGTCTGTTGTTTGCAATAACTGGCCAATGCTTTACATCGTGTTCAAATCTGTGATTGATGTGAGTTTAATGTGTAAGTTGAAAATGGTTAATTTTAAAGCACTGGTTATTTAAGGACTTTTCAGCGAAAATTGTGTATTAATTGATGCAGGGACGTGACACCTGAGGAGCAGATTGCGGGCTTGAGACACTTTCTGCTAGCTGGAGACTTGGGAGAACTGTTTGAAGACATAGTCATTGATGATCATAGTGATGATGATGATGATCCCAACTTCTCCTTCATTCAGGTCTTACGCACACATACACGTGTCATTCCTTATTGCAGTGACTGGTAAATTTGGGTCAGTTAGTTATGCGCTTGGTTTTCTATCTTCAGCGGTCCAGAAGCCGAGCATTTTTTTCGGTCATGCCAGATCTTTGCATTTTCTTTCTTGCGCAGTTTCGACAAGCTGGTGTTTTTATGTTTTCTTACTGTTAACGATATGTTGAAGGATTTACTCTGGAAAACTGGCAGGTTTAATCTGTGACAAATGGTACCCGACGCGTTATGTCTTGTGTATCCATGCTTGATGGCGTTTTTGTGATATCTGCAGTATGCATTGATTGATTTTCACTAAACTTTTGATGTAGATGAACCGTTTGGGTAATGGGGTCATAAGGTTAAGGTCAAGGTCACGGTCGCAAAAATATGCTCTAAATACTCTTTTGGTTATTGCATTAGATTTCAGGCATGCATCGGTAGAGATATTCTCCAAGTGTTAGGCATCTGTAGCTCCATACTGTGGCATTCACTTTCAACCATGTGCTGTGGATAAGTGTTAATTTAGGCTTGTCGTAATGCTTATGTTCTTGTTGTTGTAGCTGGATGAAAGCGTCAATTGGCCATCAATAATGTTCGAGTATGGGCCATTTCCACGTCCAAGGCTTGACTATGATCTCTATGGCTATGAGCTTGGTCGCTTTGGTCGCATATCCGCTGATGGTCGTGCTGTTACATTGCCTCCAGAATATATACACATTGATCAGGTCAATGTCTGTCTATTGTTATGACTCTAGCTCACTTGTGAACTGTAATTTGTATAAATTCAACTTTAATCAACTGATGTAGTGCTTTTCACCTATGACTTGTATCTATGATTTACGTTAATTGCACGTTAATTGCTAGAATGGTTGTAATCATTTTTAGCTGTCTTAGTTCTGTGGCATATGCTGCAGTTTTGGACTTAATGCTTTTAATTTGAGAGAATATTTTGCAATAGGGTGCACTAAAATTTACGTAGTTAATTGTACTTGGCATTGGCATCAGAAGACAGGTCATCATTAAAGGCATAGAACTTGGATTGTAAAAATAAAGGTCCGGTTACTTTTCAATTAGCAGCACTCAGCATTTCTACGTGGAAATTGATGATATTATGTGTTTAAACTGACAGTGGCATTACTTCAGGTAGTAGAGGTGGTGGTATTATGATGCTTTGGTATTGTGTAATTTTGTAGTTTTTACAAATGCCGCTGATATAACGAGGTTCAGTATTCGGCTGTGGCTTATTGTTAAATTATAATTTTATCTAACCCTTGTTGGTGTTGGTAGTTGGTGTTATATTTTTTGAGGATAACTTTGGTTTTTATGAGTTTTTACTGCATAATACAGTAGATGCATGCGCATAGGGCATTACTGCTACTGTAAGTTTCGTCTGTTTGTCTGTCTGTCTGTCTGTCTTTCTGTTCATCTGTTGAATTGTTGTAGCATAGTCTTATGAGTTGGGTTACTTAAAATTAACAAGTAGTTACATAGATAATCAGCCTAGAGCAGTGATTTTCAACCGGGGTTCCGTGGAACCCAAGGGTTCCACGAGCATCTGCCAAGGGTTCTGCTGCTTTATCGTCAGCATTTTAGGGGTTTGCCCCAGACTCCCACAAGATTTCTGCCTCTCGACTCCGCTGGGGTCTTCGGTCCCCAGACACTATAAAACTTTCACTTTGCCCCCTACGCCGTTGGACTCACGGATCATTGCATGCCATGGGGTTTCGTGAGTGATTCTGACACTTATGCAGGGTTCCGCTGCAGCAAAAAGGTTGAGAAACACTGGCCTAGAGCCTTTGCTCTTTAACAAGAAGCCAAAGACATAGATTGGATGGACAACGTAATAAAAGACATCAAGCAAATACAGCTGAGTGCTGAGAATGCTACACGGGCGGTGAGAGGCAGAACATTCTCAGTTCTCACGTTACCTTATTGTGCCTTCCAGCCTGGATGATGGACAAAAGAAAAAGAAAGATGAAGAAGAGGAGTATTGAAGCGTCTTATATTCTGAGTTGTTTGACCTGTGACCTGTGGCATGCAACTTTTTATATAAACAGTTAGGAGCTATTGTTATCAAAACTGACTGCAAGCTTCGGCTGTTTTTTTTGCCTTCTACGTTGTGTGATACATTGCCAAATGATCTATCGAATGGTAGCATATTCCGAAAAATGGATCAGGATCTACAATGTAATCCTGGTGTTCTTTAAAAACTACTGTTAGTTGATTTTTTCTAGCATGTAGAGAATATTATCAGCATTATTTGGTTAATAACTTTTTGAGCTATTTTTTTCACTTTGCCGGACAGCCTGCTATGAAACGTAACGTATTTGGTGGAGTTAACAAGATTCTGTCTGTTTGTTCGTTTATCTCCGCTGTATGTATTGGTCGAGAGAGCTAAACTGTATTCAACAAGATCAGTGGCGCCAAAAGGGGCAGAAGCAACCACCTTCTCCCTAAATTTTAGCATGTCGGAAAATTTCTTTAGTGTCCGGAAATTTTCATCCAAGAATACAAAATGCGTGGCTTAAAATCCTACATTTGGAAGAATTCAATGACAAGATTGAAATGTTGAACACCCACTGTCTCCTTCCTCTGTTGGAAATGTGCTGCTGTCTGTCGGAAATTGCAACTTTTTGCCTGGAATTTTGTCATTTTTACATCTAAAACTATTTCTATTCTCAGTATCTGTCATTTCATTTTTTAAACGTTTCAGTTCTTTTTAGTTTATGTGCTAGATTAAACTGACAGTTTGTTTGTCAGTTTTTGAGTGCAAATTTTCTATTGTATTGTATTGTATTGTATTGGGCCTCAACCGACGATGTGTGAGGGTGTGTGTTTGTGTCACAGTACACTCTGATGGAGGGCAGTTGTGCTATGTGGCAGAACATGCAAGGTGCTCATCAGCACTCGCAGCACATTGCTCGTCACTTCTGGACGATCTGTCATGATTCCTCAGTCACCGTCTGCACTGACTTCTACAGCGCCTCCGGTCGATTTCTGTCTTACACGCTGTCACTTTGTCTGTTTTTTAGCGTCTTGTAAACAACACAGAACCCCCAGGACTAGGACTAAACTCTACCTACTTTGAATGTTTTACAATTAAGCTGGTAGAGTTCTAGTAAGGAGTGATAGTTCTGTGACTTTAGTTGCGGTGGTGAACTTGAAGCTCATCACAAAGGGTAGCTGCAGACTGTTGAGACCAAAAAGTCAAGACCCTGCTCTTGGCTAGCTACTCCACCTTTACTGGTGAAAGGGAGTCGCGACTCTTTCATGAGGAACGAGGGACTGCCGACAGTCGTTGTGGCATTGTGACTGTTGGCTTAACACGTTCTATACTTAGGGCTGCGGTCTCCGTCGAGACGTCTCGGTCTCGAGACGGTCTCAGGACGTACTAACGTCTCGTCTCGGTCTCGTCTCGGACAAAATCCTCAACGTCTCGGTCTCGTCTTGGTCTCGGACCGATGCGTCTCGGGTCTTGTCTCTGTCTCGAAGCAATATGTCTCGGTCTCGGCCCAGTAGGTCTCTTCT
>Ga0056128_1012372_pt1 | contig 10423 bp, 8 predicted proteins | sample WorMetLIZISLAND2_FD_71113 | JGI IMG/M metagenome (GOLD analysis project Ga0056128, IMG submission 71113) | Marine gutless worms symbiont microbial communities from Max Planck institute for Marine Microbiology, Germany - Olavius geniculatus... ... | reverse complement strand
ATCTCTCATTTCATTTTTCTTTTAAACAATTCAGTTCTTTTTAGTTTATGTGCTAGATTAAACTGACAGTGTGTTTGTCAGTTTTTGAGTGCAAATTTTTCATTGTATTGTATTGTATAAATTATTGTTCTTTTAAAGCAATTGCCGGCTTCCCCCCCCCCGGATTCATCTTCCAGCAGGATGGCACGCCAGCACGCAGCGCACAGAACTGGCTGTGGGCCAACTGTGCAGATTTCATCACAAAAACCAATGGCCACAAAATTTGCTTAATACAAACCCAGTGTTCTATCGCGTGTGATGTGCAATGTTGGAGGCTTACTGCAAGCTAACAAAGCCAAAAACCATCGCTGAAGTCAAGAAATCGCTGCAGGTTATCTGGGGCAACCTATCACAAGGACCGATTGACAAGACGGTGAAAGACTTCTCAAATTTAGCGACTGAAGTCTTGTGTTGGAACTTGGAGCTGTTGGTGGACACTTCGAACATTCACAGTGACAATGAAAATCTGGCATCTGATCATTAGTTAACTGTGTTGTTTGACTTGTTTCAGCGATGTTATTGAACTGCTGTTGTAGCTTGAACATTTTTTAACACTGAAAAATCGGTAGGCGGTCATGTTACAAAGTCTATAACTTCGTCATTTTTCAATGAAATCAAATTTTATATGGCATTTAGCCGTAGAACAATTACGGAAATAAAACTGTAAAATTTCAGATTAAAATGCTAAACTTTTGCTGAGAAAACAGCAAAAAACTTTAGGGGCTACTTTTTTTGCCGCACCCTGTAATCTGAATTTAAAGAAAACCTATGCCATCTGTTATATTTCAGCTAGGCTCATATAGTTCACTCTTGTGTGTGCTAAATGTATTGTGCTATTGTGCATGATTGATATCTTGTTGACTATGTGAGTGCACTGAATTTCTGTGTTTTTGTTGTTTTTGTTGTTGTTCTTTTTTCTTGCTTATTATATAATTATGCTGTTAATTGATTGTGACAGTGGGTGGCCACAATTTGATCGGTGTATGCCCTTCTGGCAATCCTCGTGTGTTATTAACTGTTGTTTAGTTATTGTGTTTATTTTGGTTATGGAAAATAAACTTTCTCTCTTTCTCTCCTTGACTAAGGAATGTTTATTACCTCCGCCAAGGAGGTAATGTTTTTGCCGGTTTTTGTCTGTCTGTCTGTTTGTGTGTGTGTTAGCAAGATAACTCAAAAAGTTATGGACGGATCGTTCTGAAATTTTGAGGGAATATCGGGCGTGGCATAAACTACAGGTGATTCAATTTTGGGGTGATCCGGCAGGAATCCTGCATTCTGGATCACTTTGAAGTTTTCGTAACCATTGTGTAAAGGGGGCATACGGGAACCGCTGGCAAAGCGGCAGTGTATCCAATCATGGTTTTTTAGGTCACGTAGAACTAGGTCACTGTGGAAAACGCAACTATAGTTTGAAACGCGTAGGTGAAACCTACATTACAGTCTGACAAGCCCTTGGCGGAGGTGTGCGGGCTACGACTGCTTTTCTAGTTATAAGTTACTTGGTGCATAGACAATGCACTGCATGGTCAGTGTGCTAACTGCTTGATCTAGCCATTGCTGGTGTAACAGTATTGTCTTCAGTAATTGTTGACTGATGTTTTCTTATTGTGTATTATAGTTTTTAATATATGGTTTACTGGTTCCATTGACAATTGTCTGCTGTATTTAACATTTGAAATTGTTCAGCTTTATTACTCTGCTGGAGTATGCCGAAGAGGTTTTGTTCTGCAGCCATGTCATCATCTGCTTCAAAAAGAATCGTGCCGACCAAAGTCAGTCGTTCTCAGCATAACTTCCTGTTGTTTGTTTTCATCAGTACTAACAAGACTTTACTGCTTTGTGATTATTTCATCAGTTTGCTATAGCCATTTTGTGTCGTGGACATGGTCTCGTGGTCTTGAGACAGAAATTGCATTCTTGATCTTAAGTCTTGTTCGTCTCATTGTTTGTGCCACATAATGGTCTTGTTCTTATCTTGACATTGCATCATTCATTACAGGGGAGTTCGTCTAACATGCTTTTTGGTATCACCAACAGATATCAGAAGTGTATGTGGATCAATTTAGTTTCAGGTCTGGAATCGTCAGCATTTCCATGTGTAGACAGCATTGATCTTGATCTTTGTATGAGATGGTCATGCATTACATCAGTGATTGTGGTAACTGGTAGCAGAGTTACGGCACGCCCTAGCTTTGATACGTTTCTTACACGCGTTTTTATGGTTAGCTGACAAATAGTCGTGTTGGTTTGCATTGACAGAGTCGCTGGTGCGGACGTTCATGTTCCTTGGTTTCGTGCCTGTGGCACCCGGCACCCATCAGCTTGCAGTGTCTACGGACCTCATGTATCTGGCATACACCATGGACCACAGTGGTGACAACGAATGAAGTGACTACCACCATTCCTGATAGCTCCCAGTGGTGTCATGCTGCAGGGCAATTCCCCCCCCTGACAAAATTTTTGAAAGAATATTCTTTGTGAAGTGCAAAGTTGAAAGCTGTGAATCCCCCATTTCGAGGAATTTATGGGAGAAGATATTTAAGCACACATAAACTTTTTTGTCAGGAATTTGCATCTGTTTGCTGGAAAGTTGCAACTTCCCGGACTTTTTGGACCCACGATACCACTGATAGTTCCCTCTGCTGGCAGACAGTGTTCTGTCAACAGCGGCATATGATGGGATGGCTCTTGGCACACCAGCCCTGGAATATGCACACTGTATAATGTGGAACCTCATTTGCCCACTGTGTTTGCGGTGTACTTTATGGTGACTTATTTGCACTTTATATATTGTACACGGGTGTAGGGTAAAAAGATGTAGGAGATGCCTGGATCTCTGCTATAAGGCAAAGTATTTCATTCATGTCTTTGTTTTAGGCTGTTGCATGTACAAAAATGCAGTAGACTTGTTATTTGTTATAATACATTGAATATCGTTTGCAGTCCTCTTTTGCTTTTGTAAAATATAATTCTTTTTTGACATGGAATTTAGAATAAATGAGGGGGAATGAGTTCCATCTCTGGGAAAAAAGTGGGTCGGTATCCCCCTGCATCGCTGCCCTACTACACCCCTGGATGTGTATAACCAGGGTAGAATTTTTGGTTCCATTGTATTCTGACCGTTAGTTAAGCAACTGGTGGGTTTCTGACATTCCATGTTATGGCTCTGATGTAAACAGTTGTATGTAGTCTTAGCTTCTATCTCTATGCAGAAAGTTTTGCACAAAAAAGTTAAAATGTGGAAAGGCTGACAAAAAATTACTTCAGTAGTTGTAACTGCACGAGTTTATTGGCAGTTTGATAGAGATGTGCATTTCTTTTGGTTTTGTTCGTTATGAGTAGTGATGTTCGTGTTCATTAATTTAGTCACTGTTAAACTATATTCACAGTATTTCTTCTTTGGCTTTTTTCTGTTTGATCTCCATCATGTAACTTCATGTGTGTGAAAACTGAACATTGACGATATTTGTTTTCTGTTTGCTTTGGTTAAATCATTGCCGTGTTAGAAAAATTGTGATATTTACTTATAACAGTTATACTAGCACAGTTCCTGTTAAGAGGAACAACAGTGTAATTAAATTATACATACTGAGTTGGCTACGCATTTCAGAATTGCTGTCAACATGTCCTAAAATAAGAAATACTAGCTTTCAACTGGACAAATTTCTTAACGTTAAAGTATACGGATCTTGCATAATATTCAAAAATGAGTATCTGTGAATGGACAGTGTGTGTTGCAACTTGACCCAGAATGCATAAGTGCCCATGTATTTAGCTAATAAATGCAAATGTGCACCATGATGTGATCTTTGTATTATCATAAATTGACATCTTTTACATTATTTCACTGTTACATGCAAGACATGAAGAAGTACAGACAAAACAATTCCTATGCAGATATCGCCGAGAACCTTGCCTACCCTGTACTGAGATGTTAAACATCACTGTCAGTTCTCAAATCCTCAATAAGTACGGTAAGGCCTGTAGGCCTAGTAGATTTTTCTCCTGTGCAGCCAAATTTGTTAAGCCAGTAACCAACAGCAAGAGTGGCAGTGATAGTGTTTAAAATTGGTTAATGACTTCATATGTCTCCGTGAACTATTTTTTATGCTCAGGGTAACCACTCCAGTACTGTGGAATTCCCAAACATTCCCCTAACCATATCATGCTGCCACTGACGATTTTGCACAAGTTGTCCATGTAATAGCAAAATGTACTGCTAGTCTGCTAGAGCCCAAGTGATAAACAGTTTCCCTGACAAGCTTTCTTGTGACAACTGCCTCCTGACATTTCCAGACGTCACCCCGGAGGCTAGCAGTAGTGTTGAGGCTTCACTGAAATGATAAAAGACATCTGACAACAGCGACGATGCGGTCTGAATACAATAGGAACTCTGAATCAGGCAACGGTTGAACATGAAACACTGACCATTTGGTTGTACACTGTGTTCAGAAAAAAAACACCCACTGACGTTTTCTGTTATTTCTCTGTGAAAAACGTTTAGATTTGCACAAAATTTTCAGGGAATGTTTAGTGGAAAACAAGTATGCCAAAGGTAGAAGATATTTTTTGCTACCGATGACGTCATGTTAACGTCATATTTCCATGTTTGTTAATAATGGGTATTACCACTGAAGACAGATATTTGATAAAATGTTAAAACACGTCAATCGGTCATTATGTTAACTGGCCCCCAAAAAATGTGCTAATTCATCACGCAATTTTCCATTGTAAACTGTTTTCATGGTTTATCTTCTTCAAACTTGGCTGAGTGCGAGATCCTCAACCTTATTGATGTTGGCAGGCGTACGCACACTGCATCACTGCGTGGATGACCACTAGCCTGCTATCAGTAAAATGATTTGATGCTGGCGGTCATGTCAATTTTTTTATTATCTGTCCCACTGCTATAGCATAGCAAGGGACAGATTATAAAATCACTTGTATCTGTCAGTCTGTCTGTAAACACTCCTAGGGCCGCAATTTTGATGAAATTTTGCAGAGTGATTCGGGGCTTGAAAAGTAAGATCGAGTTTGGGATAAAAATCTGATAATTCCTTCCCCTATTTTACCCCAATTTTTTAAAAATTTGCATTATGGTCTATGGAGATTTCAAAGCAGTATAACTCGGATCCCGTAAAAGATAACTGGGCGCCATTTGCACCTACCCCCTGTTTTCGGGCCCGGGCTATCCGATGGTGTCATTTGAATTTCTCCCCTGCCGACCCCTGTTGCCATGGCAACAAGTTTTGGGACAAAAATTGACTACAACTCTGCCCTTGTGAAAAATAATTGTGCGCTGTTTTCACCTACACCCTTATTTTCGGGCCCAGGCTATCCGATGGTGTCATTTAAATTTCTCCCCTGCTGACTACTGTTGCCATGGCAACGAATTTTGGGACAAAATTGACTACAACTCGGTCCCCCTGAAAGATAATTGCGCCCTGTTTGCACATACCCCCCTTATACACAGCTGCTAGGCTATATAGCATGGCAATGGGACAGATACCTCGTTCCACAGAATGTATTTTTAGTTTAAAAGTTTCATTCCATCAATATTCCATTGTCTGTCCATTGTCCAGCAACGTGTAGCACAAACTTCTGGCTACATAACCCTTGCTGACTCGCAAACATTTTATCAGATGTCTGTCTTCAATGGCAAAAACCTATAATTTACAAACGCAGAAATATGACATCAGCATGACATCACCAGTAGCAAAGAATATCTAACTTTTCCACCAGTGAAATACTAGTTTCCTCCTAGACATTCCCTGAAAATTTTGTAAAAATCTGTCTGTTTTCCATAGAAATATATAAGAAAGTGGCTGTTTTTTTCTGAACACAGTGCAGAATGAACAATTCAGGAACTAAATTGAACCACAGGAACACATCCTTCAAATATTTCATTATAACTCTCATTAGAAGAGTGGCATGGAACTAGATCTTGAGTTAAGAAGAATTATGTTAGCTACTAAGAAGACTGTGACTGTTCAGTCTCGGTGGTCGTGGTCGGCAGTGGCGGATGCTCTAATACAAGGTCCAGAATGCCAAAATCCTTTGCCTCTGCCGGATTCATAAACTTGTCTCTTTCCATCGCTTGCTCTGACATTTCACAAATACACGTAACACATATTAAGAATGCCAACCATTTAGCAGCTTCATACTTTTCACAACTTGAAAACTAACAAAACAAAGTAACATTCGCTTAACTGGCCAGTTGTTCACACAACAGTGAGATGACCACGACTAGAAAAAAACTCGACTTGGTCAAACAGTAGCGAGCCTCACCGAATCAAATGAAAGCTACACCAGAGTTTTAAAAGATTTCAAATACTCAAAGATCTCAGCTTGGTCATATGAATGTTCCGAATAAGCACAATACATCAGTGTTAGGGACAGATGGAAAGACAACTTACAGGCAACAGAATGCTTGGCATTAAATTCGTCAAGCGGTGAAAACTTGATACTTTAAAATGACATACAGGGAAAAACAACTTCAGACAATAAAAACCTTCTAGTCATAATACTGATGACATTGTACCGATGCATTTCTTTGTGTTACCCCTTACGACTAGAAAGAATGGACAAAGCCAGTGCAACATGTGTCAGTCTAGATGCTCAAATAGTCGTGTTTATTCACTTAGTTGCAGTGAATGGTAATTAACAATACAGTGGACTAACCGACAACAGCCAGTGGCTGTTTGGTGTGCTTTACGTAGATGATGTTAATCTGATGCTTCAGCTTCAGGATTTCTTCTGCCTGGATCTGTATATCAGTTGCCTGACCCTAGACACAGACAGCATACATCTCATGGACACCACGCGAGACAAATACCACATCATGTGTAAAAAATTCCCGTGCTTCCAGTTGCCATCCATCGCAAAAAATCACACCCGTAAAATTTTTATCAAACTCATGAAAAATACTGGTAGAGTTTTTGCTTTCAGTGTAACTGAAACAAAACTGCTCATTCCTAGTCCGTTATGCTGCAGTATTTTTACATGCAAAAGCAGCTACTTCTTTAGCGCGTCTTCGCTATCGCAATTCAGTCTGTTCATCCTTCTGTCAGTCTGTCCATCTGTCACACGGGTGGATCAGCCAAAAACGGTGCAAGCTAGGATCACCAAATCTTCACTGTCGTCTGCCTGGAAGACTCTAGTTTCTGGATCCGTAAAGCTTTTCCATAAATTCCACAGGGGTCACCCTGAGCACTAAATGAGAGAAGAAGAAGAAAGAAGAAGATTCCGCATAGACCGAAGTCCGTTGCGTGGGAGCTCATCCCCTTTACAGCGCTTTGAGCCGACGAGGGCGAAGCCGGCGCGATGGCACACCTGCCCGCAGGCAGTCACCCACCGCAGTGCTACGCCTGATTAAGCTAGCATACTGCCTAGGTCGGCCGGATGGCCGGCTCAAGTTAACAGCCAGCGCCTTTAACCGACTGGGTCAGTATACTAGCAGTCCTGGCCACAGGGGCTACTGGTACGCAGAACTCGACGTTTCTTCCCTAGCGATGGGCGTGATCACCGCTAGTACTCATTTTACCATCCCATAGAGGGTAGAAGGCTGAGTCAACCTAGTTGGCTGGCTCCGTACTGTAGACAGTCACCCATCTAAGTACTAACCGGGCCCGGTGTAGAGTAACTTAGTTTCATCTGAAACGCTTTACCAACTACGCCACGCCACCAACCAAAAATGATAGAGGATAGGGAAAATTTGCAATTTAAGGCCAATAAGTCGCAGTACCTCTAGAATGGCGCGAGAAAGGGTCTAGGTTATTATTAATCCCTAAATACACGGGCTTTCGATTGCCACTGAAAGCAATGACCTTGGATGACCCTGAACATCAAAATAGGGGGTTTTATGGATTTCTTGACAATTTTGGGCTACAAGACACATTTCAAGAGCGAACTGCGCCAAATTCACTACAGATAGACCAAGACAAGCTGCATATGAAATTTTCAGCATTAAACGTAGATTTCAACGGTCCAAGTCTCGACCTTCTATGTTCTAGGAAACCTGCGCACGAGGGCATCAAAGAGCAGCACCCCCTAAAAGATGTTATTTAACCGTTGTTGGCATTTATATGCTGCCTACCACAACAAGCACTAGTGACGAGCTTTTTAGTCGTATCAACATCGATGACATTTTAAGACCCTGAACTCTAAAAATAAGGGGTTTTATTGTTTTTTTGCAATCTACGGCAGCGCCACGCACTTCAAGAGTGAATTGCGATGAAATGGCTGGACACAGACCAAAGCAATTTATGATGCTATAGGCTTTTGCACATCTCATGAGTAATGCATTAGCTCAAATTTCTTGTTGCTTTTAGAGTCCTCATGGGTATCATTCAGTGTGTCACTTGGTTTTTTCAAGTTGTTAAAATAACAATTAACGGAATGTCGTGAAACAAAATTATCCCCATCCTTATTTTTTGCCATAGTGCAATTGAAAGCACAGGAATTTTATGCTTTAATTACCCCACCCCACTAAAGAGAGATGTCATGTTTTGGGGCCTGTCTGTTTGCATCCAAGATGATTTGAGTAGTTGTGAACGGATGCTGATGAAACATCACAGAGGGGTGGAAACTGTAAAACTGTGGCCCATGGACCAACCATTCAGATTTTGGTGGTTGTCTGATTCAGGGTCCAGATCAATCACTACAATGAACAGCATCTATGCATACAGCTTAGGGTCTGAATCACATATACAATGGTCAATAACAGTATTAAGTCTGTTGTCTTCACCAGGAGGTAGCACAGCAGAGGTTTAAGATCTCTGATCAATTCCTGAATTTAATTATAATTCCAGTGCGATTACCCAGAATTGTATGTTATTGGAACAAAGAATACAGTACATAGTTGCAATCAGTGGCAACATGGTGGAGGGGGAAATGACACCCACTAAATTTTAGCCTGTTGCTGAATCCTCAACAAAAATTTTCTTCTAAAAATACTAAATTTGGAGCTGAAAATCCTTTTTTGGAAAAATTAGTGCAAAATTGCAATTCTAAGCACCAAACGTTTCTGTCCAAAATTTGCAGTACTGTTGTCTGTCCAAAACATTGCAACTTCCCCCAACATTTCTAATAAAGGATGCCGCTGGTTCCAATTTAAGCAGAACTAAACAACAGCTCACCACGGCATGTCCAGAAGGTTGGTGCATCATGATGCGAGAGTTTGGTAAGGAATGGCGCATGCCTGGACTGCCGGCTGTCAGCAACAGTGAGGCCATACTGGCTGCTTGGCCGACACACCACGTGGCCACTGGTGGCAAGACATACTGCATTGTGTCATAGATACCAAGACCCGCAGTTACTGACCCACCTTCAGAAACACACAACTTGTGGTTAATGACATAAGAAATATGTTGTCCAACATGTTATTATCTCCGCCAATGGAACAAAGTAAATTGGAGGAGATTATGAGATTAGTCAACCTGTCCGTCATTTTGTGTGTGTCTGTCTGTCTGTCTGTCTGTGTACACGAATTGGCAGAGATATGCACTCTTTAGATATGCACTCTAAAAAGCGCCTTCTAGTTTTTCATCCATCCGCAATTCACCCAAATTTTTGGTCCAAATTTCGTACAGCTGTTGAAAGGTATTTGATTTGCAAACCAACAAATATACCGTGACATCCAAGTCTATATGAAAAATGCAACATTTCTGTATATTACCGTAAACTTGATTGACTTTGCTTGCTTCTAACGTCTACATTGTAATTTTGTACTTTGCAACCAGCAATATTTCTAGGCACCAGTTCTTTCAACCGAACAGTAAAAACAATACTGTAATATCAATGAATGTGAAAGAATCTAACAAACTTTTTCATTAATAGGTTGGCCATTTTTCATCCAAATTTCATCAAAAAATTCTGAATTTACACTAAGTAAATAAATGTTCTAAATATAAATAATCTAAATACAGCATCTGCTATTATTTTGTCATTAGCACTCCAATGTGGCAATTTTTGTTTACAATCACCACCATTTTCAGTAACTGTTGACAAGAAATGAAAATCATCACAGAATAAGAAAAGTTGAAACACATTTAAATGCGCAAGTACGAAAATTTTAGTTCAACATTAAGATAAGGCTTAAATCGTCAACAACACGTATGGCACATGTTGTCAATGTCACAATACCTGGGCTATTGATATACATGTGAATTGGCTTCTTGTTACTTTCTGACTGGAGGAATAACAACTGTGCAACAACAACACTGGAAAGCTCATCATTGATCTGTAAGTCAAACAGTACACACACGACTTAGGGCGAGTTGCACCAACGTCGTTCATGATCTTGGTTCAGCTGAACCTAGATCAAGAGTTGAACCGAGTTCACGCTGAATTATGTTGCACCAAGTTGAACTTGGATCAGCTGATC
>Ga0056128_1012367_pt1 | contig 10425 bp, 6 predicted proteins | sample WorMetLIZISLAND2_FD_71113 | JGI IMG/M metagenome (GOLD analysis project Ga0056128, IMG submission 71113) | Marine gutless worms symbiont microbial communities from Max Planck institute for Marine Microbiology, Germany - Olavius geniculatus... ... | reverse complement strand
AGTTGTCAGTGCTTCGTATGGAGCCTTTCTGTCCTTGCCTGACATTGTAATCTTATTTGTACCTGTGTTTAGCTTCTGTTCTTGAATGTCAGTGCTGAACTAATAAATAAATAAATAAATGCTATAATGCTACATAAATGTGCATTTATGTTTTGCTTATCATAATTCAAAATTACAAATAGGTCACAGTCAGCAAGAAGACACAACAAACTGTAAGCATATTTATTAACAAAACAATGTAGGATAAAATAATTAAAATTATAAATAAAATCCACAAACCATACAAATACTTCAAACAATACTCTTCAAAGCAGTTAATGCACGACAAAGAATTGCTGCTAAATGAAAAAAGCAGAAAATTATTGTTAATCAATAACTATTAGTCTATTAATAAACACATTAAACAACATTATGGAAGAAAAATACATCAACTCACCCAGTGAGACTTTGTGCCGAGTTTCAAGTACAAAAAGATGTCTGATAGTAACAATATGCTAGTCAACAGCAAGTAAGACATGATAGTACCTGTTGAGAAAAAATACGCCACGGATTGTCTCGAATGGATTAGACTTTGTCCGTGCTTTACGCATCTCTTCAGCATCTAAGCTGTCAAAAACGCTCTGCACATGTTAACAAACTATGACTCATAAACACATCAACTCTGTAACAAATATATGATTTATTACAATTCATATGTAATAGTTCTATCCTGTTACTCATAAAATTTTCAGCATACATGACATAAATTCACGAAACAACATCATTACCAAATAACTTGTGTGCAACAATAATAAGAAAAATAGGCAAAATTTTATCAAAAATTGCTAGTGTTTTAGTTGCAAGGTTTTCAGCCAGATAACTGCATCATAATTACCTCAAAAAAACTTCTCAAAATTATGTAATCTGTTGCTTCATAAATAATAATAAAATGGAAGTTGTATAACAAATAATAACAACTAATGATGAACAATCAAAATAAATCATTAATAGTTATCATTAAAAAATTCTTTCTATCACAATAATAATGACAATCATAATCAAGAGCACAATATCAATGTAATTTTCACATGAACCTTGGTACTGAGGACAGCTTCCAGTATTTCTTGACTACAGAAGTCTGTTTCATCATCAATCGTCAGCTTTTTCTACAGCACAGCATCAAGCAGCAAATGGACAACGACACCAGAAACAATGCTTATGACCCAATCAACGTGGTGGTGTGCCGTAGTTGGTAACGCGTTTCAGCTGAAACGAAGTTACTCTATGCCCGGCCCGGTTAGTACAGCGATGGGTGACTGCCTGCGAGCAGGTAAACCATCTCGGTGCGAAGCCTGCCAGCTAGGTCGACTCAGCCTTCTACCCTCCGTGGGATGGTAAAATGAGTAGTAGGCTGGACATGGTGGCTGTGCGGCAGGCAGCTCTGATTAGTGACGAAAGTGCATTAGAGGCGTGTTTGCGACGATGCGCTATACAAATTGACGACCTTTACCTTTACCTTTAACGTTAGTAAATTTACAAAGTTTTATTCAAAAATTATTTGGTACTGTTTCTGTGGAAATCTCTTGCATTTTTTACAACAAACGAGTTCATATTATGTTTTGCAGACACACTAAAACTCTGTATTCCATTAATGTCAAGAAGAAAAATATAGAATATTTATTCAAATGCAAACACAATGTTTGGCTTCTGTTTATCCACGCAAAAGTTAGGTTGTAATCCACAATAAGTAAACTCGGAATTGCCACGGCAGCAGTGTAATTATTTAATGCAATTAATAATATCACATCAATACAATACATACATCAATCCACTACTCTGTAGATAAGCAGAAACAATAATATCAAAATGTCTTAAGTAACAAGCTATCAAATCAACACTGAGCAAGCGCTATAGACTATTTCTAGAAAAACAGTAGTCACAACAATGGTATGCTGACCGGTCCTTCCATGACCCAGGTTTTCAGCTCATCAAGCTGTGGAACGGGCATCATGCTCTTAGGCAGCCACTCCACCGTTTCATCAGTTGAAACCTACACACAGAATAACTACCTGCACAGTGGCATAGTCAGAAATTGGTACTAATGTGGTTAGTTATTTCATTAGTTAGTTCGCAAATTTTAAGACATCCAATCCAGATCACAAATGCTACAGCCATTGCCCAAGCAAATGGGCAATTAGTGAAGTCAGTGAGTGACAGTGATGGGTCGCAAATGGACGCGGGTAAACTGTTCCACACACGTGGTCAGTCAATGGCAAAAGATCGGTCGCCAAACGTCATTTTGGTCGGTGAAACCTCCAGTTTGATCATTGATGATGACAATCTAAGACCGGACCAGTGGCGGTGAATCAGGTGGCTATCATCAGCCAGATAGGTAGATGCAGGTAGCGCTGGGAGGCAAGAACTGCAATGCCATACATGTAGAGATCAATACATCAAGGAGAGGGGTTTCTTCCTCTCCAAATGACTAAAAGGTCTAAAGAAGCATAGTAAGCTCCCCCAGTGAATTTATACATGCGAGTTGAGTCGAGAAAGTCGATTTTGGTCGACTTGGGCCTTCCAAGTCGGGTCAAGCTGGTCTGTAGTAGCATCACCGTCAAAATTTTCCAGCACCAAGGTCTCATTACAAGTCATTTCAAGTCAACTTCTCAAGTCAACTTGACTAATAATCTTGCACCTGGCAGTTCTCTCATATGCGGCTATCGGTGAGTTTGGACGAATAGGGCAATTTGACACACAGTTCATTAGTAATTGCACGACTGGCACTTTTACAATGGCGCACAAACAAAACAAGTACATAAGTCCAAAAGAACATGCTGCCATTTCAAAGCCTGCAGACTACAAAAACGTCAGTATATGCAATACATAACATCGTTCATAACAACTTCTGAACTTCTGAGGTTGTTTGAAGTCGACTCAAGTCGAAATGGCACTGTCAGGTGAAGTCAATTCAAATCAAATGTGATCAAGTCAAGTGCCGTCGACTTGGAATCATTTTAGCCTCAAGTCAGGTCACGTTTCTGTACCGCAGCAACTCCCAGGTTTAAGTGGGTTCTGAGGCCGGAAAATGAGGTATAGTGAATTTTGAGCTTGAAAGAACATATCTAACGACAATAAATTTTACCAATTACAGCAAACAGGATGAAAACCATAAAAAATGAAAAACAAAACACTGAAAACAAAATCCTACAAATGGAGCAGCAACCACCTGAATAGCAAATTTTTTTTCAACAACTGTAGTGCACAGTGAAACAAAAGCCTGCTATGATTACTTACCGTTTCCTTCTCAAAGTCCCAATCAATGTCCGCTGGTTCAAAGCCTTTCAACTCCAAGCCCAAACCACGCCGACCTTTCTGCTTTGATGCTTCGACAGGAACAGTGATACCTTGGCCTTCCTTGCCAAGACCTTTGCCTTCTATGAAACCCATCTTTGCCTACCAAACAAAGCACAAAATTAATGGCAACATTATGTGGTCGTGGCAAACAAAAACCTGGATACATGATTGCTGGCTTTATAATCAAGGTGTAATTGACTACAGTACCTGACAACCATGCCTCAAACAATACTGACTGGACACGTTTATCCACAAACAAAAAATTAAAAGCACAGATAGTATATATACATTTCTGACACATGACAACAAAAAAACTGATGTACATGTGAAAGTCAGAATTCTTGCAACCACTTACTATAATTTAAGCTTAATAAAAATGATCGTGCATACCATTAGCTTTTTGGCAACACTGTTATAAACAGCCGGAGTACCAGAAGACGGCTGCATCTTGATAAAGCCACTTGCTAAAGCCGGTACAGAAGGTTTGTTGTCTGCCAACTCATCCAAGTTCTCATAGTAGTGAGGCCTACTGCTCAAACCGAGATCACCATAGATATTGTTATCACCAGCACCGACTGCTACATCACCAGATCTCTCCACAGCTGCAGCAACAAAACAGATCACATAATTTTAGTTATTATAATTATGTCTCCCAGAAACCTTCTATGTGCTTAGGATCACTCAGCCTCCTACCATCAGAAACACAGAAAATGAGTAGTAGCTTATGGGTTAGTAGGGTGAAAGCCTAGTCTGGTTGATACTAAAAACTGCTATTACTACAACAACTACCACAGCAACTATGACAACATTTATTACAACATCTGTAGCAACTACTATTTCAAATACCCCCAGCATTTATTGGAGACCCAGCATATATTTGTACAAATGGCAAATACTCTTGGCTTATAATATAGAGACCCGGCACTTAATACAGACCTGACATTTGTTCAATTTTACAGCTATGTTCCTGTGTTCAGTAAGTAAACAGGATATTAAAAAATCGAAGCTGTTATATGCAGGACTGTCCTACAGCAAAAAGTATTTTTCGCTATTCACAGGACGGCGAGGCATATTGCTGATTGGCTTGTACCACGATGTACCTCTGGCTGAGATAAATATATAGGCCACATGTGATCTTTGGCGAAATAAAAGATAAAAGATATAGATACATTGGGTGACTTCACTTTTTGACTTTGACTTTCGCTGAGCCTTTTCGCTGAGCGAAAGCTAAAGCTAAACGCTAAAGTCTGTACTTAGACCACAGTTCAACTAAACTTTGGTCTAAGTCTACTGACTTAGACAAAAACGATTAAAAATGGCGGAAAAACAGATAAACCTAACAGGAAATAAATCAACCATCTACGCTTGGACTTGCTTATTTAATTGTGCCGTGCACGCAAATAACGTAATTACGTAACATCTGACGTCATTGCATATTCATTACGGCGTTTATTTTTGGTACCAGACTGCTTTAATTTACTAAACTATCCGCACTCATAAAACTGAAAATAGTCGCCATGTTTTCGCTCAGCTAAAGTCAAAAGTTGAAGTAAATTCAGGCTCAGCGAAAGTTAAGCCCTACGGGCTAAAGCTATCTCTTCCATGCAAACTGAACCGACTTTAGCCAGGTTACTTAGTTCGGCTCAACTTTGGTCTAAGTAGGTACTTTTGGACTCAGCGAATCGCTGAGACTTTCGCTGAGTTCAAACTTTGATCTAAGTAAACTTGTAAGTTTAGGCTCAGCGAAAGTCTCAGCGAAAGTCTAAGTCAAAAAGTGGAGTCACCTATTGTATGTAGTATGAAATAAAGAGCCAAAAAACTTCTTTAACAAAATTAATATCCTAAATTATTATGTTATTTAAATACATTAAATTCGCAAAGCAAACTTCACCTTAACACACACTGTACACAATGTTACATGAACACTCCAATGACTTTACCACCATCTGGCTTTGTGGCCAAGAGCGACATGCGTATATAGCTGTCTTCGTATTTTTGCAGGTAGCGAGTTCGAGTGCTGACTTCGAAAATTGTTTCTCCAGATTTAATATCGTAAACTAATATTTTGCTACTAGATTAGATTCACATAGCAAACTATATGTTAGCATGCATTTTCGGACACACATTATTACGATTTACGCGCAAAACAATTATCATATCCAAACACATTCACAAAGGAATGACACTGTCATGTGCAGTAGAGTATGATTTGCAGTTAACATTACAATCACGACTTTGGCTTACTGTTACGATTAGAGTTAGGGTTTAGGATTAGAAAAGTTAGCATTTTTCAAAGGTTTATGTGAAAATAATGCACCCTACAAATAAGAGTAGAATACTGCTGAGAAATTTGACTACAAAAACTGCCGACTGGCTATCTGTGATGGCCTACTTGCTAGGCTTGAAATGCTAGTTGGCCGACGCGACCTGTGACACTTGCTACGGCTCAGGTTGTCAGTTGCCTGGCTGCTGCCATCCCTATCACAGTACGACGAGTACTGCCGCAGAGACATGGTCTTAGCCGGTACCTATGAGCACCATTCGATCAAGGATGTAAGGTTGCATATAGCAGGACCGTCCTGCAACATTGAAGTAAAATGGCTATTCGCAGGATCATCCTGCGTATAACATCAGCCTGAAAAATACCCAACTATGACTGACTCACCAGAGCTAACAGCAACAGTAAACTTTTTCTTGACTGGTTCTGATCCCTCATTATCAGCATCAGCAGTGTCAGCATACAGCACATCTATGGATAAAACAATTAAAGTACAGCACTGCAACATTTTAATTAAAAAACAACTGCCAAACCCCACAAAAACCACGATGGTTTAGGGTGTTGATAAAATGCATCTGGTATGTCTGTGTATGGTGCATCTGGGCCAATGAGTACTTTGCATCTAACAGGGCTCCCAGGAGCAAAAAGTGAAAATTCAAAACCCAATTTTTACAAAATTTCAGGACAATTTCAGAACATTTTTGTTGGTTTCACGAGGCTCAAGACACAGAAAATGCACGTTTTTCTGTCCTCATAAACGTTATTCGTTGAAGCAGATCGGTATTGCAGTCCTAAAAAAATGCACTGTTTACACATAAAACAATAAAATGTCACAAGAGAAAACATTACTTGACACTCAATGTCAGCAATATAAACATTGTCATGACTTGTAAATAAATGCAATGCCGTAACAACAGCATAACAAAAGTCCACATCAGAACATTCTGACTAAATGAGTAAAATTTCAGGACAATTGCTGATTTCAGGACAATTTCAGGACATCTGTGACATTTCAGGAATTTCAAGACAACTGAGGGCCCTGATCTAAATAGTGCATCTCAAAGCAGCAACATAAATGTGTCTAGGTGGGTACAATGCATCTACACAAGTGCGTATGGCTACTCTACAGACAACCAAAGTGGCGACAGAGGGGAGAGGGGAAGAGGGGCAGAGGGCAGCTTCCCCCCATGCCCTTGCCCCTCAACTGTCCCACCCCAAAAGAAATTCTGATAGTGATAAAGTGCCCTCTGGTAACCATGCCAAAATATGATATATTTAACAATATTTTTGCAAGACAACACCAATATTCGAGATTTTTTGCACTTGAAAACATAAAAAAGCAGGCAAATTTGTGACTTACATTGCATGTCCAAAAGCTAAGTGTTTCAACTTCAAAGTGGCATTCGCCACCATGACCCCCCAACCAGGGGCTCTGCTCCTGGACCCCACTACATCTTCTTAATGCACACAACTGATATAAGATCGACATTTGGCCCAGTTGCAAAAAATGTATTGCCCCCCCTGTGTCCTGGCTTTTGCCTCCCCATTGCCCCCGTCCGAACTTCAGATTCCTAGCGCTGCCCATGAGCAGTTTACTGCTGTAGGCACAGCTGCAGGACAAGGTAGGTCATGTTAGGCCAGGCGAGGCCAGTAGGTTGTCATTCAAAGCCAAGGCCTGTGATGTCATTTCAGGTGAAACGGGTAATATGCGTACCTACTAGTCGCACAATTTAGATGCAAAGTACCTGTTGGCCCAGATGCAGATGCACTGGACGCATTTAACCAACACCCAATGGTTTATTCACCCCTGCATGTTGGCCAGTATGATGGGTTCTCATACTGCCAACCCATCATACTGCCTGCCGTAAGCAGTCTCTTACGACAGTGTACCGACAGTGTACGGTCGACTGTCGGCCCTCTAGTACGAGGGCCGACTGTCGGCTCTCTAGTACGCAGCCTAGAGGGCCGACTGTCGGCTCTTTAGACACGGCGAAACTTTTTACACACAACTGCCTGCACTGCAGCAGTAAACACATAAACAGTAAGCCTAAACATGAACGCTACGTTGTACAGTAAGCTCAGCACATCTCTCATTAGGCGTTCGATTGTGCGAGGTCCACACTGGCGGTCCGCAAGTTTTGGTCAGCAGTTTACCTGTTGGTCAGTCCGCAGGTCTGCAAGTCCGCAGTTCCGCACTTTACCGCAGCCCTTTGTCACAACCTTTGTCACAACCACAACCTAATAACCAAGTAGTTATAAGTTATTAGAACAGTAAGCGTTATATGGCTTTTGCCTGTGCTTACTTAGGCCACCAGTAATTCTGGTGGCTTCAGTGAATTCGGTGAAAATGGAGTGGACGTTCCTTCGATAAATTCATTCAAGAGCTGCTTGGAGAAGAGACGTAGTCGTCAGATGGGGTAGTGTGTAGTTTACTGGGTGCCATAGGAATACATTGCGCCTATTATTTCACATATATACCGTATAACTACCAATAGGGTTAGGGTTAGGGTTTAGGGATAGGGTTAGGTGTAGGTGTAGCCTTGTTATACATGGCTCAGATTTCAGATATGAATGCAGCTTATAACTAGACTAGGTAAGGTGTCTTCCTATGGCGCCCAGTAAACTTCACTCGTCCCGTCAGATGGACTTCTTTAAAGACTTACAACAAGTCTATCGGGTCATGCTAAACTATGCTGGTGAGGCTCTCGAGGCGGGCGATGGTTATACGCCGAGGCGGGCGACGGCCGCGTCAGCAGCGTTACGTAATGACTGAGCAGTTACTATAGATCGAGTAATTAAGGTGCTGCTAAGTGCCTATTGTGTCGTCTAGGCAGCTAGAGTTTCAGATATCAGATGCTCAATGCGCTTTTACTTATAGCTTATAACAGCCTTTAGCTTATGCTATATTAAAAGCGGTTCATCTAATGCGGCCCGCACACGATAACAATTTAATTTAGGCCTATATTGCACTTGCTAGACCTGCATAAAGCTAAAATTTAGTCTTGTATTTTGTTTAGTATTTCTTAGCACTGCTAAAACTCATTGCAAAGAGGCTAAATGCAGGGTTTTCATTAGACCTGAATTTTCAGGACGTCATGACTACCAAGCTAAAAATTTTAGATGTCAGTGTATAAAATCTGGAAGTCTTGCAGTAGGCTTACAAAACTATCTGTCTAGCTGTCGCTAGGATAGCCGACCATATTGGTCAGTGACATTCAAAGTCATCCAAGGTCGATGATTTCCATCTTATGGAAAAGGGCGTATGTAACTTAATAACATTAGTGATTAATAGTAACCTTGGCTTTCTCTTACCATTTCCTAGATATTGCCACTTATATCTTAAAACTTTGCACTGAAAATTGCGGCCAAACCGCTGCAGATGTAGACATGGTTACTATTGACAACCTATATGAAGTCGCCAGCACCCTATCGGATGCTACCATCGGCCATTCCTTAAGACTTGCCGTTTAGCCACAATACCGCATGATTGGCAAACCATAGTGCATTATGACCCTTTAAGGACATCCAAGGTCAATGACTTTTATGTAATCTGCAAGCGCATGTGCCACTTTTTAGTAGTGATTATTAGTAACCTTGGCCCTACCTGTCATCTTTTTTAAAATATGGCCAGTTTTCCATTGAATTTCCTTCCTTTTCCGTTTCATTTAACTCCCAATTTTAAAATGTTTTCCTTGCAGTCGATCACTGAAATATCGCATGCCAGAGTTTCACACACATGGATAATTAATCATGCAAAACGTTTTCCCCTATGACTTAAAGCTTAGCCACAATACATCCGTGACAGATTGACGGACATACAGACAACTCATACCAATAGCTCAAATGTTACTTAAGTACGGTCGGCTAAAACTAAGCAAAAAAACTATCATAATGCAAAACAATACAATGTGTCTCAAAAAACATCCTCAACATTTTGGAATGTAACTTAAAAACCAATTATCAAATTTTTACAATTTTTGGTAGGAATATTCCTGACACAACTTCCCATCAAATAACCGTTAAGTTTCCCACCTCACCCAATGTATGCTTCTGCATTACCTAGGCAAAGCAGATCAAGCAAAATATGTGTTGAAATAAACAGAAAACCTGTAAAAAAAACATCCCCGACATTATTAATCGTAACTTGAAGAAAGATTAGCAGATTTTAATAATTTTGGCAGAAATATTCCTGACACAACTGGCTGTTAAATAAGTGTTTTAGTTTCCACCTCACCGAACGTCTGCTTTTGGACTACCTGGGAAAAGCAGACCAAGCATAATACGTGTTGAAATAAATGAAAAAACGTCGATAAATTCCATCTATCCTAATCTGCGGGCCCCAACGGCCGGTCTATTACAAGGTTTGACTCATAGATGTAAAAAGCGTTTTTTACGTTTTTTTATTGTCGCCATTTTTAAAATATTTTTTTACCGTTTTTTATTTTCTCAAAATGAAGCAACGTGCTTACTACTGTTAGAATGCCACAACTGTAGCAGTGCCCAGAGATTACGACTTTTATACTAGCTACTGGCTTCATTGTGCTGACCCTGCTCACCTTTTTAGCTCCAAGTTTGTCCCACTTGCGGTGTGAGTGTTTCATGGAAATATGCATGACTTGTTGAGATATTGCTAAAAATGCTGCTCAGCTCAACGTCAGAAGTCGCCTCAGCCGTGCCTAGTAATTTCTACTCACATGATGTGTAAACAACTCCAGATAGTCAGGCGGCGTCATCAAAGCGTCACCCGCTGGTCGGCCGTGAGCATTTAGCAAACGCGCCGCCGGTAATTAGGTCTTTGTACTCGCCGTCTACTC
>Ga0056128_1012363_pt1 | contig 10426 bp, 9 predicted proteins | sample WorMetLIZISLAND2_FD_71113 | JGI IMG/M metagenome (GOLD analysis project Ga0056128, IMG submission 71113) | Marine gutless worms symbiont microbial communities from Max Planck institute for Marine Microbiology, Germany - Olavius geniculatus... ... | reverse complement strand
CGTTATAGGCTCGCGCTTCACGCGCTCGCCATGGCCCCCCCTTTGCCAAATTCTAAATACGCCACTGCTGCTAACCAAATTCGGGGTGATTAGTAAGCCACATGACATAGGCCTACCTGACCCGTCTTAGTGCGCTTGCGTGTAGTTACAGTCTATACCCATCTGGAACAAAAACCGAAGACTGCTGGTTTGACCTCCCCCCAAATCAAATCTTGCTTTCCATTGAGGTGTCAGAGTTTTTCTATTTAACACAATGTGTCATTAAATCTTTGAGTGTACCTGTCAAATAGACCTAACGTCTAAATCGTACCGTTTCAGTAAGGTGCACGTATGCGACAGATAAACAGACAGACAGACCACGCTAGGGAGAGATGTGTACGAATAGGCGGAATCGCTTGCGCTGCAACAAAGTTTTCGCGTAGCACAGTTTATGTGCTAGAAGCGACTTGATTCTCTCGACATATCAGACGTTTGATGGCAGATTGGAACGGACGGTACTTGGCGGAGTAGATGAAAGGGTTGATGCAACTGTTGGTAAACGCCAGAACGACGGTGAAGTGATAGAACCAGTCGAAACTCCAGAAAAGCTCTAAGAATCTTTGTAAAGTATGGTGACAGCGACAAAAGACATACTGCCCAAGAAACGATGCATAAGGATCGTTTTGTCAAGAACTGTACAGAATTAAGCAAGCGTATAATATATAGCTGATGCAATGTATAGGCTTGCACCTGTTAAAACTGGATACTGGCAAATAGTTATGTTAAGTTGCATTCACAAACGTAAACGACACAACAAAAGACATACTGCTGAAGTAATGGTAAATAAGTACAGACGTTTATATACGTCATAAAAAGTACGGAACACGTAAGTGGTAAAAGTATAGTAAAAGTGGTAAGACCAGCAAAATATCTAAATTCATAACATCGCATCTAAACAAGTACAAAGCAAGTTACTATACGCATGTGTATAGCCTACATCTAAGATTAAAAATACAACTGAGCAGCTGGATTTGTGCTATACAATCAACTCAATTAAAAGTGGTAGAACCAGCCGCTGTAGTCGATTGTAGTGCCGACGAAGTTGAAGGCGATTCCGTTGGGCGTCCAGCAAACGATGAATCCGCAGCATACCATCAGTGACGTAACGACAGCGTTACGTCCAGCCTTGCTGACCGCGGAACTGCCAGTCGGACTAGCCTATAACAAACAACAAATGCAATGTCAGTCTAATACCAAGTTTACGCGATCAAGCAAACATCGAGCAAACATCGAGCCAGCTCCTCGAGCCAGCTTCATCGTGTAAACGAGAAAGCATACATGAAGCACACACTGTTATCAAGCCAGCTCTAAGATTGCACGACGTGTGCTCGAGGTTTGCTTCAAGTTTGCTTTAAGGTTGCTTCATGTGTGCTTCGAGCTTCCAGGTGTAAACGGGGTATAACACCTAGCGTCGCCGTACGTCAGTTTCAGCTCCTCTGCAGTTGCGCTTGTAGATTTTTTCTAGTGTTTTTTGTTAGCCATTGTTTTATCAAGTTTGTGCAGCTTTCGGGGTTTTTTTGTGTTTTTTTTTGCATTTGCGTGTGTTTTGTACTTTTATGCAATAGAAGCTTTACTTACTTACTTACCTACTTACTTGCAACTGTTGACGAGAGCCATCGTAGTTCGATGCTGTAGACCCAAAATATAAAAAGTATTTAAATTCAACTAAAAAGTAATGCTATTTAATGAATGAGTGACGTGTAAGCTTTGGGCGAAAAAAAATCTTAACTCGACTATACGAAACTCGGTATGTTCCCACAACTTAGCTTTACATATTTATTAATTTTTATCTTAAGTTCTGTTTATGGAACGATAACATAGAAAACACTGCTCAGTGTCGTAAGTGGTTATTTTATTGTTGTTAATTGATTAACCATTGTGACTTTTTCGAACGTTTTTACGATTTTTTGTAAATCGCATTTTTAGAACATTTAAGTTAGAATGATTTTTTAAAATAAAACTATTACCTTATATAAAAATTTTCGTAATTTAGCTTTATTCTTGTTTATGTCGCAAGCTTTATTTATGAGCACTTGTAAATTCGGCCCCAGGTTATATTTAAAAACGGGGGCGCTGAAAATGCAAGTACGGAAAATGCAAGTACACATCTGTAAATATTTTTCGAGGAAATTTAAATAAAATCTATTAAGTCCTCTCAAACGAGATTAAAAGAACTAAACAAAATTTGCATTTTTGCATGTCTAATTGTAAAACCATAACAGAGTACAAATTGACACATCGCCAAAACAGTTCATATAAAGATTAATAACTAAGATTAAACAGTACAGGTAGGCCTGCACAGTCACTTGTAGTGTCCGAGTTACAGGGTGTTTACACGATCCAGCAAACGTCCAGCATTAGCACGAGTATTTTGAATACATTTGCTGTAAGTTTGCTGGACGTTTGCTGGATCGTGTAAACACCCCATTAGAGAAGTTCAGTCAGCGAATGAGACCAACGACGAAGAACGAAATGTCTAATTGTAAAACCTAACTGCAGACGATATTGCGCTTCGACACACAGGACGTACAGTGTGAATCAGTTGCGACAAGTGTGTCGATGCATTCCTGACTAAAACTTGCATGTCCACACGGTAATATTATCGCAACGGTGACTGACGGGACACAAAAATTTCAATACTCGAATACTTTGCAACAGCAGTGCGGATCCGTTTGTCACTCATTAAGTTGGCTTTCTTATTATGGGGCCGTCCTTCCTAGAAGGAGGCCACATCATGTATCAATCCTGTCCGTCTGTCTGTCTGTCCGTCTGTCCCCTGCCTAGTTTTTTACGTATCGTTTTAGGTACGTGAGCCTTAACTCGTACGGAAAACGAAATTACCATAGTAACTGCAAGGACGGCCCTATGACGGGCGGCCCCTCAACGGCCGCACCCTCTTGTTTTTTGGTCTGCGGAGTTGTCCTCCTCAGTTTAACCTTTGAACATCAGCCAAGTTAGACACGGCAACATCCTGCAGATATTCCAAAAAGCATAGAAACAGTAATATTTTTTTCTACTCAGCATCATCATCACTTTTCCTCTGTCCACACCAACGTTTTCCACCCCTGCAAATCCGTACTTGCATTTTCAGTCGCCCCTTAAAAACAACAATGCGAACATTTACCGCGTGTCTGAGTTTATAGATAATTCTTGAGTAGAAGAAAATCATAGTCAGCAAAGGAAACAGGTATTCGATGATAAAGACCGACGAATGGATTATTTTCTGTTGCAAGTTGCTGCTGTACACACCACCAGGCACACAGCTTCCATCGGGCAAGATATCGCTGGTCGAACTAGCCATGCTGGTTAAATACGCTGGAACAATAATCCAAATGAAAGTCATTGCACCATATACCAGTCGCTTCTTTACAATAATCTGCAAAACATTTAGGTTTATTATTGTTATGCAAAACTAGCAAACAAGTATATTAAATACTGCTAAAATGATATCAGATTCAGATACATTGATAACGTTATTACAAACGGCCATTCTGCCAAAGTTTTACCAACAACTCTAGGTGTTACCAAGTGCCATCATTTCAAAGTGAACAATATAAACATTCATTTTTCGTCAAAACTGTTGTGGACTGAAATCATCAGGCGGATGATATAGTTGATGTTCCTTCATGTGAAGCATTCCGGAGTCGCCTAGCCGAGAGCCAGTCTCGCCCGTAGGTCCGCCGGGCACCTTCCCGCTGCGTCAACACCAGTTCTTGAAACTAGAGTCTTCCAGGCAGCCGACGGTGAAAATTTGGTGATCCTAGCTTGCACCGTTTTTGACTGATACAACCGTGTGACGGACAGACAGACGGAGGGACAGACAGAATTGCGACGGCTAAGACCCGCTACAACAGTAGCTGCTGTTGCGCGTAATAACGTGTCGCTCTCTATCCAAGCTTAGTCATTCACGACCCGGAGGCCCTGCTTTAGTGCAGAAAATAGAGCTACATCGATAGAACTGGTGTTGACTGTTCAGTGTCATAATTATAGGCCTAGTATAATCAGCCGGCTCTTCAGTATTGATCCTGCAGCATATATGCAAGCAGAAGCAGAAGTTGTGTTGCTTTCCGATGTAGGTCGAATGACAGGCTTAATACTTTTGAAAAGTATTGCTTACACGCCAAAGCAGTATCAATACTTCGATATTATAACAACAAGTCAGCCCAGCACATATATTCAACACATCTCTTACTTTGGTGCTGTACCAGACTGGGTAGATGACAGCGACATAGCGATCCAGTGCCATAAGCACAATGCCGTAGGATGATGTTAACAGCAGATCCCAGAGGGCGACTCTAGTAAGCCAGATACGACAGACGAACTGATCATAGGCGCTGTCTCGAGACATAAGAGTGCCGTCAACCTTCACGCAACAACAACTACTACTACTTCTACTACTACAACACTGCGAGTGCCGTCGACCTCGACCAGAGCAATGAGCAGTGTGACGAATGACGCGCACATTTCACGAGTGAATTGCGCCGAAATTACTGAAAATAGACCGGTCGAACAACCTGCGTAAGAAACTTTTACCATAAAACGTACATTTTTAACCGTTTTAGTTTCGACCTCCTAGGTTCAAGGAGTCTTCCGTACAAAGACCTTAAATACGGGTACTTCTTTAAGACGCATTATCATCTTATTGCACGCTGTACATTGATTGCCCATGTGGCAGGACAGATGCTGTCGCGCGTCACGTGAGCTTTGGTCAAATTACGAATGACGTGACGAATGACGCACACAAGTCTATGACGCTCTGATTCATGATCAGAATGTTCATCGTCTGAACACCACATAGTTGCACATCGACGCAATCGACATTCGACAAGCAGTAGGTTTCTCGTGTCATTAACACGTTTGTGCAGTTTTGTGGATTGGCACACAAACTTGACCTTAATGAAATAAATAAGTAAGAGGCAGTGAGGCACAGTTTAGCACTTAGCCGCAATGCGCCGCGAATCCCGGAGGGCGACGATGATAGATTATAATGTTTAACTTTTGGCTGCAAACTTATGGGCGACCAGTATCCATGTAAACTTGGGCATTCTTTCTTTTCGTTTCTCTCAAATTTTTGCAGCGACTCATAATTTATTTTCCATTTTCCGTTATTATTGTATTCAGTTAGGCTAGTGTCTCTGATATTGCGCGGTTGACACCACACGATAATAAATTGAGCGCATAAAATCGGTAAAAGTTAGTTGTTACAATAAGTTACATACGTAAACGATCATCAATCACTACGATTCAAAAGCCAATTTATGTTGCTTAAGACTCGGCTCAATATATCCAGTACCTTGTCTGCGATCTTGACGAACAAAGCAAAAACGACGATGACGAACAGATTGTCAACGACGCCGACGGTTCCAATGATGATGTAGACGATCTTGAGTGCGAGATAGCGGATGTTGGCCAGATATGACTGTGCGTCACCGGGTTCAGATGGTGACGTCGTTGTGACATTGTTCCAGATATCGGTCGGCAGAGATGCGTTCTCCATCACTGCCGAATGCCGCTGTTCGTCTGACTGATCTCGTCAGCAAACTGGCGACACGAATAGCGATCGCCTGAGGGAGCAACAAATGCAAAGACAAAAGGAAGTGAAGTGTAGGCGTAAAGGAAGTTAGCATGATGAGACTTCGTTGTGCGATGTCCGCGTACTATAATGCAAGCCGGAGATTAAGCTAACGTGCTGTGTGACTGCGTATGATATCATTCGCTCTGTTTGCATCATCACGCTAGGTTTACAGCTCACACGGCGCTTTCGCATCACAATGGTTGTTGAACGACCTTTAACTTTTCCCGCCACCCCCTACAAAAATAATGGGGTTTCGTAAATTTTTCGCGATTTTGGACTGCCGTGCGACATACATTTTAAGAGTGAATTGCGCCGAAATGGCTGGAAATAGGCCTAAACCAAAACAACCTGCACATAAAGTTGTTAGCATTAAACGTAGATTTTTACAGTGCAAGTCTCGACCCCCTAGGTTCAACTAGGCGCAAGCGTCAAAAAGGGGTACCCCATAAAATAGTTATTTCACCGCTATTAGCCCATCTAGCGTAAAATGGTTGCAGATATGCTGCTTATCATAACAAGCACTAGTGACGAGCTTTTTAGCGGTGTTAACATCGATAACCTTGAATGATCTTAAACTGCCAAAATAAAGAGTTTCAGTGTTTTTGCAATTTTTGGCTGCGGCGCACATTTCAAGTGTGAATTGCGCCGAAATCACTACAGATAGACCGAAACAACCTGAAACTTTTACCGTAGAACGTACATTTTTAAAGTCTTAGTTTCGACTTCCGAGGAATCTTCCGTACGAAGGCCTCGAATTCGGCTACTTCTTCAAGAGTCAAGACGCATTAATGTTATCTTATTGCACGCTGTACGCTGACTGCCCAGGTAGCAGGACCGTTGCTGTCACGCGTCATGTGAGCTTTGGTCAAATTACTTGTTGTTGTTAGCAGTTATCGCATGTTTGCATTGCACACAAAAGCACTGATTAGGGATAAGGTTAAGACTTTAAGTAATCACGTGTGTATTTATTTCGTTAATCCAATACTCGGTATAGTGACTCTGGCGGAGAAGATTAATTTTAAAGACTCAACGCAGCTGCTGCAGCGTAGCTGGCTGGGGAGGAGGGAGAAAAGGGTCCAGACCCCTGAGCTGTTGAAGACATCCACGTGAAAAGTAAAAAAAATTCGCTAAAAATTTTCCGAATTCGTGGCCTTTGACGACTGTCTCGCCTGTCTTGTTAGGTCGGGTACAATAATGTAGCGATGACTACATATTATAGATTAATTAAAGGTTAAAGGTGGTGATACAGCTCTTAATAGGAAGACCACCTCAGAGCTAAGGAGCGTCACCTGCCGTATGGGATCACACAGTGTTACCTGCCACCCGACACAGGTGAACGCGCCCCGCCTTAACTCCAGCCAGATAGGCTGGTACTCGATTTACCTACTCCGGAGGGATGGAAGGCTGAGTTGACCGAGGTGGCTGGTTACATACCGAGATGGTTACCTGCCCGCAGGCAGTCACCCATCCAAGTACTAACCCGGCCGGGCGTAGAGTAACTTCGTTAATCGGATGAAACGCGTTACCGCTGCACCACGCCACCAGTCCATCAATAATGAATGCGAGTGCTGGTCTGGGCGCGTGCAGCCGTTGTCATGGCGTTGCCATTGACAACGCCCCAAACAAACGTTGCCATAAACAGCTGCTGCTGCTGCTGAAGCGGCGAACTTGCGAAGTTGCCAACTAATAGGCCTAATCACCAACACCGACCCTCGCGTTTTTTGTTCACAATCATCGGCGAATAATTGTCTGTTGGCCGCTTTAGAAGGAATTGCCAACACCGACATTTTTAAAACGCCAAATAAAACGAATTTGAAATTATAAAAGAACTTGTTTGTAAAATTTATTTGGCAAGTTTGGCATTGTTTTGGCATTATTTTTCGAACTTGTTAATGTCGCTTAATTTCGGCACCAGTTTAAAATTACTTTGGCCAATTTGGCACCAATGAACGGCTTCACATCGTAGACATTATTGTCGAAAAGATGAGATGGCCTTTTTGTCAGTGAATGCATGTGCATTACATTTGGCAATGTAATGCAAGCGTAACAAGCACTATTGTCGAGCTTTTCGGGATACCAACATATAGCTTTGAACAACTTTGAAATTAAAAGCAGGCTTTGTTGATTTTTTTGGCGATTTGAAGCTAAGACGCATATTTCAACAGTGAATTGCGTCAACATTACTGGACAGAACCTGCGTGTGAAATATTCTGTTCAAAACGTAAATGTTAACCGAGTCAGTAAGTTTAAACCTCTCAGGTTCGTGGAATTTTCCGCACGGAGGCCTCTAATTTGGGTACCTTTTCAAAACGCACTACATGTACTATTTTATTGCACATTGTACACTGATTTTCCATGTGGCAGCACCGATGCTGCTGTTGCACGTCACGTGAGCTATGCTCAGATCGCTTGTCTTTATTGCATGACCACAATGCAGGTGCTCTGGTGGAAATTATCGGTAAATAAAACAACGCGGTATAGGTTGGCAAGGTCTAGAAGGCAGCGATCAATTAACATCGATCTACAGAATAATGCCAACGCGTTGCTAATGTCCAGTCATAACATCACCAAGACTCGTAGAGGTCACACGTGTGATTTTGAGCGTCCACAAACGCGTTCTAGTCACGAAATTCTTTACTTTTTTCTCGGCTCAGCATACACTAAAACTTCAGAAAAATGGTAAGTAAAAAACTGCATATATGCTACTTCTGTTAAGTCTTCCAAAATAGTTTGTTTGAACTGTGAGCCATTAGTTATGGCCCATTTATCCCAATTCAAAACGTCAAGTTGCAACAAAAGCGACGTGGGTTGAAAAATCTGCAGGCCCGTCGAGAGCCACAACGGGGCCCGGAAAACATTCTTGCGAGGCCGCAACACACTCATGGGGCCCTCAAACATTCTCGCAAGGCCTCTTAGGGAAAAAATTAAATTTTTTAAATGATGCATTCTGGTGTACTTTATATTTTTGAGTGACAGCGGGGCCCCGCAAACGTAGCGGGGTCCGGGGTAACTTACCCTCCTTACTCTCCCCTCTCCATGGGCCTGCCCATCTAGACTGAACTATCACATAGACTTTTCTCAATGCCGTCGGTAAAAAGCTACAAGCTTTCCACATTCCGCATTTTAGGCATCCGGTGGTCAGACTTTGTAACCAACTCGGCAGTCACCGAAAAGACAGGTTTACCGAACATACGTGCTGTCACCATTGACAAAAAGCTGGCTCTGTTCGGACATGTCAGACGCCTGTCAGAAGGCATTCCAGCACATGACGCTCTCCATGGAAAAGAAAGCCAGAAAGACCTGGTTACGTGACGTTCTGAAAGCGACACAGCTAACTGCCCAGGAGGCCTGAACAACGGCTGATGATCGTGAAGGGCAGAAAGCGCAACGATCCACCTCCGATAGGCGTTCTGATGCAGACGGCGGTGCGTTTGACTTCCGCTGTGCAGTGTGCACAGACAGACAGACAGACAGACAGTCATCCGATGACAACATTGTCTCTGCCGTTCACTCGGCGGAGAATGATAGGCTACTGATGATTCTGCGATGATGTTGATTGCAGCGTGAGTGCATCAGCATACATGTCGGCCAGGCCGGAGTGCAGATTGGCAACGCCTGCTGGGAGCTGTACTGTCTGGAACATGGCATCCAGCCCGATGGTCAGATGCCGAGTGACAAGACGATTGGTGGTGGAGACGACTCGTTCAACACGTTCTTCAGTGAAACTGGAGCTGGCAAACACGTGCCTCGTGCTGTCTTCGTCGACCTCGAGCCGACTGTAGTTGGTCAGTTTTGCCGTCTTTTTTATCGCTGCATCCTGTCAGCAGCTTATACACTGTGTCTCAAAAAAACATCCCCGACATTTTCGACTGTAACTTGAAAACCGATTATTAGATTTTGATAATTTTTGACACGAATATTCTTGATACAACTTACCACCAAATGACCATTTAGTTTCCCACCTCACTCCACATTTGTTTCTGCACTACCAGGGGAAATCACAACCAGCGAAATATCACTTTTTTATCCAATGCGATATGATTGCTTAATTAACGTATTGCATAAAAACATATTTTGTTCACATTTTTGATACTTTGGCTGACATTTCATCCAGTTGTCCATTTTCAACTGCCTGTAGTTAAATTGCTTGAAATATTGGCTTGAAGTATTGCTTAATTATAACACAGCAGTAGGCCCTATTGATAAAGTTCTGCTCCAGACCAATCCAGGCTGTACCAGTCGCTTCTTGACTTCACAAACATTCCTAATTTACATCATCTGGTAGACACACTGCTGCATGACAGTCGAATCTTGTAATAGACTGTATTTACGTGCAGCTGTGGCATCTAGCGGTATTCTATTGAAATATTAGGCCCCATACTTACTGGGTGTTCTATATTGCTCGTGCTGCGGTTTGAATGCGTCCGTGTATCAGTGGTGGGTGATTTACGTAGTCCTTCGGCCATTCACAATCACATCCTTTCCTTTGTATGCTGTTGTAGATGAGGTGAGAACTGGAACCTATCGCCAGCTGTTCCACCCAGAGCAGCTGGTGACTGGCAAGGAAGATGCAGCCAACAACTACGCCCGTGGCCACTACACCATCGGCAAGGAGATCGTTGATCTGGTTCTGGATCGTATCCGCAAACTGGCCGACCAGTGCACCGGTCTCCAGGGCTTTCTCATCTTCCACAGCTTCGGCGGTGGCACCGGGTCTGGATTCACCTCTCTGCTGATGGAGCGTCTCAGCGTTGACTACGGCAAAAAGTCCAAGCTAGAGTTTGCCGTCTACCCGGCCCCGCAGGTCTCCAC
>Ga0056128_1012362_pt1 | contig 10427 bp, 7 predicted proteins | sample WorMetLIZISLAND2_FD_71113 | JGI IMG/M metagenome (GOLD analysis project Ga0056128, IMG submission 71113) | Marine gutless worms symbiont microbial communities from Max Planck institute for Marine Microbiology, Germany - Olavius geniculatus... ... | reverse complement strand
CCAGCGTATGACTTCCTATTAGTGATTAATAGTAACCTAGGCCCTATCTCACACCGTTATTGAGATTCAGCGACTTATTGGCCAAAATCGCAAATTTTGCCCACCCCCTTTCCTTTAGCGCCCTCATTCGGGGTGACCCCCTTCGAATTTACGGAAAAGCTTTACGGTTCCTGAAACTAGACTTCCGGGCAGCCGGCAGTGAAAATTTGGTAATTCTAGCTTGCACCATTTTTGACTGATCCACCCGTGTGACAGATGGACAGACAGAATTGCGACGGCTAAGACGTGCTGAAAGCATTAGCTGCTTTTGCACTTAAAAATGTGGTCCAGGTGATCTTGACCTTTGACCTATGTCCTTCAATAGTTTTAGAGGTTGTCAGTCAAGGTACACGTTCTTGCGAAATGTCATTAAGTGATGCACAATGGTTTACAAGTTACGGTGTTGACAGAGATAAAGCGACTAGAAACTTAGCAATAATGCTAAAACCAGTATACTGCATCGCTACCGGGGACAGTAGTTAACAAATCAACTCTTATACAAACGTTCATAAATAACTGCAACTCGGCAACTGATGAACTATAAGTCACAACCACTAATTAACGATAGCATTAGAACTAGAAACAATCGGAGATCTCAGCTCTTTGTCGAAAATGGTGGTGCCACCTGGTGAATGCAAAAAAGCGTTTAACACAGCTGCTATTTCCAAATGGCTATTAAACTGTGAAATGGGCATAACCCAGGATCAAGCCAATCATCAAAATAATTAAATAAATAAAATTAAACAATTAAAATGTCAAAATGATTAATCTGAATGACCAACAAATTAACAGCACTGGAAAATAAACGAGAGTAAGCCTATATATGCCCAAAATGTTGGCAAAATGTCACTACTCGGTGGCTTATAGCACATTTTAGCGAACAGGCAACTTAACTACACTGTATGCAAAATTCCACACAGTGTCTATACGTCAAACAACGGCTACACGTCAATGCATATAAAGTTAAGGGGACCAAAGTTGCAATATTCCAGCAGACAACAGCAAATTTCTGAAAGTGAAGATTAGGCTATACAAGTGCTCAAAATGTCGTATTTGCCCAGAGGCCTATATTCCCACAAAATTGGGAATTTCCAGGCCCGCGTTTTGTAAGCCCCTATTTGTGAAATACAATTTGCAGATGAAAAAAACATTCTGACAGCCAAGGAATTACGGCACGTAATTTACGGGTGCTCAGAATTTCAATATTGCCTCAAGATTTCTGCAAAATGCGGCAAAATTTTTAGAACTAAATTTTCTACTTCGTGAAAAATGCTGCAAAGAGAACAGCATTTTTGAACAATTTGAAATTTATCAAGGGGGCAGGGTCATTCCCCCCCCTTTCCACTGCTCCCCCCTCTGTGCCAGGGTGCTACTGTGGCTTGATCTCGAGGTGCTTGGCCTTGGGGTTATCGAAGCGATCCATGGTCTGGATGCTGTAGGTCATGTCGATGGCAAAGACCAGCATGACAATGACGAATAACATGAGGATGATGCCGGCCCACAGCGGTGGAGTGAAGAACACTGCCGTCGTAGAGACTGTGTCACTGAACGTGTTCCTCCGCGAGAACGCTTCCATCTGTCAGTCAAACCATCAACCCATAGATCAGTCATAGACTGACACAGTGGCTTCTATCTCCTCCAAATCTAAAATCTATATCGGGCACAACTTCGCCGAACTTCCATCCCCATTTACCTCCCCCTTTAGGCTCCTTTCTCTTTCCAGGGGAGAAGTTTTGTTGATGGGGTAGATTTAAAAAATAAGGGGGAAGTTTGGTTAAAGGTGTAGACTGCGCAGTGAAAACGGGGGGAGTTTTGATCTCCCCCTTCCATTTTTCAAACCATCAATATGCGAATCAATCACCGACCAACCGACAGGCGTGTGAGGTTTTCAAAATATGACTTCGGCTCGGTTTTCGGTTCGGTTTTGAAAAACAAATCGTGATTTTCGGCTTAGTTTTCAGTTTTTAAACCGCGTTTTTCAGTTAGGTTTTTGATTTTTAACATCTGCTGTTTTGTGTGTAGTATACAAAACTGCCATAGCCTACAGCAGATTTCAAATTTGCACTGCTACCGTCGTCCATGGTAGCCATCTTTTACTCTGCGTATGACGTCAGAAATTACGCAGACTACTTCGCATGCCGACTGTTGTAGGCCTAGAGGTCCAACTAATTCTCGGTCTAAATGTTTCAAAACTAAGCTTATAGAACAAGCTACTTTGACTGACATGAAAAGTGTAAATACCATCTAAAAACAGATGGTTTGGTTTCTTAAAATCCGAACTGCGAAAACCAAGTCAACTTTTTCAAAAATTTAATGTCAGTTAGGTTCGTTTAAAAAAGAACGAAAACTAAAATTTTCAACGAATTCCGCACACCCCTACGAACGACAGACCGAGCAACTGACCAACTGACTAAATCAATCTGTCTGTGATCCTAAGGTTCGATAATCAAAAAGTTTGACAGTCTGAAGGTGTATATTGTCACATGCATTTTCACCAGTCTCTAACCCTAACCCTAACTATAAATGTTAACCATGGGCCCACCCCAAGGCACAGAGCTCTGAGAGTTGAGAGAAAATGTGGAGATTGAGTCAACATCTGTAGAAATGTACTCGGGAATTGAGTACTGAGGGCTTTTAAAAAATAAATCAATCAAACAATCGTGCCAGAGTTCCAGCGTGAAGAAACTGGTCGCTGAGATCAGCGCATATTTAAAGTGAGAAAACTGTCGCCCATTTGTTGATCAATAACTGAAGCTGAAAAGGTCTGATACTGGCATTTCTCACACAAGTCAGACTCCTTGCGAAGAGCACATTTACTACCAGGGCTAAAAATACCCCACTTTTTCTCAGAGAAACATAACCCGATGGGTTTAACTGTGTTTTGCTGGTTCGGATATCTTTGGCTTTTTAACAGAAAAGCTCGACTTACGTTAGCTGTTGATTTATCCGGGTTTTTACTTCCCCTGCAGAGCACACAAGGCTAAATATGTGTAGAATGTAACATTAATTAATAATACGCTGATCCAATGAAATGAAAACATCGTTTTGAAGTAATTTTCAGAGAAATATGTTGCGCTAGCCAAACTCACCTAAACATGCCACAATAACTGATGAGGTCAAGCTGTATTTGACCTCAAGGCAATAAAGCTAGTTAGCAACCCTCCTGCAGATGACGTCACAGTTACGAAAATGGCTGAAGCCATGAAAAGGCAAAATTGAGTACTTTAAACCTTATTTTTAGGACATTAATATGAATTTGCAACCAAAATATTAATAAAAATTGACAAATTAGCATTTGGTTAATCCAACTAGTACTTTATAACAGTTACGCAAAATGATGTAACTTGGACTTTAAGGTATCCGAAAACTTGCAATTTCGTTGGTTCGGATAAAGCTTAACACTAATCAAATATTCTGATCAGCAACAGGACACTAAAATTACAGTAGACTGATTTTGCATGGTTTTTGGGTGAGTTAATAAGGTGGGTTTACCCCCAGAAATCCCATCGCTTTTTGGGTATCTGTCCAGTTCTCTCAGCCCCCTTCGCTAACGCTACTGCTACTACTACTACTGGCCTGTAGGTCATAGAAGAGTACAGTGATGGTGGACTTGGCTTCAAGTGAAGTGCCGGTGTAGCCCAGCCAATGTTTTCTGGAGTGAAATGAAGATCCAACTGGAATGGATGGTATGCCGGACACGTGGACATCAAATGAAGTCACTTCACCCGAAGTCTGTACGAAGGTGATTCGCATGGCAGACACACGCCAGTGATGATGATCTGTCAGTTCGACCTTCATTCTATATGCAACAGCAATCTAGTGATACTACTACTACTACTGCTGGTACTAGTGAGCTCTGTACGTACCATTGTACGGTACCATAACTAGTATGAATACAATTGCAATTACTTTTACTACGACTACTAGGCTACTATGACTACAACTTGCAGAATGCATCACAGACAAACAGACAGACAGAAAAACCAAAAACAATACTGTCGTCGCTACCACGGACAGGAAAAATGCTCATCCAAACATAATTTTAAATATACCTCAAATGTCCTCAAAATTGCATATACCAATCGAGTTGTCGCATAGAGCACATTCATTACAATGACTAAAGGCCAAGGCCAATTTTTTGTCCTCAATCTGTCCGAGTTCGAGGATAGTCATCAAGGACACCATTCTTAAATTAAACTTGACGAGCGATTCAGCAAATGAGGACAAACTGTTATCATCATACGAGATACGTTTCAGGAATTCCGAATTCGACAGGTTTCATTACAAAGCAGTCTAAGATATTACAAATAAAATAAGCCTGATGCAGTGGAGATCATTTCAGTGTTTATTTGTTTATATATGCAACACAGAAACTTGTTGAATGTGATGCATTGTTAGTTCTACAAGCAAAGACACGCTGCACGCAAGAACGTCGGTTTCAGTTGAAGCCAGAACGCATTATCTAGAGCTAATGCAGCTGATGCATGCGTGTCTGCCTACAACAGGAGCCTCACTCGTTGCTGCAGTAACGCATCAGCTCAAGATAGTGCGTTCTGGCACGCAAACACTGGCCGAAAGTGGCTAGAATTTGAACAGGGCAGTTCAGTCTGAATTCAAATGTAATAATCCAGCCTCATTTAGCCAAACTTTAACATTATCATTGTATTCAGCGGTTAATTGTTAATACTACGAATGCTTTATTGTTTCTGTCGCCTGTCTGGCTGAATTTACAGCGTGCTGCAAACTGTTTTTCGATTTTCTCGGTTTTAGCTGCGTGCGAGACAATGCGTTCTAGCTCTGAGCCCACGATATAACATTCTACAAGAACAACAACAAGAACAACAACAACAACTACTACTACTACTACTGCTGCTACTGCTACTACTGCTACTGCTACTACTGCTACTACTACTACTACTACTACTACTGACTGTAAGGTGATTGACTTGAGGTTGACATAGAACATGCTTCGCTGATAGTTACACGTCATATTCACCGTACACACTCTGTATGCATACCATCAGCACAAACACTCATACGCACTAGCATTATCATTATCCTCGTTTAGTCAATAAATTAACAAATGGATGTTGCACAAATAAATTATATTGTCAACTTGCAAAACATAAGAAATCTCAGGCCGTTTATGATCTCTTATGTTGTACAATATAACTGTATTTTTAGATCAGTTTCTCTCATTTCGTTTTCATTTCGTTTAAAACATTTAAGATTTTCTTAGTTTACGGATATGTGTTAAATTAAACAGATATCTTGTTCTGTGAGTTTTCAAGTGCAAATTCATATTCTATAGTATTGAATCGCAAAACAAATTAAAAGTAATTAAAAAAAAGTGAAATCGGTCTCATCAGTCAACGCAACTTCTCATTACTGTTCGCAATATGAGAGTGGCAATTTGCAATGCTTGCTTCGGTCAGGTGGTTCTGGAACCGTACATCTGACACAATGTGTTGTTCTTGGACACCACATATTGTACCTGCTAAATAGACCGACGCAAAAGATTTCCATCTTAACGGAAGACCATAGCTTCTCACGGAAAACCCATCTTAGAGCTGTGGAGCATCACCTGCCATGTGGAACCTGCCATCAGATACAGGTGAACGTGCCCTTCCTTAACACTGCAGCCAGACAGGCCAGTACTTGATCTACATACCCCAGAAATTTGGAAGGCTGATTTGACCTTGGCACTAATTATATACCTAGATGGTTTAGGCTTATCTGTCCACAGACAGTCATCCATCCAAGTAATAGACTACTAGTAACTATTAGTTACCACTTGGTAGTGATCTGATCAAAATTTGAACCCCAGAACTCAAGATTGCAAGTCCAACACCCTACCACTGCACCACCGAGCTACACCTAAAGATGTCTAAAGCAGGGTCTTGGGAGGACAGTTTTTTTTTAATTTTTGGGTCACAGTTTAATTTCATTTATTTATTTCATTTAATTAGATTTAATTCTATGTTTTATCATGCTTGCGATGTTTTAGTGTACTGCACTACTCGTAATCCAGCCATTTGCTGCAATAGCAATAAATATAAATTTATGTTTTTGTGCTATGTCCCTAGCAGTGGCGTAGCCAGAAATTTTAATTGGGGGACCTCGTTTCTCTTTCCCTCCCCTTTTCTTCCCCCTTTCGTACATCCCTTCCCTTTCCTGCCCTTTTACCCCTCCCCTGTCCTCTCCTCTTTCTCTTCCCTCCCTTTCCTTAGAATTAGGACCCCTAAAATTCAGCTAAGGAGTCTGGGGGAGCACTGTGAGCTCCCCAGCGGGGTCTGGAGCGGAGCCCCAGCCGAAATCGAATTTGGTGCATTTTAGCTTTAAAAGATGAGATCTGGTGGCAACAGTTTTAATTATTTTCCCAAAAAATAAACTGACCAAATTGGCAAATTTCGTGCAGTTTAAACGTATGCTTAAGTTTTGTCTGGAGGATTGGGGATGGAAGCTGGGCGCCCTAGGCCCCCTTGTCTACGCCACTGCACTGGTCCCTAGGGCAGATCTACAGACCGTGCGCCATGCGAACAGTTTCTGCTGTGACCAGTCTGCCACATGTGTGACTTGGAGCGGTGCACGACGTTCCCGTTGATGGCGACCTCTATGACGTTCGCGTGTATCATGAACCGGCCCGACACGAAGCCCATCAAGTCGTAGTGCTTCGAGTAGCGTCTGGCCTCGTCCTGCGGCGACTCCCGTGCCTCTATGGAATGACCGTTCAGACCTGCGAGATGACGGCCGGTGCCTTGCATTGAGGCAGATCTCTTGTCTACCCCTTCCATCTACAATGCATAACAAGAAGCCCAGCTGTCGCTAGGGAAGGTCGACCGCACACCAGTGTCTGAAGGTCAGCTGGCAACTCCAGTGCATCTCTGGAATGGTCGTCCAGATCTGCCAGATGACAGCCAGTGCCTTGCACCACGGCCGACCGCCTGTCATGACTTTTCGTCTAAAATACTGCAAAGACTACTTCTCCCAATCTTGGATCAACACCTACCCGATAATGACATACAATATGGATTCCATCGAGCTCACTCGACAACGTGAGCTCTTCTCGAACTGAACTCAACTATAGCCTCGGGCTTCAACCAGAAGAGACCTCCCAGTTGGACGCTGTTACTACAGATTAATCTATCTCAAGCTTTCGACCGAGTCAACCACGAGAAGCTTCTTGCGGATCTAAACAACTCTTCTCTCTTGAATGCAAGTCAAGTGGTTCAACTGCTACCTCAAAGGCCGGCAATCACGTACCATGTTTCTAAATTTTTTGTCTTACTCACGTCACATTCACACTAGAGTCCCACAAGGTGCTGTTACCTCACCAAGATTGTTTAACTTTTACCTGTACCGTCTTCCACAGCCTTCGGCAAAAGTAAAAGTTGTTATGTATGCAGATGACCTGTCTGTCTATGCCATGGGTCCAAATATCCAAATTCTGGGTGACAGAGTTAACTCGTATGTTCCTACATTACTACAGTTCTTCAAGGAAAGGGATCTTATCGTCTCGCCAGTGAAATCAACAGTTATTGTGTTTACTCCTCAACCGAATCAATCTAGGGAACATCTGCAGATTTTGATGAATGGTACAACTGTTTTCCTTAAGAAACAACCGAGAATCCTTGGTGTGACCCATGATACGATGTACACTTTTGCCGCTCACTGTCTGAATCAGGCGGTCGTGCAAATACGCAACCCGGGCCATCATTTAACATCTCAGCCTGCCCCCAGCTAGAAATATGATGGGCACACTTAGTAAATTTGACAGGGGCGTTGTACCACTCCATGAAGGCGGCATCTCTGAAACTGAGCAATACGGTTCTGCTTTACGCAACCTTCACAGCCAAGCAGTTGTAGATGCACAGTCAAACTTTGTACCAAACAGAGTCATTGGAACTACTCCGCCTGAACTGTCATCATTCGAATGCTACCTTTCTAGATCTGTCCGCACTACTCTTGCTCAGTCACGTTTGGGTCACTGCCGGCTCCTCAACTCTTACAAGGCCCACATCACTGCAGGCGTGACAGATGTTTGCCCGGACTGTGGAGTGGCACCACACTTCGTTGAACATTTGCTCCAGTGCCCTGCCTGCCCGACACAACCGACAACTCAAGACCTATGGGACGATCCAGACGTGGTGGCTGATTTTCTCAAGCTCGACGACAACTGACGAAAGAGAGGAGCTGTGGGCTACAACAACAACAACCTCGCATCTACAAAACACACAAGAAGCCCAGCTGTCGCTAGGAAAGACCGACCGTTCAAATTGGTCAGATGATGGCCAGTGCTTTGTATTGTGGCAGATCTCCTGTCCTGACCCTCCATCTACAGCACAAATGTAATAAACGTTTTTTAAATGTTTTCTTACATTTAGTTCAAATATTTAGTCAACGTTTTTGACGTTCATTAGAAACTCCATAATTTAGAAACTTTTAGAAACACTTTTTGAAACCATGATATGCGGCTGCCACAAAATGCGTTTTGATAATCTAAATGTGCACGCAGCCACGGCTCTGCCTATAGGAGAGCTTACAATGCTCCCCTAGCTAGATTTGGCGAAAAATGGTAAAAGAGAGAGAGAGGGGAAGAAAGAAAAAAAATCATGGGAAAAGGAAATGATAAGGGCCCATTACTGCCCTCAAGATAAACTCCTTGCTACGTTCCCCCAGACCTATTAGCTGCATTTTGAGAAGAAATGGGAAAGGATAAAAAAGGCGAGGAAAAGAGGAAGAAAGTGACTAAGCAGTGCCTCCCCCAAAACACAAATTCCTCACTAAGCCTATGCCCATGGCCAATGGGCTTTGTAGATAAAAATCAAGCAGCCTAACCGGATGAGATCTGGCCGCAGTGTAGATAGCAATAAAGGGCTGGTGACGTAGAGTCATCTGTGACGTCACTGAGCCAATGATCTCGTCTAGACGACGTGACGTCATCAACGCACAGACAGACAGACCACACGCAGACAGACATATATGCATAATGCTGTCCTGTCCTTCAACCTTCCAGCGGCATCCTGGCAGCGGCAAAAAGAAAACGATTCTCCCTCAAAATTTTTAACTGTCAGAAAAAGCTGCAGTCTTTCGTCCAACATTCGATTTTTTTTCCAAAAATACTAAATTTGCGGCTGTAAATCTTCCTTTTTTTCGGCACATTTAGGGACACAATTAAAATTTTCAGCATAAAATGATGTTCTCCTGTGTTGGAAATTTGTGGCTGTCTGTTTGAAAATGGCAACCACCTGCTCCACCCCACCCGTTTTTTTAGCCCAAAGCGGCGTAGTGATAAAAAATCGCCGTGATATATTTTCAGTGAGCTGTGATGTTAAACCAGCTAGCACATTTTATACACCATGTCTCAAAATTCGCAACACCCCTACAAATAACTTAGCGTAAAATCGTTAATACCGGATAGAATTTTACAAAATTTGAAACAGTCACAAAGACAATTATTCTGAACTAGTCTGCAAAGTTTGTGCTCAAAGTGGCCACCTACGCAAACTCTTAGTCTTAGACGGGCACGCCACTGCTTGAGCGCCTTGTCAATACCAACATACTGAATGTAACCCTAATGCAGACAAACTCTGACGTCATAATGACGTCACACTGAGCACACACGGTAAAGTGCGGATGCCGCAAAAAGTGTGGTGGTAAGTAATGTTAAGACAGTGCAGTGTACGATATTTCATTGAAATCCACGAACTAAAAACTGAATTAGACGTGTTTGAAGCAAGGGCTGTCGCTAATTTCGGGACACGGTGTACATAGATGTTATAAATGACAACTTGTAGCAGACCATCTGATCAAACCAGTATGTGATGTAGGATATGTCAAAGGGGGAGGGGTTCCATGGCAACCACACATTGCGGCGCATGAGCTTAGCCTATAACTAAGGTCTGGGAGCGGAGCCCCCAGCCGTGTGTACTGACAGAAAGGTGTTTCTAGTCTTAAGTGCAGCTAACACACTTCTTACCTATTTTCAGATGCCATCTAAAACATTTTACTTCTCCTTCTGCTATAGCACATCGAGCGCATTCGAGACTGCTATATAGCTAGGGTCGATTTATCCATGACTAAGTTAACTCGCGAGTTTGCTAACCAAAGGTTAATTCTAACTCTTGGGTTAACCGTTCGATGCCAAATTTTGGCGTGGATCAATGCACCATGCGTCACGAGCAATTTCCCCCTGAGATAACCCCATGGTGAACCTTAAATCATGCATGGAACAATCAATAATTTAACGGGTTGTATATTTTTTACTGGAGCGGAGCTTTACCCCGGGAACATAGAAATTCTGGCTTGAAAACCGGCGGGGCGCTAGTCCTTCACCAGTCCTCACCCAGGCATAAAGGTAGCGGTCAACGGCTTCTTCTTCGAAGAAG
>Ga0056128_1012361_pt1 | contig 10427 bp, 7 predicted proteins | sample WorMetLIZISLAND2_FD_71113 | JGI IMG/M metagenome (GOLD analysis project Ga0056128, IMG submission 71113) | Marine gutless worms symbiont microbial communities from Max Planck institute for Marine Microbiology, Germany - Olavius geniculatus... ... | reverse complement strand
CCATCAAATGACTGTTTAGTTTCCCACCTCTCCTATGTATGCTTCTGCACTACCTAGGGAAAGCAGATCAAGCAAAATATGTGTTGAAATAAACAGAACATCTGAAAAAACATTCCCGACATTATCGATTGTAACTTGAATAAAGATTAGCAGAGTTTAATAATATTTGACAGAAATACTTCTGACACAACTGGCTATTAGATAGGTATTATATTTTCCACCTCACCCAACATTTGCCTTTGCACTACCTGGGGAAAGCAGACCAAGCATAATACGTGTCAAAATGAATGCAAAAACGTCAATAAATTCCATTTATCCTAATCTGTGGGTCCCAACAGCAGGTTTATTACAAGGTTTGACTGTCATGCAGCCGTGATGAAGTTTAGAAATGTTTGTGAAGTCAAGACCGACTGGTACAGCCTGGATTGGTCTGGAGCAGAACATTATCGACACTGCTGTCAATGAATGGAGAAAGCATCTCCTTACCTGTGTTCGCATAGTGGGCCAACACTTCAAGCAGTTTTACTGCGGGCAGTTGAAAAATGGACCACTGGACGAACTGTCAGCCATGGTGTCAGAAATGTGAACAAAATGTGTTTTACGCGTTATGTTAATTAAGCAATCATATCCCATTGGATAAAAAGTGATATTTCGCTGGTTGTGTTTTCCCCAGGTAGTGCAGAAACAAACGCTGGGTGAGATGGGAAACTAAATGGTCTTTTGTTGGCAAGTTGTGTCAGGAATATCGCTACCAAAAATTATCAAAATCTGGTAATTGGTTTTCAAGTTACAGTCGAAAATGTCGGGGATGTTTTTTTTGGTACACAGTGTAGATAGACTGGAAGGTATGTTACTGCAGAATGTCTTTATATTTCAACGTTGGTGGGCCCCAAGAAGGTCTTAGAAAATGTACTGACAGTCCCGAAAAATCCAGAAATTTTTTGTTAGTGCGGGAACCCAGTGCATGCCAACACTGGTTCACGAGACTTATGGAAGAGTATGGACTAGAATGAAACTTTACTCAGATAAATACAACACTATAAATGTAAACAATGCACAACACTTCTCAGTAATAGAAATCATCACTATAACAAGAAGGCCAGCTGTTGCTAGAATAGCCGACTGTATTGGTTGTCAGTGACCTTCAAGGTCATCCAAGGTCAAAGACTTTCGTGTAATCTGAAAGGGCATATGGCATTTCCTATTAGTGATTAATAGTAACCTTGGCCCTATCTCTCGCCATTTCAGAAATACAGCCACTTACAGCTTGAAACTTTCTATTGAAAACTGCGGCCAAACTGCTGCAGATAGAGACATGGTTACTATTGACAGCCTATAGGAAGTCGCCAGCGCCCTATCCGATGATACCTTCTCTGACCCACTATGCTTACCATTTGGCCACAGTACCACACGACTGGCATACCATAGTGCGTTAGACCCTTCAAGGTCATCCAAAGTCAATAATTTTCATGTCATCTGAAAACCAATAAGCAACTTCCTATTAGTGATCAATAGCAAGATAAGCCCTATACTGCACCGTTTAGCCACAATACATCAGTATCAAATGATGACAACGGACAGACGGACGGACGACAACTGTACCATAAGCTCGAAGCTCGACTGTTACTTAAGTACGGCTGGCTACAAATTGTAGGCAAAGAGACAGTTACACAAAAGCAAACACAAGTGTGTGAATGAAAGTATTAATTCAGCAGTTCAATCTCTCCACTCACAATAAGGTCGATGTCTTCTTTGTTTATTTTAACTCGTGACAGCTCAGTTTCTTTCAACTGTTTCTCGGTAGCCTCAAGTTTCTGTCGGTCACTCACAACCTTCATCGCCTGCACGACAGACACATCACACACATGCAGTGACTGTCACTGCAGAAATTATAATTTGTGCACACAGCATAAGCTGCATTTTTGATGCCTAACATGTTAGGCATTGTTCATAGATAAGTAAAATATAAATACTATAATTAGATACCTTAAGCTGGAGCACGAAAAACAAATTTAGTAGTATATTGTCTCAATACAGCAAAACAAGACTCTTTTGAATTTTTCGTTTGCTGTGCCATCAGCAGAAATTAAAACTATTAGCTAAAAGTATTAAAACAATTAAAAGTATTATTATCATTAGCATATTTATAATATATTTATCTATGGTACACCTAACTTGTTAGGTTATACAAAATGCAACTATACTTGTTGCGCAGAAACTAGGAAAATACCAGAGTACATGAAGCCTTAGCAGCGCAAGGTGTTATCTGCCATGAAAATTCATGGAAATTCAGTGGTCGATTTTCGCTATCTGCCATGAATTTTCACGGAAGCTGGCATGACTGTGAAACTTTATTGAAAATAAATAGGCCTATCATTAGGCCTATCTGCTGTGAATTTGCATCAAAACAAAGTATAGTAAAATGACTGCCAGTGCTATTTAGTACAGTATTATCAGATTATACAAGCAATAATAGTAAGTTAGCAACTTCTGTAGCCTGTAGTCCTGACCTATGTAATTGATTGCAAGCGGACATGGCTTTTTTCAGCTGATGTATTTCTAAAATGTATAAACTATACGCAATAAGTCAAAACATGGCACTAAACTCTTGCCTATATTTTCGCTCGGACATTGGCAGTGCAAGAATTTTGCAAATCAGTCAGACTAGTGACCGTGGCAGACAATTTGCAACAAAACAGCATTAAAATTTATATCTTGCCAAAAGTAACTCCAAATACATTGCATAAGGCTGGCAGAAACTGTGGTGAAAGAAACAAGTTAAGCTTCCTAAACATGCAAATTTGTCACCATGCCAAATAATGTTATTATTAGGCCCTAATTGTGTGCTTATTCGCTTATTACTCAGCTTCAATATATACGTTTCCGTGCATCAATTTTCACGGCATATATCCAAAAGTAAAAAAAATGCTTCCGTGAAAAATCACGGAAAATAAATAGTCGATTATGATTTTCACGGCAGATATAATCTTCGCTTAGCAGCACCACACATGCATAGTTTCTTACGTCGCTGATGTTGTTTGAAGAGATTTCTGCTTCTTCCACATAGTCGGTAACTTTCTCGAGATCAGTGGCTCGCACTGAGTCGTGCTTGGCAGCTTTCTTCACCGTCTGATCCTCCGCCGGCTTCTCGTCGTCAATATCTCCGATAACTTCCTCGTCCGCCATGATGTCAACAATACGACGTAGAATATTTAACTCGCATCGCACGCGCATCACAAAATAAGTAATTTGTACGCATTTTTATATAATTTTCACCTACTTACTTGATCTAGTCGATATTTCTATGTGTAAGGTCAAGGTCTTTCGGCGTGTCGTCATCATTTGGATGTTTATTGTTTATTTTTTGCGATAAATATTTGTTTCGCGTCGTAAGTGAATATTTTGAGATGGCAGACAAATCAGCGCAATTGAAAATAGGACACTACATTTTGGGAGAAACACTTGGTGTCGGCACATTTGGAAAAGTGAAGAGTGAGTAAATGTAGAGATGCAAGCCCCATATCACAGAGAGAGCATATTAGACCGTCAGCCACTCATAGACCCTGTTCACCCCCTGGGGGATTGCAGCTAGTGTTGGTTTGAAAGAGAGTATAGTAAGGAACAAAATGAGCCAAGAGCTGCAGCTCAGTATTGGAGCTTTTAGCTGTAGCAAGTTGTTGAACATGAGGAGTAATATTGCCATTGACGAAAAGTGAGACTGCATGTACAACATTACATTACCAACGGAGCACAGACATTCTGAAATGCACATAATCATATCAGACACACAGGCAAACTCAAAGGTCATGTCCTATTAAAGGGTTGGGCTTTTTTTGATAGGCGGACCAACAACAACGACTTGCTTTGTCGTTTTTTTCTTTGTTTATTTGAAAAGCTTTGTTTTGTCGTCCATCATTTTTTATGTACCATTTTTTGGGCCGCCCATTAAGCTGGCTGGTGGTTTAACAAAGTATAGTAGCTTTGTGCCAAAAATTATAAATATAGCTTCGGGCACTATACTACCCCTAAAGAAGGCCGAATAACTCAAAAACTAGAGATGACGTATATATATATATGTGTTGATTTTGCAAAAATGCTGACAATTAAAAATAGTAAAAACACAGATCATACGGTCAGTAGTACGTACAGTTAGGCTCACACATTCAGGTTGTTCAGGTAGTTCACTTTTTTTGCTAAAAAGACTCAGAAAAGATAGCAGATTCCAAAAATGCCACTTTGGAAAAAATCCTTCAGCCAGTATTTTCTGTAAGTCTTTAATTCTGTCAGAGAGACTTTAACTCTGTTGAATTCTGTAGTGTTAGAGTTATGAAATTATTTCTGAGTATTTTGTAGAAGCTTTAATTGTGTTAAGAAACTGAATGTTAGGGTTAAATGTTCATTGTTCAGGTCAAATTTGCTTGAGTTGAAAATGGTAGGCTAGTTTTGCATGACTGTGAATACGCAAAGCCTCAACGAGCTTGTCAAAAAGGCAAAGAAAAACCACAAAGCAAGTCGTTGTTATTGGTCTGTAAACTGATGTTTATGCCAACAATTCGACGGACAACAACATGTTTGTTTACATTAAATATGATAAATAAGTAACAAAATGTGTACCTAAAACTAACCAACTTGACAGTATACAAAGTGCTTTTTCTCGCTTTTAAAAGCTCCAATATCAGACTGCAGCTGATGCCTCATTTTGTTCCTTACTATGCCCTCTTTCAAACCAATACTAGCTGCAATTCCCTCTTGGGGGTGAACAAAACCTCAAGACAGACAATGGTCTATATAAAACACCCGTTTCCATTTCATTTTGGAATATATAGTTCAACATTCCGGGATCCCCACACTGCACGAGCAACAACGAATAATTTTTCAGCTGTTAGCACCAATCCTGTTGCGGGAACTGGAACTTTTGATCTACATGACAGAAATTTCACTACAAGATGAATTGTCTCGTTTTTTATTGTTTTTTTCTGATGTTAATTAAAATTTCTGTGGTCAAATTCACATATGCTAACTTTTTTAGCTAACTGCGGATTAAATTGTGATGGCTTGTTGCAAATGTTCTAGAGCTGTCAAATTAACGCATTAATTAATGCGTTAATAAATTAACGTGCGTTAAAAAAATTAATGCACATATGTAAATTTATGTTAATTTACTCAATTCTGTGAAGTAAAAGTATCAATATTCTGTTAAACTGCAATTATTTGTTAATCGCATGAATTCAAGTAACTAAACTGTAGTTGTCTCTCCATCACTACTGCAAATAAATAATTATTCCGATGACAAGCTAGTACATAGTTTGTGCTAGCTATGACACCAGTTATTGCTGATTATTACATAGTTTGTGCTAGCTATGACACCAGTTATTGCTGATTATATGTTTAAAATGTTTCTAACTTTTGATATTCTACAGGCAGGGCTCCCAAACGTTGCAGGGCCCGGGTTAAATTACCCCCTCCCCCTACTTTCACTCTCGATGGGCCTGAGTGCATTAACAATGCATTAATTAATGCGTTAAAAAATTAACGCTTCAACCGCTCTAAAATGTTCTCCACTTGAATCTTAAGCTTAACCTTAAGTTTGACTCAACTTTGTCCCGAATTCTAGTTTTAAATCTCTTATTTTGTGAACGTATTTTTATATGAATTTCTTGTGGGTCGGTATATAACACGATGGGCAGAATGACGGGCAACTGCGGCCAGCCCATCGTTTGGTCTAAAAGATGATGGCGACGGATCGTTGCTTGGTAAAAGGCAACAGACTGAGTCTGATGACGGGTTATGGTGACGTAAACTTCCTTTATTCAAAATGTTGATTTAATATTGGCTGTTTAATACATTTACTATGTGACTAAAATGATCGCCGATCCACATTTAGCAGCTCATCATCGTGTCCATCTGACCGTCGTTTTTTTAGACCAAACAATGGACAAACTTGCTCTTCATCCTGCCCGTTTGCTCATTGTGTTTTATATCGACCGCTTGTTATTCCATGGAGCCTTATATCTTGTAGTATATGGATGTTAACTTGCTGTTATTGCTAGTTGGAATTCATCAGTTGACGGGGCATAAAGTGGCTATCAAAGTTCTCAATCGGCAGAAGATAAAAAGTCTTGATGTTGTTGGGAAGATTCGACGAGAAATTCAGAATCTCAAGTTGTTCCGACATCCGCACATTATTAAGCTGTATGCTAACTTTATTCCTTTTCTGTCACAGCTGTTAGTTTTGTAGACATTTGTCAATTTATCGCTTGATTAATCAGTCAATCAATAAATCAGGGGTACACTTAGTAGCTCAGTGCCCATAGAGTTCATACTATCCCTGGTTTTTATAATGTGCGGGGGTCTGGCGCTAATAAAATTATTTATCCCAACCAGAACAGATGCTAGTTGCTGAACTGAAAGTGCTTTCTTGTTATGTTTGTCTTATAGCTAAATGGCTAAATTGGGCAAAAGTTGTACTTGTGGCTTATTCCAGCCTTGTAAGAGAATTTTTTTTATAATGGTGCTGGTCATTTCTGTGTTTATGGGCATCTGCTGATTATAACAATCACATTTATTTGCTAATAGCAGACACTGTCAGACAGTGAAGAGTAATAATCATTAGAATATTCAGAGAATTAGAGTGAAAGTATAAAACTACTCAGAAAACATATATATCACAATAAGATTTAAAGCGATCTGGTTCCTGAATGATGTAAGCGTATGAAAACGTGAAAACTGATATAGACATCCAGTAGTGTAATAAGCATTCAACTATGTTCTGTACTCATAAAATGCTAATTATGTTGATTTGTGCAGATATCAAGTAATTAGTACGCCGACAGACATTTTTATGGTGATGGAACATGTGGGTGGAGGTGAACTCTTTGAATATATCATTAAACATGGCAAGGTGTGTATTATTAATTGCTAATTTACCATCAACATTAGTCTTTAGTTATAGTCATCTGTAATGAAAATTACTTTTTTTGATGTCGTATTTTGCTGGTATTTCTGAAGAATTTTTCACCCAAATGTTCGTGACATTTCAGACATCTATGGCACTTTATTTCTGGAGTAAGTTTTTGACAGACCACGAAAGACAGTTGTAATCGGAAGTAAGTGATAGTTTGATCTTTTGTTTTGAACTTAACCAGTGTGCGTTGTTGTAAACCCAACCAGCTTGTGTTTTTGTGAACAGTTGAAGGAGTCAGAAGCCCGTCGGTTTTTCCAGCAGATAATCTCTGGCGTGGATTACTGCCATCGTCACATGATTGTTCACCGTGACCTCAAGCCCGAGAATCTACTTCTTGACAAATATCTCAACGTCAAAATTGCCGACTTCGGTAATGGACCTCATCGGCTTTCATGCTGTTTGCTGTCTTACTGTTGCTTACTTGTGTAGCCCGCTATAGTACGTAAGTAAATAAGTAAGATAATCAAATTTTGGTGACATTTTAAACATTTACCATATATAAAACTCAGCTGAAATACTTTTTTTTATTTGGCGGATATGCAATTTATGCATTTATGTGATCAGACATGTGGTATAAGAATAAACCAGAACCTACCTGTATTATACCAGTGATGTTTCGATGACTGTAATTGAAATTCATAACTCAGTTAAATGTAATTGCAATTGGAATCAAAATTGTTCTTAAGTGTAACTGTAGTTGACACTAATACTTGAAATTGGAATTAAGAATTTATTTTACAACTAGAATGGTTAAAAAATGACACACTCAGTGTATGTATTGTTGCAGTACTAATAGCAGTAAAACACAATGTATTTATTGCAGGTCTGTCCAATATGATGACAGACGGAGAGTTTCTGAGAACCAGCTGTGGCTCTCCGAACTACGCTGCGCCAGAAGTTATCAGTGGAAAGTATGTATTATCACAGACCAGTGCTTTGCTTTTAGTTGATACTGGATTAGGCTACATCATATTTAGATCTCCTTAAGGTGTTCCTTGTAATGATTTGCAGCTTGATTCATTTTAGGAACTGGGTACCCGGTTGCAGTTACCTGTGAACCCAGACCCAGTGCAACCAAAGAAAAACCAACAGTGAAGTGATGCGTATGTTGTATGCATCTAATTAGCCAATACTTTTTCAGCAAGTTAAGTTTTCATATAAAACGTCTATGATGTGTTTATAATAGCAGATATATACATATATATATACATGTATATAGGTCTGTCAACAAAAATGGCTGATGTTGAACTCCAATGCATTATTGAATTCCAACATAAAAGCTCCAAGAGGTGCGATTTTCATCGGTTTTTATTAGTAATCAGTGCAACAAACAGGTACCAATTAACAAATTTGGAACCGGGTGATGAGTTTTGGAACCGTGTCTGGGTACTCGGTTCTTGGTACAAATTACTAGTGCCTTGGCTTGTCTTTAGAGCAGGCAGGCTGCCCAGCGGTGAAGCCATATCAGTTTGGCTCAATGTGCATTTTTGATGTAGTGGATGTAACAAGAGAACGAACCATAGGTGGCTGTGAAGCCAAAGTTGGCATAAAAGCCGAAGATTATGACTCGTGATTCAGGCGATGTGGGTATGATTCAGGTTGTACGCTGGTCCAGAGGTTGACGTGTGGAGTTGTGGAGTCATTCTGTATGCTCTGCTCTGCGGCACGGTACGTTGACACATGCATCAGTTGATTACGCAGCAGATTTTGAAGGTAGACTGGCAAACTTTTTTATCTTTTGTCGATGAAATTTCAAGAAAATTGAAAACAGCTTTCTACGCAGTGCATTTCTTTAGACTGTTTCCTCAGCATTTTTAATGTTGTTGTAAAGTTTGTTAATAAACAACATTCAGATTTGTTTGCTATATTTTATTATGTATATACATAAATATATATACATAAATATTTGAGTAGCATTTTGAATAAATTCGCAGTTCTTGGTTAGGACGTTTTGCCATAGTCAACTGCCCTCGATTTGCTATTTTTATTTTGTCCTAAAGTAGAGAGTAGTTTAGTAGTAAAGTAGTAGTTTTGTGTAGTATGTGCAGTGCACATGAAAGAATTTACATATGCAAGATGCACATAAATAGAAGGACAATGAAAAACTGTGAAAGTCAAAAATCGGAAATGTCAGTTGATTGCTGATTGCAGATGTGTCAGCATCTGCTAACCATGGCAGTGACATCTTAGGGTGGAAAATTTTGTGGATGCAAGTCGCCAATAGTGCGATAGCAATGAAGGGTTGGGTTTGGGGGAGTGTGACCAGGCTTGGGGAGATGGAGTCCCAGCTAGCCGCATTGAAACAGTGAACTGTAGCAACTTGTGACTTGTGTGCTTGCAGCTGCCGTTTGATGACGAGCATGTTCCGACGTTGTTTCGCAAGATCAAATGTGAGTAGCTTTGGTTTTTACGCGCAACAGCGGCTACTGCTTTAGCGCGTCTTAGCCATTGCAGTTCTGTCTGTCCATCCGTCTGTCCCTTCGTCTGACACACGGGTGGATCAGTCAAAAACGGTGCAAGCTAGGATCACCAAATCTTTACTGTTGGCTGCCAGGAAGATTGATTCTAGTTTCAGGATTCGTAAACCTTTTTCATAAACTCAAAAGGGGTCACCCTCAGCTAGGGTGCTAAGTGAGAAGGGGGTGTGAAAAATTTCCGATTTTCGGCCAATATTGCTGAAATTCCTGCACTGGATATGGCACTAGGTGTCATCCGCCATTGTGAGCTTAGATTTTGTTCGCATCGGACTTTCAAGCATGCATTACTGTTACGCATTTCCCTTTGCATTAGCTGGGCTTTTCTTGTTCTCGTTAGTTGGCAGAATGTACAAGCATGTTTTTTGCTTTGTTTACTACTTACTGGTTTTGCGATTTCTTACAATGCACCACATTGCTTGCATTAATATGCTTTGAGACTGTATAAACAGATTGGTGTGCTGTGATGAAATAAAAATGTGAAGTCCTTCCCGAACCATAAGGCACATATGGCAGTGTTGATTTCCGTTTTTTGCCCTCACCGAGACACCAGTCTACACTGCGAGACCATGGATACGAGGCTAGTGCATCACACTGTGTGCCTGATTACATCCCAGCTTCTGCTGGTACTCATTGCGCCTACCTACAAAGGGATGGCCAGGCTGAGTTGACATCAAGGTTGATGCGATTTAAATCAGTTGATTTTAATCACTGATTTAAATCATTGATTCAAATCAATTTAAATCATGATTTAAATCAACAATAAAAATCACAATTTAAATTACTGAATATAAAACTACAAATTTATGTGTAAATGTGATGGCTGTTCTCAGTTTGCGATCTATTATTGGTATTTAGTACACTGTAGTGCTTCATCATCATCATCATCATCGACAACCGTGGGCTCAATGCCCGTTGGTGTCTGACGCCATTCTTACTATCGCTGCCCACCGCTGCCTATCTAGGGCAGCGTGGCTTAACTCCTGCAG